>Ga0210406_10004212_pt1 | contig 15505 bp, 9 predicted proteins | sample IncBWC30MmetaG_FD_155454 | JGI IMG/M metagenome (GOLD analysis project Ga0210406, IMG submission 155454) | Forest soil microbial communities from Barre Woods Harvard Forest LTER site, Petersham, Massachusetts, United States - Inc-BW-C-30-M | ecosystem: Environmental > Terrestrial > Soil >... | reverse complement strand
ATTTGGCGATGCTGGCACCAAGCCATCGTCGTCCGCGAAGGTCAAACGCGCGTTATGCACGGCCGGCCGCATGACGTGACGACAGACTCTAATGTGAGGCTAGTCACATTACCCATTCCAGGTGCGCAAGGGAACCCGCGCGGGCGGGCCCGCGGGGACCATCGATGCCCAACACGTTTTGCGCGATTTTTTCCTTGCCGATGGGAACGCCGTGTCGCGGTGATTTGCCGCGATTACCGCGACTTCGCAAGCGGTTGACGGTGCGCGACCGTGGTTTGATAATGCGCCATCCCTAGAGTAAGGTCGCCGCGGCGCAAGCTGGAATCGGCGCCTAGTTGGCTGCTGGACCGCCGTAGAATGAAAACCCGCCTAGCACTGCTTCTGACGCTGATTTTTTCGGTCGCGTCGACCGCCCCATCATTTGCGGCGGGCGATCGCTACGCCCTTGTGATCGGCAACGCGAAATACCCGGACGCTGAAGCGCCGCTCAAGGAACCGATCAACGACGCCCGTGACGTCGCCGACGAGCTCAAGCGCGACGGCTTCAGTGTCGATGTCGGTGAAAACCTCACCGGCGACGCGATGCGCCGCGCTTTCGACCGCCTTTACGGCAAGGTCAAGCCGGGATCGGTCGCGCTCGTCTTCTTCTCAGGCTTTGGCGTCCAGTCCGGCCGGCAAAGCTACATGATCCCGGTCGACGCGCAGATCTGGACCGAAGCGGACGTTCGCCGCGACGGTTTCAGCCTCGAGACCATCCTCGGCGAGATCAACAACCGCGGCGCCGGCGTCAAGATCGCCCTGATCGATGCCTCGCGGCGCAACCCGTTCGAGCGCCGGTTCCGCAGCTTCTCCGCCGGGCTTGCGCCGGTGATCGCGCCGAACGGCACGCTGGTGATGTATTCGGCCGCGTTGTCTTCGGTGATCAGCGACAATGGCGGCGACCACAGCCTGTTCGTGCAGGAATTGCTCAAGGAAATCCGCGTTCCGGACCTGATGGCGGAAGAAACGCTGAACCGGACGCGGGTGGGCGTCACCCGCGCCTCGCGCAGCGAGCAGGTGCCGTGGATTTCGTCCTCCTTGGCCGAGGATTTTTCCTTTATCCCGGGTGCCAGTGGTGGTGGTTCGCGCCCCTCCGGTCCGACGGTCGCAACGCTTCCGCCGCCGCTTCCGGATCCCCCGCAGCCTCCGCCGGCGCCGCGTTACAATGCGCCCACGCCGCCACCGCCACAGCTGAACGACCTGCCTGCGCCCAAGCCGGCGGTGGAGACGGTCGCGCCGCCGCTCGAACAGCCGTCGAATAATACCAATAATAACAGCGGTTCGACCCAACTTGCGCTGGCGGACGACCCGACCATCAAGAGCCTGACCGCCAAGATCTCCGACAACCCAGACGATGTCAGCGCGCTCTACCGGCGCGGCCAGGTCTATGCCAGCAAGGGGGCCTATAGCCTTGCGATCAGGGATTTTGACGACACCATCCGGATCAACCCGCGCGACGTGGAAGCCCTCAACAATCGCTGCTGGGCGCGTACCGTGGTCGGCGACCTCCAGGCAGCGCTAAAGGATTGCAACGAGGCGCTTCGGCTGCGCCCGAACTTCGTCGACGCGCTGGACAGCCGCGGCCTGGTCAACCTGAAGAGCGGGGCGACGAGAAACGCTATCATCGATTTCGACGCCGCCCTGAAGATCAATCCGAGGCTGACCTCCTCGCTCTATGGGCGCGGCCTCGCCAAGCAGCGGAATGGCTCGATTTCCGAAGGCAATTTGGATATATCCAATGCCAAGGCGATGGACCCGAATATCGTCCAGGAATTCGCAAGTTACGGGGTGCGTTGACACTTATTTTAAGTCGAAGGAAGGCCGAGCCCTCGAACCCCAGGGCGGACGCCGGAGACAAAGGGGAAGGCGCCGCGACCGGTTTGTCCTCGCGGCTATTTGGATAGTCGATTTGAACGCGCGGGCTGCGCTGGAGGGACTTGCAATGTCGAGAGTGGCTGGAACGACTCTTGCCGCGATTGTTTCGATCGTGGCGGCTGGTGCCGTACTTTCCTTTGGCATCGGCAAGGCGCTTGCCGCCGACGATGTCACCGAGGATCAGATCATCAAGGCGTTGGCGCCGACCAAGAAGCCGCTGACCCGGGGCCTGTCGGTAGGCCCGCAGGCGGATCCGGCGGCGACCGCCGCGCAGACCAAGTTTGTTTCGACCATCCGTGGCCGCACGACGCGCTCGCTCTCGATCACCGAGCGCGAGGAAATCGCCACCATCGCCAAGGACAAGCCGAATATCGATCTGGAAATCACCTTCGATTACAACTCGGCCGACATCAGCCAGAAATCGCTTCCGGCGGTGCAGGCCCTGGGACGCGCCCTCACCAATCCCGACCTCAAGGGCTCGACCTTCGTGGTTGCCGGTCACACCGACGCCGCCGGCGGCGACAGCTACAATCAGGATCTGTCGGAACGGCGCGCCGACTCGATCAAGCACTATCTGATGGACAAATACGCTATCGGCGCTGCCGACCTCGTGACCGTGGGATACGGCAAGAGCAAGCTCAAGGACCCGAGCCAGCCGATGGCCGAAATCAATCGCCGCGTGCAGGTCGTGAACATGGAAAACCAGAACACGGCGTCCAAATAGACGTTCTCGTACCCGGTCGTGACGCCAGGCAGGGTCTTGCCGCTATCACGCGTCCCGCAATCCTGCGGGACGCTTTTCCTGTCGAACTCTTGTTTCACTGTCACGACTCAAGGTCTGGGTTAATCCGGCGATGAACCTCTCCGAGTATTTGAAGCCTGCGCTGGGCGTGGTTTTGGTTGCCGCCGCCGGGGTCGGATATTACTGGTTCGAGCATCGCTCGCGCCCGGAAGAGAAGGAAGCACCGGGTCAGGCCCTGGTGGTCGTCACGAAATCGACCAATGCCTGTTTCTCCGACCTGGTGCGGGTCACCGGCTTCGTGGTGCCGCGCCGGGAGGCCGTGGTCGGCGCCGATCAGGAAGGCTCCAAGGTCACCGACCTGTTCGTCCGCGAGGGCGACATGGTCACCGACAATCAGGAACTCGCGCGCCTGAGCGCGCCGCCGCAGCAACCGGGCGGGCAGCAGAGAGCGAACCAGGGACCGGTATCGCTGCGCGCGCCCGCCGCGGGCCTTGTCACCGAGGTCAGGACCATCGTCGGCGCGCCGGCCTCGCCGCAGGCGGGCCCGATGTTCCGCATTTCCGTCAACAACGAGATCGAGCTCGATGCCGAAGTACCGGCGGTCCACATGCTCAAGCTCAATCCGGGCGCCACCGTGCGCATCAGTCGCGACAATGCGCCCGACCTGGTCGGACGGGTCCGCGCGGTGTCGCCGCAGATCGACCGCACCACGCAGCTCGGCCATGTCCGCATCTCCGTCACCAACAACCCGTCGCTGAAGGTCGGCATGTTTGCCCGCGCCAATATCGACGCTAAGCGCAGTTGCGGCGTGGCCGTTCCGCGGACCGCCATTGACCATCTCACCGTTCAGGTGGTCAAAGGCAATACCGTCGAGACGCGCAGGGTCCGGGTCGGGCTGGTATCCGACACCAACACCGAAATCCTTGAGGGCCTCGATGTAGGCGAAATCGTTGTGGCCGACGCCGGCTCTTCGCTGCATGATGGCGACCAGATCAAGACCATGTTCGCGGACGAAATCGATCGACGGGTACGCTGATGGCTCTCAATATCTCGGCATGGTCGATCCGCAACCCGCTGCCGTCCGTCGTCTTTTCGATCATTCTTCTGGTGCTGGGCTGGGTCTCGTTCACCAAGCTCGCGGTGACGCGGCTGCCTTCCGCCGACATTCCCGTGATCTCGGTCGCGGTTTCGCAGTTCGGCGCGGCGCCTGCGGAACTTGAATCGCAGGTCACCAAGACGATCGAAGACGGCGTATCCGGCGTCGAAGGCGTGCGGCACATTTCCTCCTCGATCACCGACGGCTTGTCGCTGACGACGATCCAGTTCGCGCTCGAGACCAATACCGACCGCGCGCTGAATGACATCAAGGACGCCGTCACCCGGGTGCGCGCCAACCTGCCGCAGAACGTCAACGAGCCGCTGATCCAGCGCGTCGACGTGATCGGCTTGCCGATCGTCACCTATGCCGCGATCTCGCCCGGCAAGACCCCGGAACAACTGTCATATTTCGTCGACGATGTCGTCAAACGCGCGCTGCAGGGCGTGCGCGGCGTCGCCCAGGTCGAGCGCATCGGCGGTGTCGAGCGCGAAATCCTGGTCTCGCTCGATCCCGACCGGCTGCAAGCCGCGGGGCTCACCGCCGTCAATGTCAGCCAGAGCCTGCGCGGCACCAATGTGGACCTTGCCGGCGGCCGCGCCGAAATCGGCAAGAACGACCAGGCGATCCGGACGCTCGCCGGCGCCAAGACGCTGAACGATCTGGCCGGCACCATGATCCCGCTGTTCGGCGGCGGCGAAGTCCGCCTCGACGACCTCGGCACCGTCACCGACACCATTGCCGACCGCCGCACCTTTGCCCGCTTCAACGGCGAACCGGTGGTCGCGCTCGGCATCAAGCGTTCCAAGGGCGCCTCCGACGTGGTGGTCGCCGGGCTGGTGCAGAAGCGGATCGATGCGCTCAAGGTCGCCTATCCCGATGTCGACCTCAAGCTGATCGACACCTCGGTGGAATTCACCAAGGGCAACTACGAGGCCGCGATCTCGACCTTGTTCGAAGGCGCCTTTCTCGCCGTCGTCATCGTGCTGTTGTTCCTGCGCGACCTCCGCGCCACCATCATCGCCGCGATTTCGCTGCCGCTGTCGATCTTCCCGGCGTTCTGGGCGATGGACATCTTGGGATTTTCGCTGAACCTGGTCAGCTTCCTCGCCATCACGCTGTCGACCGGTATTCTGGTCGACGACGCCATCGTCGAGATCGAGAACATCGTGCGCCACATGCGCATGGGCAAATCGCCGTACCGCGCGGCGCTCGAGGCGGCCGACGAAATCGGGCTTGCCGTCATCGCGATCTCACTCACGATCATTGCGATCTTCGCGCCCGCAAGCTTCATGTCCGGCATTGCCGGGCAATTCTTCAAGCAGTTCGGCATCACGGTTTCAGTGCAGGTGTTCTTCTCGCTGCTGGCCGCGCGTTTCGTCACGCCGGTGCTCGCCGCCTACTTCCTCAAGGATCACTCCCATGACGACGATCCACCGCCCGGACGCGCGTTGAAGGGCTACACCAAACTCGTGACCTGGTCGGTGCGGCATTATCTGATCACCGTCTTGATCGGCTTCGGCATCTTCGCGGCCTCGATCTGGAGCATCACGCTGCTGCCGCAAGGCTTCCTGCCGGCCCAGGACACCGCGCGCTCGCTGCTTGCCATGGAGCTGCCGCCCGGCTCGCAGCTCGCCTATACCGAGAAGGTCACCGAAGAAATCGTCACGCGCTTGCGCAAGCGGCCGGAGGTGCGAAGCGTGTTTGTCGACGGCGGCCGGGTGCCGCCGGGAACGCTCGAGGTGCGGCGCGCGGCGCTGATCGTCAACTACACGCCGAAAACCGAACGCAAGATCACCCAGCGCGAGCTCGAGCTTCAGATCAGCAACGAGCTCGAAAACGTTCCCGATATCCGCTTCTGGTTCCTCGACGAAAACGGCCTGCGCGCGATCTCGCTGGTCGTCACCGGCGTCGACAGCAGCATCGTCAGCAACGTCGCCAGCGAACTGGCGACGCAGATGAAGCGGATTGCGATCATCTCCAACGTGATTTCGGAAACCTCGCTCGACCGGCCCGAGCTGCGCATCCGGCCACGGGCGGATTTCGCAACCCGCCTCGGCGTCTCCACCGAAAGCCTGTCGCAGACCATCCGCGTCGCCACCATCGGCGACGTCGGTCCGGCGCTCGCCAAATTCGACGCCGGCGACCGGCTGGTGCCGATCCGCGTCCAGCTTGAAGACGCCGCGCGCGGCGACCTCAAGACGCTCGAGCAGTTGCGGGTGCCGCTCGGCGAGCACGGCGAAAAGGGCGGCGTGCCGCTCTCGGTCGTCGCCGACATCAAGCTCGACCAGGGTCCGACCAGCATCAACCGCTACGACCGCGAGCGGCAGGCGACGGTGGCGGCCGACCTCGTCGGCTCGGCCGCGCTCGGCGACGCCACCAAGAAGATCTACGAGCTGCCGGTGATGAAGAGCCTGCCGAAGGGCGTCAAGGTGAGCCCGTCGGGCGACGCCGAAAGCCTCAACGAATTGTCGGAAGGCTTCGCCACCGCGATCACCGCGGGCCTGATGATGGTCTATGCGGTGCTGGTGCTGTTGTTCGGAACCTTCCTGCAGCCGATCACCATCCTGTTCTCGCTGCCGCTATCGATCGGCGGCGCGATCGCGGCATTGCTCCTGACCGGCAAGCAGCTCACCACGCCGGTGTGGATCGGCATCTTGATGCTGATGGGCATCGTCACCAAGAACGCCATCATGCTGGTGGAATTCGCGGTCGAATCGATTCACGCCGGCAAGAAGCGCGATGAGGCGATCATCGACGCCGGCATGAAGCGCGCCCGTCCGATCGTCATGACCACGATCGCGATGGCGGCCGGCATGATGCCGTCGGCGCTGGCGGTCGGCGCCGGCGGCGAATTCCGCTCGCCGATGGCACTCGCCGTGATCGGCGGGCTTTTGTTCTCGACGGTGCTGTCGCTGGTGTTCGTGCCGGCGATGTTCATGGTGATGGACGATATCGGATCGTTGTTCTGGCATTTCGGCAAGAAGCTCATCGCCAACACCGGCGACGCCGAACACGCCGAGGATCACAAGGCGCCGCCGGCATCACCCGCCCGGCCGCCGCCGCCGGTGCCGCCGGCAATCGCGCCCGCGGCGGAGTAGGGGCGGCCGAGCACAGGACGCACTGGCAGCGACAGCCGTAGCAAACGAACTACTTGCTTCCCGGGGCCGACACTCCTTGGCCCGATGACGGTCTACTCTGGATCAATGAATTCGACGACGCCTGATCGCGCCGATTGAATGGCCGCCACAAGCCTTGGCGCCAGCGGCTTGAGATCGACAAGGCGGTTCGTTTTCGCGCGAAGCACGATAACGGCGATCGGGTAGGAAACGACGTTCTGCTGAAAGGACAGGTTTCGATCCACTGTAACGAATACGTCAAACTGTCCACCCGCAAGCGTCAACAGTTCCCATTCTTGACCGTCGTCCAACCCATTTGGCGAGCGGTCTTGACGTCGTGGCCGACGATATCGCGAATCAGCAGCCAGTCGACGCATTCGTCGAGCAGAACCCTCACGAAGCCGCGTCAACCATTCGCGTCTTGGCTTCCTCCAGGAAGGCGATGACCTGCTCTCGTGTAACGGACGGGAAGCCTGCGAGAAAATCATCGATCGATTCGCCGGCCTCAAGATAGTCAAGCAAGGTTTGCACGGGGACCCTTGTCCCGTGGAATACGGCAGAGCCGCCCATTACGTCAGGGCTGATTGAGACGATCGGCTGTTTCATTTTGACAGGTTACACCTTCACCCGGGGGATGCGCAAATATGAGATCGTGAAGCCGATGCCTCGCGAGGCATCACGGTCCGGACAGCAAGGAGGAGCGCGCCGCCGCCCCCTACTCGTTCCTTGCGATCGCGGTGAGCCGGTTCAAATTCTGCAGCAGGATGCGGCCGCGCTGCAGGTCCAGAATGCCGTCCTTGCGCCAGGTCTGGAGCTGGCGGTTGACGCTTTCGCGCGCAGCGCCGACGAACACGCCGAGCTGCTCCTGCGAGATATGCACTTCGGAGCCGAAATCGGCGGCCAGCGCGCAGAGCCGGCGCGCCAGCCGGATCGGCAGCGGCTGCAACACCGATTCCTCCATCCGCTCGCTCTGCCAGCGGATGCGCTGGCAGAGCAGCATGATGATCTTGATCGCGACCTTCGGCTCGCGCTCGAGGTGGCCCAAAAAATCCTCGCGCCGCAGCACGAACAATTCCGTCGGCTCGCCGGCGGTCGCGTCCGCGGTGCGGCTCTGGCCGTCGAGCACTGCGACCTCGCCAAAGAGATCGCCGGGGCCCATGAAATTCAGGGTCAGGCGGCTGCCGTCGGGCGCACCAGTCTCGATGCGGATCTGGCCGCGGCGGACCCCGAACAGCGCATCGCCGGGATCGCCCTTCTGGAACAAGACTGCACCGGGGTTCAGGTGCTGGGTATGGCAAAGATTGGAGATCCGATGCAGCTCATCGGAGCCCAAGTCCGCGAACATCGGATTCATCTTTAAAATGACCGCAAATTCGGCCTGCTTACTCATGGCAACGCCTTCCAAAACCGTTCAAATCGCATTTACAGGAATTCGCTGGGCAGGAAGTGTGTCATAAGTCACATATCTTTACAGCTCCACCTGATTATTTTGGGACGGTTTTGAGCGATCCCCCCATTCCGGGATAAACTCAAAAAGCCGGCTCGGCCGATCATCGCCCCGCCGGACTCGATGCCGTTTGCCCGGGTTGGAACGTCGACATGAGAGCAATGAAAATTACCGGCGCGACTGTGGCCGCCGTCCTCGTCATCCTTGTGCTGCTGCTGATCGTCGGGATTCCGTCGGGATTTTTGACCTCGGCGATCCAGGCGCAGGTCGAGCGCGCGACCGGCTACCGGTTGACGATCGCGGGCACCACCAGGATCGGCCTGTGGCCGTCACTGAACGTGACCTTGAACGAGATCACGCTGAAGGACCCGAAGGACCGCGACACTTCCGGCCGGCTGACCATCGAAAGCGTGCAGGCCGACATCACGCTGTCGAGCGCGTGGTCGGGCCACCCGCAAATCAGTGAACTCACCATCACCAGGCCCGTGCTGTTTATGCCGCTGTTGCGCGAGCGCATCCGTGACAATGCGGCTTCCACCAAACCGGCGTTCGCGGGCGATATGGATGGGCTTGCGATCGATCGCATCACGATCGCCGACGGCGCGCTGGTTTTTTCCAACCTTCGCGATCGCATCGAAAATCGCATCGACGGCATCAACGCCACCGCGGCGATCGGCGCCGATCGCAAGGTCAGCCTGCACGGAAATGCGCGCGCCGGCGGAGAGGCGCTCAAATTCGATATCAAGGCGGCGGTGCCGCCCGCACCGGTCGACCGGCAGAACATTCCGGTCGAATTCACGCTCGACGCGCCCGCCATGCTGCAGGCGCCATTGTCGGGCAAGGCCGAGGTGCGGCTTAACGGTTCGGTCGTGATGATCAACGGGCTCACCGGCACCCTCGGCGACGGCGCCTTCAACGGATGGGCGTCGATCGATATCTCAAGCAAGCCGCTGGTGAAGCTCGATCTCGATTTCCAGCGGCTCGATGCGTCGGCGTCGAAGGCGCAGCCGTCGCCGGCCTCGCAAGCCTGGAGCAACGCCCCGATCGATCTGAACGGGCTGAACTATGTCGACGCCCAGGTCAGGATTTCCGCAGCCGAAGCCAGTTTCGGGCAAGCCCAATTCGCGCCGGCCGCGGTCGACTTCGCGCTCGCAGGCGGCGTGCTGAAGGCCGCCGTCGCCAATCTCGGCGCCTATGGCGGCGAGCTCAACGGCGAAGCCATCATCGATGCGTCGAAGAGCGACCAAACCTACGCGATGCACGCTGACCTCGTCGGCGTACGTGCGCTGCCGCTGCTGCACGGCCTCGCCGATTTCGACAAGCTTGACGGCAAGATGCAGGCAAAGATCGCGGTGCGCTCGAACGGTCCAAGCCAGCGCGCCATCATGTCGAACATGAGCGGCACAGCATTCGTCAATTTCCAGGACGGCGCGATCAAGGATCTCAACGTTGCCCAGATGATCCGGTCGCTGACGTCGAGCACGCTGTCCGGATGGCAGGAGACCAAGGACCAAAACACCGATCTCAGCCAGCTATCGGCGTCGTTCCGCATCGAGCGAGGCCAGGCGCAGACGACCGATCTCAATCTGGTCGGCCCGCTGGTGCGGATGACCGGTGCCGGCACCATCGACCTCGGCACCAAATTGCTGGCATTCCGGGTCGAGCCGAAACTCGTGATGACGACGCAAGGCCAGGGTCGCACCTCCGATCCCGTAGGCTTCGGCATCCCCGTGATGATCGATGGCTCCTGGAGCGAGCCGCGGATCTATCCGGACATGCAGGGCATCCTCGACAATCCCGATGCGGCCTATGCCAAGCTCAGGGAGATGGGAGCGGGCCTGTTCGGACCCAATGGCGGCGGTTTGAGCGGACTGCTGGGCGGATTGAGCGGAGGCCAGCCTGGCAATAATCCGGGTGGCGCCACTACTTCGGGCGCGGCACCGACCGATCCGCTGGGCGGCAAGCTCGGCGAGACCTTGGGAAATCTCATCCAGCAGGGCTTGAGCGGGGGCACTGGTGGCAGCGGCAACCGTGGCCGCGGCATGGCGCCGGCTGCCCCGCAAGGGGGATCGCCCGTTCCGCAACAGCAGCAGCCCGCGGCCTCGCCGCCGGCCCAAGACGATCCGCCGCCTGCGCCGCAGGCGCGTCAGGACAGCCAGCCGATGAACGAGGTATTGCGTCAATTGTTCAACCGGCAATAGCGCTGGCTCGCCTAGAAAATAGCCCCAAATTGGGGTGGATCAGCGCTAACCACGCCGGCAGACCCCCGGCGATATCCCATAATCTGTGCTAAACAGGTTCCGGCCGGGATGGCCATATTGACGCGGCAGCCGCCGGAATCGGCACCGCCGCGGCGATTTGTTGCGTATGCGCCCGAGGGTCTGGATGATCGGGGTCAAGGATAAAATCTGGTTCCTGCGCGAGGGCCTGTTCGCCAAATACGTCGTCTCGCTGGTCGGCCTCGTCGTGTTCGTGCTCGCCGTCAACGGCACCATGGAAACGTGGATCAGCTACCGCGCGACCAAGACCTCGCTCACCGACGCCATGTCGGAAAAGGCGGAGGCGACGTCGAAGCGGATCGAGCAATCGATCGCGGAGCTGGAGCGCCAGATCAGCTGGGTTACCCGCGCCAGCGTCGTGACGCTCGAGCAGCGCCGTTCCGACTATGCGCAGCTGTTGAACCAGGTGTCCGCTGTCAGTCAGCTCTCGCAGCTCAACGGCCAGGGCCGCGAGCAGCTTCGGCTGTCGCGCACCGCGATTTCGGTCGGCAGCAACGTGGATTTTTCGCGGGACGGCCGATTTACCGAAACCGTTTCCCGCGGCGTCAGCTACCAACCTGCCTATTTCACCAATTCGCGACCTTATATGTCGATCGCGGTGGCGCATTCCGGCTTCAATGCCGGCGTCACCGTCGCCGAAATCGATGTTCGTTTCCTCTCCGACTTCCTGGGCGACGCGCAGGTCGGCAAGACCGCTTTCGCCTATTTGGTCGATCCGCGTGGCCAGGTGCTGGCATCTTCGACCAAGGGACCGGAGATCGCGTCGGATCTCTCGGCCCTGCCGCAGGTCGCGATGTTGATGACGCCGAACCGCCAGGCGATGGCATCGGGCACCGACACCGAAGGCCATCCGGTTCTGACCGCGTCGAGCACCGTGCCGAAACTCGGCTGGACCGTGTTCTTCGAGCAGCCGACCGCTCAGGCCTTGGCGCCGATCCGCGATCAACTGGTACGGGTCGCGCTATTGATCGGGCTCGGGCTTGTGGTTGCGATCCTTGCCGGCACGCTGCTGGCACGCCGGATGCTGATCCCGATCACGGCGCTGCGCACCGGCGCACGGCGGCTCGGCGCCGGCGATTTCAGTCACCGCATCGACGTCCGCACCAAGGACGAGCTGGAAGAACTCGCCGACCAGTTCAACAGCATGGCCGGCCAGCTCAAGGAGACCTATTCCGGCCTCGAAACCAAGGTGGAAGAGCGCACCCGCGACCTCGCGCAGTCGATCAACGAGCTGAAAGTGCTTGAAGAGGTCGGCCGCGCGGTCGCCTCCTCGCTCGATCTCAATGCCGTGCTGCCGACGGTTGCGGCCCGCGCGCTGGAGATCACTCACGCCGACGCGGTGCTGATCTACGGCTATGACGCAGCCAAGCATCAGTTCAATCTGGTCGAAGCCAACGGCATCGACAAATCGGTCGAGGGGCAGCATCTCTCGATCGATGAAGAAGAAAGCCTGCTCGGTCAGGCGGCGACCAGAGGCGAGCCGATCGCGATTGCCGATCTCGATGTCGCCGCCGATCATCTGTTGCGGGACGTCGCGATCGAGGCCGGCTTTCATTCCGTTCTGGTGGTGCCGCTGGTCGACCAGCAGGGCGTGCTGGGATCGCTGGTGGTGCTGCGGCGGAGCGCCGGCGAGTTCTCGCCGAACCTGATCGGATTGATGCGGACCTTCGCGCACCAATCGGTGCTCGCGATGCGCAACGCGCGGCTATTTAGCGAAGTGGACCACAAGGGCCGCGAACTGGCGTCGGCCCACTCCACCGTCCAGCAGCAAGCGAGCAAGCTCGAGGCACAGACCGAGCAGCTCAAGAACTGGAACAAGTCGCTCGAGGAGCGGGTCGAAACCCAGCTCGCCGAGATCGAGCGCATCAGGCGGCTCGAACGCTTCCTGGCGCCGCAAGTCGCCCAGCTGATCGCGTCCTCGGACGGACACGACTCGCTGCTCGACAGCCACCGCCGCGAAGTCACCGTGGTGTTCTGCGACCTGCGCGGCTTCACCGCTTTCACCGAAGCGACCGAGCCCGAGGAAGCCATGAACGTGCTGCGCGAATATCACGCAGCCCTTGGCGAGTTGATCTTCCGCTACGAGGGCACGCTCGACCGCTATGCCGGCGATGGCGTGATGATCCTGTTCAATGCGCCGATCCAGTTTCCCGATCACACCAAGCGCGCCGTCAAGATGGCGGTCGAGATGCGCGACACCATCGGACTCCTGACCCAGAAGTGGCGCAACCGCGGCCACAGCCTCGGCTTTGGGCTTGGCATCGCGGTCGGCTACGCCACGCTCGGCCAGATCGGATTCGAACAGCGGCTCGAATATGCCGCGATCGGCAGCGTCACCAACCTGGCGTCACGGCTGTGCGACGAGGCGAAGGCCGGCCAGATTGTCGTCTCCAGACGCGCCTATGGCATGGTCGAGCAATGGGTCGAGGCCGCCCCGCTCGACGATTTGCATCTCAAAGGCTTCAATCATCCGGTGCTCGCGATGGAAATCCTGCGCTGGCGCGAGGAAGTCGACAACGTGGTCGACGCCACGCCGGCCGCCCGGCGGCGGAAGTAAGGCTCACTTTTCCGGATCATGCTCTATTGCTCTACGAACGCGCGCTGCATCTGATCGGTGATCGGCTTCAGCAGGTAACTCATCATGGTCCGGCTACCCGTCTGCATGAAGACTTCAGCGGGCATGCCGGGGACAAGCTGCAAGCCGCCCAGCCGACGCCGTTCTTCGTCTGCCAGCACGACCCTGACCGTAAAAAAGGACCCCTGTACCCCGCCTTGTACCCCGCCTTGAGCCGCTTGGTCGTGGCTGGTGGTGGCCGACACGTAGGCGACCGTACCAGTGAGCTGCGGCGTGGTGCGCTGGTTGAACGCAGAGAAGCGGACGAACGCCTTTTGTCCCAGGCGCACCTGGTCGATATCGTTGGGTTGCAGCCTCGTCTCGACCAGTAGTTCATCGGAATCCGGAACCACTTCCATGATGGAATCGCTCGCGCGAATGACGCCTCCAATCGTGTGGGTGGAAAGCTGATGGATCACCCCCGAGGTCGGCGCGCGTATCTCGATGCGGTCGAGCTGATCCTTTGCCGCGACGCCACGTTCCACCAATTCGGCTTCCTTGCCCTGGGTCTCGCCAAGCTCCTTGACCACCTCGGTACGAAAATCCTGATCGATACGGACGATCTGAAGCTGGGCCTCGCCAATCTTCGATTTCGTCTCGGCGATCGCAGATATCAATTGTCCGCGTTCGCCTTCGATCCGCGCCGCCTCGCGCTGCAGCGTCGTGAGCCGCGTCAACGGCACCAGGTGCTTGTCGTAGAGGTCCTGGACCCCCGTGAGTTCGCCTGCGATCAGTTCGAGCTGCTTCGCCTTGGAATCGACCTGGGCGTCGAGGCCCGATATCTCCTCGCTCAATTGCGCGACCCGGCTTTGCAACAGATCCTTCTGGCTTTTGCGCGCGCTGGACCGCGCCTTGAACAGTGAGTTTTCCGACGTCAGCAGGCTCCTGACATTATCCTCGCCCGACCGGGCCGCCAGTTCGGCAGGAATTGCGGGCTGATCCAGGCCGTCGCGCTCGGCGATCAGCCGCGCGATCCGCGCGCGCAACTCGTCGAGTTGCTTGTTCACCATCTGAAGATTGGCCTGGGTCTGAGTGGCATCGAGCCGGACCAGCAAGTCGCCGGCCTCGACACGCATGCCATCATGAACCTTGATCTCCGCGACCACGCCACCGGTCGGATGCTGGATGGTCTTGACGTTGGATTGAACGACGAGATTGCCGGGCACCACGACCGCGCCCGCCAGAGGCACGAGTGCGAGCCAGCCGCCGCCCAACACGCCGGCAATGAGGAGGATCCGAAGCCCGGTCCTCAACTCATGCTGATACGCCGACCCAGTCCGCGACATCAGACTGTCACCGCCGGCGTTTTGCTCGGCAAGGCTCTCGCGACCGAGGATGAAGCCAACGCCTGAGGTCAGACCGGCGTGGCACCTTGCGACCCACTGCCCAATGGTTCTTTCGGTTTCCGACGGGCGCGGAAGAGCCAATGGAGGGCTCTGGACCAGCATCAACCGATCAGGTCCGTGGCTATCCGGCCTGGGCTCCGTCAGGTTCATCAAGAGCGGGTCATCGGCCACGACCGCCCGGCTCGGCCGGCGCGGCGGCGGGGCGGCAGGCTCGCCCGATACTTGGTTCCTGCGCGCGGCCGGCTCGGCGGCCTTGAACCCGAACTGCTCGAGACAGACGTCGATCGCCCGCTCCATCTTGCCTTTTTGCACGCGCTTCGGTCGGCCAGGTGGCGGACGCCGATCGCGTGCGGCGCCATCGCGCGCCGGGCGCCGCGGCTTTTCCGCGCGCGGCGCAGGCGGGTTTTCGTTTTCGAACGCGCGCCGAAGCCGTTGCAGTTCGAGAATCAGCGCAGCGCCTTGCGGTCCCAATCCGTCCCCGGGAGAATCTCCCGCCCACCGCCGCACGGGTCCATCGAAATGTTGTGCATCCTCTCCGCGCCGCATGGTCAAACGCCCTCGGTGAACGCGGCGCGACGCGCGGCCTTGGCGAGCGGCGTCGGCGCGGCCGGCGTTGCCGCCGCCTTTGCGGCCGGCAGCGGCTGACCGTTCGCCGCGCGAACGCGCGCAAAAATCTCCTCGCTTGAGCCGAACGCGATCGCCCTGCCCTCGTAGAGCACCAGCGCCATGTTGAGCGCCGCAAGCGCGCTCGGACGATGCGATACCACGATGACAATGCATTTGTTGTGACGCAGCATCTGGATGGCGCGACCGAGCGCGTTCTCGCCGTCGGCATCAAGGTTCGCGTTCGGTTCATCGAGCACGATCAAAAACGGGTCGCCGAACACGGCGCGCGCAAGGCCGATGCGCTGGCGCTGGCCGGCCGACAGCGACATGCCGCCCTGGCCG
>Ga0210406_10004211_pt1 | contig 15506 bp, 16 predicted proteins | sample IncBWC30MmetaG_FD_155454 | JGI IMG/M metagenome (GOLD analysis project Ga0210406, IMG submission 155454) | Forest soil microbial communities from Barre Woods Harvard Forest LTER site, Petersham, Massachusetts, United States - Inc-BW-C-30-M | ecosystem: Environmental > Terrestrial > Soil >... | reverse complement strand
CTCGCCGACCAAGAAACAAGGCCTGCGGCTAGCAACAGGGCCAAAAGGAACTGCGAGGATTTACGCATAATGCCTACCTCCCGGGTCCAACACCAAGTATACACCCATGCGCGGTGTGGGGATTCTCTTTGTTTTAGGATGTGGGAGGAGTTGGGAAGGTTTCCTAAGGAAATGAGGAAGTTGTGGGTGGGCAGGGTGTTTGGACAGTTGACAGTGGCGGACAGGGTACATAGAGTCAATGGCGAGAATATGAGCGCACGGAAAATTCAGATAGGGCAGCTTTGGAAGAAAAAGGAGACCGGGGACACGTTCTTGGTCACCCGGGTATACAACGAGGCGCTGAGTACGTTTGTGGTGCTGAGGAAATCGGGGTCGGAGGGCGAGGATCTGGTGCGGCTGAAGGTGGAGCGGACGCCGGAGGGGCAGGGACTGCCGGGATTTGTGCCTGCGGTGGACGACGATTAGCCGCAGGTAGGGAGCCGGCTGCCGGAGTCTGGCGAGATTACGATTGGCGAGCGGGACCCAGCGGAAATGGGTCCTTTTCTTTTGCCCGTCGTCTTTATTTTGAATGAATTGCGGCGCCGAGCAGTTAGAGATATTGACAGGCGAGTGCCATGGCATGACGGAGAACCAGGCAAATCCGAAAGAGCAAGCAATTGGCGCGGGCGGCGCGAGATTTTTGCGCTGGCTGAAAGTTTTATTGTACGAGGACGGGCGATTTCACCTGCCGCTGCGAATTGGAGCGCTGCTGACGTTCGCGATTTTCCTCGGGACCGCGTTTATCACCGGCTGGACCAAGGCGGAAACCGATTTTCCCAACTACTACACGGCAGCGGTGCTGGTGCGCCAGGGGCAGCCGTTGCGGAAATACTACGACTGGACTTGGTTCGCGCGGCAGATGAATTACGCGGGGAACGAGGCGCGGCTTGGCACGTACAGCGCGCAGACCCCGCTGACGATGCTGCCGATGGTGGGCCTTGCGGGCTTTCCGCCGCAGCGGGCGAAGCAGATCTGGCTCGCGTGCAACCTGATTTTTCTGGGAGCGGCCGTGTGGTTGATGTCGCGGATGACCAGGGTGCGGTTTGAGAGCATCTGGTTGCTGGCGTTCTGCGGATACTTTTCGTTGCGCGCGAATTTTGTGTTGGGACAGTACTACGTCTTTCTGCTCTTCCTGCTGACGCTGGCTTTTTATTTCATTCAGCGAAAGAAATATGGGTTGGCCGGGGCGATGAGCGGGGTCGCGTTCGGGCTGAAGTTATATGGGGGCCCCCTGCTTTTGTATTTTGCGGCGCGGCGGCAGTGGAAGGCGCTGCTGGGAATGATCGCCGCAGCGCTGTTGCTGGTTGGGTTGGCAATCGCGTTGTTCGGAGCGGCCGACGTGCGTTATTACGCCACGCAGATTCTGCCGCGATCGTTGGAGGGTGGGCCAATCGATCCATACGATCCGGGGAATCCGACATTTACCACGTTGCTTCGAAGAACTTTTATGGGCGAGCCGGAGTCGAATCCGCATCCGCTGCGGGAGGCGCCGCAGGTTTACTTTTTCCTGCGCGGTTTCGTTTCGATAGCGATTGTGGTTTTTCTGGCGCTCGGGACAGGCAGGAGACGCGCGAGCGAGCGGCATGATTTTGCGTGGTTCGTGATTGCGGCGATGCTGCTTTCGACGAGCGTGGCTTCGTATACGTTCATTATTTTGTTGTTGCCCGTGGTGCTGTTGCTGGAGGAAGCCGGGCCGTGGGAAAGAGTGTTTCTGGTGTTTTCGTATGTGCTTTTGAGTTTGCCGTTGCATCCAGTAGCGTTGTTTCCGAAGGTGTGGCTGCTGGCGGGGCTTTTTGTAGTTGCGGGAATGGCGAGTTGGCGAGATATGCCTTGGGAATGGGTGGTGACAGGGTTGGCGTTTGCGGCGACGTTTGGGCTTTTCGCCGCGGAACCGCAGATGCGGAATTACGCGCACGAACCGGCACAGCAGTTTCAGCGAGTGGGCGTGCGGCAAGGGGCGATTTTTTCTGCGTATCCTGTTGTGACACCGGAGGGAGTTTTTTACCAATCGATTGGGAAGGACCGGTATGTGTTGCGGTGGCTGCATGAGAATCGCGATGAAGAGTTGGAGTTTGCAGGGAACGCGCTGCTACCGAGGCTTGCGGCGGACGGCAGATCGGTTGAGTTTGAGTTGCTTGATGAGGAAGGGTCGGAGAGGACGGAGTTCGATCCGGTAACAAAGAAGACGGTTACGTTGCAGGGAGAGACTCCGGGCGATTGGGCGCATTCGGCAGTGTCGCCAGATGGAAAGTGGATGGCGTTTGAGCGTGCGCAGGAAGGGCCGGCGCAGGTCTGGTTACGCGATTTGGCGAGCGGCAAGGAAAGGGAATTGACGGGCGGCAATTGCAATAGTTTTGCGCCTGCATGGGAGTTGGACTCGGGGAGTTTTATTTTTGCGAGCGATTGCGGGCGAGGGTTTGGATTGCCTGCGTTGTACCGGGCGCGGGTTGGGGCGAAGGTAAATTAAATCGAGCGGACGGACAGGGTGACGATATCGTCGGTGGACATGGATTCTTTTTGGAGGAAGGGTTCGCCGTATTTGACACCGATCATTTGGCCGTTGTGGCGTGCCAGGATGTCCATGCGGTTGTCGAGTTCATCGATGGCCAGGAAGACGCGCTGCTTGCGTTCGCTCTTGGCGGGGCGGAATTGGGAGCCATAAGCGAGGACGGCTTTCCGGCGCTGCGCGTATTGTTTGGTGATGTCCACGATGAAGGTAGCGGGCATGCCTTCGAAGGACGTGGCGTAGAGAATTTTGAAGGGGCGATGAGGCTCGCCAGTGAGCGGAAGTTGCTTGAGTCCCGCCAGGAAGCAGCCTTCGTAGCCGAGAGTGGAAGCGTGGTAGTGGTCGGGGTGCCGGGCTTCCCAGTAGGGAAGAATGACGGTGTGAGGCCGAAGGTCGCGAATGAGTTGCGCCAGGCGCATCTTGTTCTGACGAGTGGGCTGCACGTCCGAGTCGGGGACACCGAGGTTTCCCCGCCAAGAAACTTCCAGGATTTTGGCGGCGAGAGCAGCTTCCTTGGCGCGGGTTTCGGGTGTGCCGCGCGTGCCCATTTCGCCGGCAGTGAGATCGAGAATGCCGGTCTTGTATCCCTTGTGCGCCATTTTGATGAGTGTGCCGCCGCAGGTAAGTTCCACGTCGTCAGGGTGCGCGGCGATGGCGAGAATGTCGAGTTTCATGGAAAGGCCTCGAATGAATCCCGGGAATTGTAGCATCGAAGGATTGAGGCGACGCTGTCATGGGGCAGAGAAAACATGATTGTTGCGAATGACCCATCCAACCTTTCCTTAAGGGGTAGTATTCTAAATAAGTATAGAGGCGCCACCGTCCAGCAGTTGCTTGCTTCTGGCGCACCAACGGACTCCATCTTCAGGAAGCCACGTCACTGACGAAGCTGTTCTTTTCCCTGGTGCCTCCCAGCAGCAACATGGGGTGAAAGGCGCAACCTAGCAGGCCCACAAAGGCCTGTTCGACTCCGACGAGTCGAGCAGGTGGAGTATGCACGGTTACAGTACAGACTCGGACGAACGAAGGGTTGTTCCTCTCTTCCTGGCCCTTGTGGCGATTTCTTTGGCGTGGCTATCCTTTAAATTTCTCGCGGTAATTCACTTCTCGACCCCTTGGTGGGTGGACGCTCCATCCCTGATGGCCTTCTATGGCGCGCTCTACGCTCTTTTCGACAAGCACCTATGGCGGAACGGCTTCGTGTACAAATTAGGGCTGGTCAGAATCCCGAATCTCGCTGGATGCTGGCGAGGTTACCTCATCTCTTCTTTTGACGGTCATGCAAGGCGACACAACCTGGTGATCAATATCTTCCAGACTTGGACGCAACTTGCCGTGTTTCTCGCCACGGCCACATCCATCTCACGCAGTTGCGCCGCGGTGATTCAAGTCGGCGACCCGGAAGGTGTCGCGTTGATCTACCAGTATCAGAATCAGCCGCTGGTGGGCGCGGCGGAAACGATGCACATGCATTTCGGCACTGCGATGTTGAGAGTTTCCAATGGAGGCTGTCTGGTCGGAGACTATTATTCGGGGCGCGACCGGCGGACCTTCGGCCGGATTTGCTGCCGTAGACAATTGGCCAACCCGAAGAGGAACCCACAATCCGTCCCTATAACGTGAACAGAGCCAAAGACTCTCGACCGGAGTCGGGAAAGGCGGCGATGGCAAGAATGTCGAGTTTCATCCACAGCCTCGCATTCGTCTTGGGGGTTGAAGCACTACAGCGGGGCAGGGAAGTTGGCGTACGCGGTGATGGCAAGAACGTTCAGTTTTCGAAGTGCGAGTATCCGGGCACACGTTTCTGCTTAGTGCGATAATTAAATGCCGTGCTCGAACTCAAACATCGTTTCATTGAAACAAACGGCATCCGCATGCACATCGCCGAGTGTGGCGCCGGTCCGCTCGTCGTCTTGTGTCATGGGTTCCCCGAATCGTGGTATTCCTGGCGGCATCAACTGCGAGCGCTCGCGGAAGCTGGCTTTCATGTGGTCGCGCCAGATATGCGTGGCTATGGCCAGACAGACCGGCCCGACGCCATGGATCAATACACCTTGCTCCATTTGACGGGCGACATTGTCGGCTTGCTGGATGCGCTCAGTGCCGAAAAAGCGGTAATCGCAGGTCACGATTGGGGAGCTCCTGTTGCATGGCATTGCGCGCTTCTGCGCCCTGATCGCTTCCGTGCGGTTATGGGCTTAAGCGTGCCTTTCTGGTCGCGACTTCCCATCCGGCCCACCAGCCTCATGCCGCAGACCGACGAGGCGCTCTTCTATCAGTTGTATTTTCAGTCGCCGGGGATTGCCGAGGCAGAATTTGAGCGCGACGTTCGCCGGAGTATTCGCAGCTTGCTCTTTTCGGCTTCCGGTGACTCCTCGCGTCGTGAAAACGCCGGCACTCCCGGGAACGTGGTCGGCATGGTGCCGCGACACGGCGGCTTCCTTTCCCGCCTTTCGGATCCCGCTTCGCTACCTCCATGGCTGGCCGACGCTGACGTCGATTTCTATGTCCAAGAGTTCACGCGCGCCGGCTTCCGCGGTGGGTTGAATTGGTATCGGAACATTGACCGCAACTGGGAACTCCTCGCGCCTTTCGCCGGGAGCCGGGTCAGTGTCCCCGGACTCTTTATTGTCGGAGATCGCGACCTGGTAATGACTTTCCGCGGCATGGATCAAATCGTCGCCAACCTTGCGCATTTTGTGCCGCAGCTTCGCGGCACCCTCATGCTCCCCGGCTGCGGCCACTGGACGCAGCAAGAACGCCCTCTCGAAGTCAACAACGCGATGCTCGGCTTCCTTCAACAGTTATAGGCCAGGATCACTCAGTTCAATGGGCTAGAGTTTCGCCGACCGTCTATGATTCGCAAAACATTCGCAGAAGAATCCGCTGTTCAAAGTGCATTTCCGGGCAAGCTCATTTCGGACAGGGCAGGCCGCACTCCAAAGGGGGAGTGTGTTAAGTTGGCGGGATGAGCGACGAGAAAAAATTGGCCGGGCGGGTGGCGTTGGTTACGGGTGCGGGGAAGCGTTTGGGGCGCGCGGTGGCGCTGCGTTTGGCGAGCGAGGGCGCGGATGTGGCGGTGCACTATGGGAAGTCGGAGGCGGAGGCGCGCGAGGTTGTCGCGGAAATTGAGAAGATGGGGCGGCGCTCGGCGGCGTTTTCGGCGGAATTGACGGAGGTGCCGGCGATACAGAAGTTGGTACAGAGCGTGGCGTCGCGATTCGCGCGGCTGGATATTCTGGTGAATTGCGCGGCGAATTTTCTGGAGACAAAATTTGGGGAGACGAACGAGGCGACCTGGGATGCTTCGATGGGCACAAATCTGAAGGCGCCGTTTTTTTGCGCGCAGGCAGCGGCGCCGCACCTGGCCAAGAGCGGGCGCGGCGTGATTATCAATTTCGCTGATATCGGCGGGTTGTTGGGATGGACAGAGTTTTTGCCGCATTCGATTTCGAAGGCCGGCGTGATTATGCTGACGCGGATTCTGGCGAAAGAGCTGGCGCCGAATGTGCGTGTGAATGCGATTGCGCCGGGGACGATTACGATGCCGGGAGATCCGCCGGAATGGCAGACGGATTTTATCCGGCGCGCGCCCTTGAAGCGGACGGGGCGCCCGGAAGAGATTGCGGATGCGGTGATGTATCTCATCGGAGCGGAGTTCGTGACCGGGCAGGTTTTGGTGGTCGACGGAGGAAGGACGCTTTGAGGAGCAATGAGGCAACGAAGTAACGAGATTCGAATTCGGGAATCTATTGGGTTGAGTGCAGCGTGATGTGCCATTAAATTTCCCCCTGAACGAGGCGTATGCACCTGAACAGCCCTCATTTACCCTTAGGCATAACAATCAGCTGTTCCAGGTGCGGCAGCGGCGCATTCAACACTCCGGGCGACAGGGACGATCTCTTTATCGTTACCTGCAAATCTTGCGAAGCCGTCATTGGCGTTGCGAAAGACATCGAGGGTGCAGCCCAGAAGGCATTCACAAACCTGAACGAGGAATCTACCAACGACGAGGTTAAAGACGCTTTACGCAAGGCCTTTAAGGACTTCAAAACCATCCGCATTGAATAGGTGAATGCTGATTTCAAGTTGCCAAGGATAAACAAATGTGTGGCAGCGGATGCGGGTGGTGCGGGTAGGGTGTATTCTATATGGTCAGACGCACACAATAATGAATGTGCCGGCGACGAGTGAGCTCCGGCGGGAAGAAGAGAAAGGCCATCGCTCTCATGGACCAGGGAACTTACGCACAGCGGAATATGGAAGACGTTGAAATTCAGGAGTGGTTGGAATCGTTGGACTCCGTGCTGGAATCGAGCGGCCCGGAAGTGGCGCGGGAAATTCTGGAACGGTTGCGGGCCCATGCGACGGTGAACGGGATTGATCTACCGTTCACGGCGAACACGCCGTATGCCAATACGATTCCGGTGCGGCTGGAGCCGCTGTTTCCCGGCGACCAGCAACTGGAGCGGCGGATCAAATCGCTGATCCGGTGGAACGCGCTGGCGATGGTGGTGCGCGCCAACAAGGTGGAGCACAACATCGGCGGGCACATTTCGACGTACGCTTCGGCGGCGACGCTGTATGAGGTGGGGTTCAACCACTTTTTCCGCGCGAGAAACGAAAATTTTGAAGGTGATACGGTGTACTTCCAGGGGCACGCGGCGCCGGGTATCTATGCGCGCGCGTTTCTGGAGGGGCGGCTGAGCACGGAGAAGCTGGAAAATTTCCGGCGGGAGCTGAAGCCGGGCGGCGGGCTGTCTTCGTATCCGCACCCGTGGCTGATGCCGGATTTCTGGGAATACCCGACGGTGTCTATGGGCTTGAGCCCGCTGATGGCGATTTACCAGGCGCGCTACAACCGTTACCTCGAAAATCGCGGATTGAAGCCGGTAACGGACGCGAAGGTGTGGGCGTTTCTGGGCGACGGCGAAACGGATGAGCCGGAATCGCTGGGCGCGATCACGCTGGCTTCGCGAGAAAATCTCGACAATTTGATTTTTGTAATCAACTGCAATTTGCAGCGGCTGGACGGGCCGGTGCGCGGGAACGGACAGATCATTCAGGAATTGGAGTCGGCGTTTCGCGGGGCGCGGTGGAATGTAATTAAGGTGCTGTGGGGCAGCGAGTGGGATCCGATTCTGGAGCGCGACACCGAAGGGCTGCTGGTGAAACGCATGGGTGAGGTGGTGGACGGCGAATACCAGAAGCTGGTGGTATCGAGCGGCGAGTATGTGCGGCAATTTTTCTTTGGAAGCGACCCTCGGCTGCTGAAACTGGTGGAACCGCTGCCGGACGAGGCCCTGCGGCGTTTGCGGCTGGGCGGGCACGATCCGCGGAAGGTGTACGCGGCGTATAAGGCGGCGGTGGAGCACAAAGGCGGGCCGACGGTGATTCTGGCGCGCACCATTAAAGGATATGGATTGGGCGAGGCGGGAGAGGGAAAGAACGTCACGCACCAGCAGAAGAAGTTGAACGAGGAAGAGTTGCGGGAATTTCGCTCGCGCTTTGGGATTCCGATGGGCGACGAGGAGATCGCGAAGGTGCCGTTTTACCGGCCGGCGGAAGAGAGCGAAGAGATTCGCTATTTGCGGGCGCGGCGAGAGGCTCTGGGTGGCTATGTGCCGCAGCGGAAGGCGCGGGCGGTGGCGCTTTCGGGGAGGCACACGGAGCTATTTAAGGAGTTTTTGGATGGCAGCGAAGGTCGCGAAGTTTCGACGACGATGGCGTTCGTGGCAATGATGCGGAAGATGCTGAAGGATCCGGAGATTGGAAAACTCGTGGTGCCGATCGTGCCGGACGAAGCGCGGACGTTTGGCATGGAATCGCTTTTCCGGACGGTGGGAATTTATTCGAGCGTGGGGCAGAAGTATGAACCGGTGGATGTGAACACGCTGCTCTATTACAAGGAAGCGAAAGACGGGCAGATCCTGGAAGAGGGAATTACGGAAGCGGGGTCGATGGCGTCGTTCATTGCTGCTGGGTCGGCGTACGCGACGCACGGAATCAACACGATTCCGTTTTTCATTTACTACTCGATGTTCGGATTCCAGCGGATCGCGGATTTCATCTGGGCTGCGGCGGATATGCGCACGCGCGGATTCCTGCTGGGAGGCACGTCTGGGCGCACCACGCTTTCAGGAGAAGGCCTGCAGCACCAGGACGGCAACAGCCACGTGCTGGCGATGCCGGTGCCAAATCTGCTGGCGTATGATCCAGCGTTTGCATACGAGATCGCGGTAATCGTCGATGAAGGCATTCGCCGGATGTACAAGGAAGGCGAAAGCATTTTTTATTACATCACGGTGATGAACGAGCCGTACGTGATGCCGCACATGCCGGGCGATGTGAAGGACGGAATTTTGAAGGGCATGTACAAGTACAAGCCGGCGTCGAACAAAAAGGCGAAGCTGCGGGCGCAGTTGCTCGGCAGCGGCGCGATTTTGAACGAGGTGCTGCGGGCGCAGGAAGTTCTGGAGAAGAATTACGGCGTGGCCGCGGATGTGTGGAGCGTGACGAGCTATAAATGCCTGTACACGGACGCGATTGAGACCGAGCGATGGAACCGGCTGCATCCGGACGAGACGCCGCGGGTGCCGTACGTGAAACAGTGCCTTAGGGAAGAGCAGGGCGTGTTCGTGGCGGCTTCGGATTATCTGAAGACGCTTCCGGCGATGATTTCCAAGTGGCTGCCACGGCGCATGGCAGTGCTCGGCACGGATGGATTTGGCCGCAGCGAAGGACGCACGGCGCTGCGAGATTTCTTTGAGGTGGATTCGCGCTTTATCGTCCTGGCTACGTTGCATGAACTCGCACAGGATGGTTTGGTGGGCGAGGCAACGGTGCAGAACGCGATCAAGGATCTGGCCATCAATCCGGAGAAACCGAACCCGGTGATTTCGTAACAGTTCGGCGGGCGTGTACGCGAACATTTGATGGTATTCGTTGTTGTGAGCGTCGAGGTCCTTCGTGCATCCTTGCCGGAAGCGCTCAGGATGACAAGTTTTGCGGCGGGTTAGGTGGACACGAAATGTTATTTCGAGCTCGCTTTAGCCTTGCACCTGCGCTTTTCACCATTGCCTTAGGATTCGCCTCCCAGGCGTGTTTCATTCAAACCAGCCGGGTCAGTCAATCAAATGAACAGATGTTTTTGGAAAAACTGTCCACCGCGGCCATTGAGCGGACGCACCACATCGTTCGTTACGATCCCAAATATGTGCGAATTCCGTATCCGGGAGGAGATGTTCCCGCGGATTCGGGTGTGTGCAGCGACGAGGTGATTCGGGTTTATCGCGCACTTGGAATTGATTTACAGAAAGAAGTGCACGAGGACATCGCGGCGAATTTCTCTGCGTATCCAAACCATGTGCGGTGGATGTTGCTTCATCCGGACTCGAATATCGACCACCGGCGCGTGCCGAATCTCATGGTTTTCTTCAGCCGGAACGGGACGTCGCTGCCCAATTCGAAGCGCGCGGAGGACTATGGGCCGGGAGAGTTGGTGACCTGGGACTTGGGCGGGGGGGTGCCGCACATCGGTATTGTGGTGGACCGGAAGGCGGAGCAGAGCGGAAGGTACATGGTGGTTCATAACATCGGGGCAGGGCCGAAGATGGAAGATGTGCTGTTTAGTTGGAAGATTACGGGGCATTACCGGTATTTTGGACCGCAGCCGCAGCGCTGACCAAGGTTTGATCAGAGGAAGGGCACGAGCGATAGCGCCCCTTTTTTATTCTAGGGCCCGGATGTGGGCGGGAGGGTGTTGAGTGCGGGAGCGAAGCTCCCGCTTTTGGGGTTTCAGCGTCGGGATAAATGAAAATTGGGAGATGATGTTTACTGCTCAAAAGCGGCAGCTTCGCTGTCGCACTCAATAGCGGTAAGCGAAACGCAACAGAAGCTGTGTAAAGCCGCACCTACACGGCGGCGAGAAGTTCGGCGGGTTTGATGCGGCCGGTGGCCAGGTGAGCTATGAGTTCGCGATTGGCCAGGAGGAAATCGTAATTGGAGAGTTCGCGGGGGAGGACCCAGGCGATTTGTTCGAAGACGTGGGGGGAGATGTCGGCCTCGGCGTATTGAGCGGCGAAGAAATGGATTTCGAGTTCTTCGGGAGTGTTGGCGTATTGGTGGCGGACGCTGGTGATTTCGACCGATTTGGTGAGGCTGACGCCGAGTTCTTCGCGGAGTTCGCGGGAGAGAGCTTGTCCGAAGGTTTCCCCGGTGCCGACTTTGCCGCCCGGGAATTCCCATTTGAGGGGAGAGGTGTCTCTGCGGCGGCGCTGGCCGATGAGGATGCGCCGGTCGGGACGTTCTATGACGGCGGCGACGACGTGGAGCATGGAGGAAATGTTAGTTGGTATGGATTAACGACGCAATGTGGCGTGGATGGATCGAGACTTTGGTGAGGGTTATCAGTAATCGGTGATCAGTAAACAGTAAGATGAGAGGAAGATGAGTTGACCTTGGGTGAGGGGTGTGATGGAGTTCGTAAACGAGGATTGGAGGATGCGCTTGAAAATTTTGGGCATTGTGACTGGGGTGGTGTTGACGTTGTGTCCGGCGGCGATTTCGGCGCAGGGAGCGGATGGCGACGTGGTGCACTTTAAGGGAACGATGGAGAACGTGAAGGCGACGTTTGGACCAGCGGAGCCTGTTGCCCACGTGAAGCTGGGCGGCGTGCTGGAGGCGAATTCGCTGGATTGCTTTGGGAACGTGCTGCAGAAACCAGGCGATCCCTTTTCGCTGATCAAGATTGATAACCCGTTGACCGGGCCGTTTTTCATTGATGGCGCGGAGCCTGGCGACACGCTGGTGGTGCGCATTCTGGATTTGCAGGTGGACAGCAAACAGGGAGTGGGTACGCTGGCGCCGGGATTTGGCGCGGTGAACTCGACGCACTACACGCCAATGCTGGAGAAAGAGCCCCTGCCGGAGCGGGCGTGGTATTACCCGATTGACGCGGAGAAAAAGCTGATCACGTTTCAGGCGACGGATTCGGATTTCAAGGTGCAGTTTCCGCTGAAGCCGTTTTTGGGATGCATTGGCGTGGCGCCGGCGAATGGCGAAGTGCGGAGTTCTTTGGTGCCCGCGGAATTCGGCGGGAACATGGACGCGCCGGAAGTGTCACCGGGAAACACGCTGTATTTGCCGGTAAACGTGAAAGGGGCGCTCTTTTATTTTGGCGACGGGCACGCCGCGATGGGCGATGGAGAAGTGGCGGGAAGCGCGGTGGAAGTGCCGATGAGGGCGAAGTTCCGGTTTGAGCTGGTGAAGGGAAAGAGCACCGGCTGGCCACGGTTGGAAAACGAGCACGAAATTATGACCACCGGAATTTACCGGCCGGTGGATGACGCGGTGCGGATTGCGGTGACGGAGATGGTGCACTGGATGCATCGCGATTACGGATTGTCGGAACTGGATGCGTATGAACTGTTTTCGAAGGTGGGGAAGCTGCATCTCACCGAAATGGTAGATCCGAACTATGTGGTGGTTGCGTCGGTGGAGAAGAGGTATCTCCCAGCGAAGAAGTAGAGGGAGAGCGGGGTAGCACCGGCATCCTGCCGGCGCGGATTTCTAGGAAACGCTGGCCGGCGGGAAGCCGGCGCCACCGGGAAGTGGGCCAATGTTTAGTGAAACGCTGTTGGAGCATTTTCAGAGGCCGCGGAATGCGGGGGAATTGGCTGGAGCGACGGCGGTCGTTGAGGTGAGTAATCCGGTTTGCGGGGATGTGTTGCGGCTGGCGGTGATTGTGGAGGGCGATGTGGTCCGGGAAGCCAGATTTTTGTGCCGGGGGTGTACGGCTTCGATTGCGAGCGCGTCGGTGTTGACGGAAAAGATGAAGGGGCGGACGGTTAGCGAGTTGAAAGAGATGCGCGCGGCGGAAATTGCGGCGGAGTTGGGAGGATTGCCGCCGGCGTCATTTCATGCGGCGCAGCTGGCGGAAGATGGGGTGCGCGCGATTTTGGGGAAGATTTGAAGGGACGTACCCGCAGTCAGAAATATTCATCCGTTCTTAAAGACATCGCGACAACTTGTCATCCTGAGCGGCGCGTTGTTGGCGCCGCGAAGGATCTCAACTCTTGCGTTTTGCTAGGCCGATAAGTTGAGGTCCTTCGCCTATCCTTGTCGGATAGGCTCAGGATGACACCGCGCTCATAGCGCAACCTCACTCCAAAGTCAGGCCGTGCAATTTGTTTTACTCGGCGGAGCGGGTGACGCGGGCGAAGGTTTCGGGGTCGTTGAGGTTGAGGACGCAGCCTTCTTCGTTGGTGGGGAACTGGCAAAGTTCGGAGCGGTGCGCCCAGACGACGGCACGGGCGCCGACGTCGAGCGGCGCGGCTTGCAGTTCGGGGAAAAGTTTCGCGGAAAAGATGACCGGATGGCCGCGGCGGCCTTCAAAGACCGGCAACACGATCGGCGCGTCGGAAGAGTAAAACGTGGCGATCAGATCGCCGACTAGATTGGCGCTGATCAGCGGATGATCTATAAGGCAGAGAATCATGCCGTCGAGGCCGTCGGGCAGGCTATTGAGCGCCACTTGAATCGAGGAGAGCTGGCCCTTTTCCCAGTCGGTGTTGATGACCACTTCGTCCGCGGACAGATGGACGGCTTTGGCGATGGGTTCGGCGTGGACACCGAGTACAACGCGGCGGACGCTGATTTTCGGGTGGCGTGTGACGTCGAGCAGGTGCTCGAGAAACGGGCGGCCCTGGTAGGGAAGAAGGGCCTTTGGAGAGCCCATGCGTTGAGAGGCTCCGCCGGAGAGGATGACAGCGGCAAGCATGAGGCGCACCTCGCGAGCTACTTTGCTTCGACTGGGTCCCCGGCTGCAAGCTTGATCTTCTTATGGGCGGCGGATTCCACATTGCGGCGCACGGCCACAAGTTCTGCAACAATGCTGACGGCGATTTCTTCGGGTGAGAGCGCGCCGATGTCGAGTCCCATCGGAGCATAGACGCGCTCAAACTCTTCCATGGTGTAGCCCTCTTTTTCGAGAGCCTTGTAAACGCTGAGGACTTTGCGGCGGCTGCCAATCATGCCGACGTAGCGCGCAGGAGTGCGAACCGCCCACGCGAGGACGCGCATGTCCTCCTTGTGGCCGCGGGTGACGATGACGATATAAGAGGAAGAGTTGGGCTGGAGCTTGGCGAAGGCGTCGGCATAACTCGTGTAAATTTCCTGGGCCATGGGGAATCGCTGGAGGTTGGCGAAGGCTTCGCGGTCGTCAATGACGGCGACGCCAAAGCCGACGGCTTGTGCGGCCTTGGCGACCGCGGTGGAGACATGGCCGCCGCCGAAAAGATAGACGATGGGCTGCGGAAGGATCGGTTCGATGAAGATTTCGACGGTGCCGCCACAGATGAGGCCGTTATCGTAGGTGGCTTCATTGTTCAGGTGGAAGACAATTTTGCGCGGGGCTTCCTTGTGCATCACTTCTCTGGCCGCCGCCCAAACGTCGGCTTCGACGCACCCGCCGCCCACCGTGCCGAGAGAAGATCCATCCTCGCGCACGAGCATGCGGGAGCTTTCATAGCTCGGGATGGAGCCGTTAGTGTGCACGATGGTAGCAAGGGCGCCGCGCTGCCCGGCGCGCCGCATGCGAACGATTTCTTCGAAGAGGTCCATAGTTGGCCCGAAAATCAAGCGTACGGCGCGCGCAGGGGGAAGTCAATTCAGCGGAAAGCGCGGGCGACTGGACAAGGAAGGGCTGCGCGGATAACGTGACAAAGTTCGTGAGGGCTTGGGCAAGGATAAACGTATCGTGATGCGATAGAATCGTGCAGCGAGAGCTAAGTTGCGCCCTGGAGGATGGTCATGAAAGCAGTTGTGATTCACCGGCATGGGGATCCATCGGTGTTGCATTACACGGAAGTGGCTGAGCCGCAGGTGCGGGCCAACGACGTGCTGGTGCGGGTGCATGCTTGCGCGCTGAATCACCTGGATTTGTGGGTGCGGCAGGGAATACCGGGGGTACCGTTTCCGCTGCCGCATATTTTGGGGAGCGATGTGGCGGGCGAAGTGGCGAAAATTGGGCCGGAAGTGACGACGGTGCGTGTGGGGCAGAAGGTGGTGCTGGCGCCGGGGGTGTCGTGCGGGAAGTGCGCGGCGTGCATTTCGGGGAACGACAACCGATGCAAGGATTTCACGAATCTGGGCTACATGATTGACGGTGGATGCGCGGAGTTTGTGCGCTGCCCGGAAGTGAATGTCATGCCGTATCCGGAGAATCTCGACTGGGTGCACGCGGCGGCGGTGCCGCTGGTGTTTCAGACGGCATGGCACATGCTGGTGAATCGAGCGGCGCTGCAGCCAGGGGAAGAGGTGCTGGTACTGGCGGCGGGAAGCGGCGTAGGAAGCGCGGCAATCCAGATTGCGAAGTTTTTTGGGGCGCGGGTGATTGCGACGGCCGGAAGCGACGAAAAGCTGGCGAAGGCTAAAGAGTTGGGCGCGGACGAGGTGATCCATCACGGCATCATGCCGATTGCGAAAGAGGTGCGGCGGCTGACCAACAACCGTGGCGTGGATGTGGTGGTGGAGCACGTGGGCGTTGCGACGTGGGAGAACAGCGTGAAGAGCCTGGCGACGGGCGGGCGGCTGGTGACTTGCGGCGCGACGACCGGCTATGACGCGAAACTGGATTTGCGATTTTTGTTTACGCGGCAGCTTTCGATCATGGGGTCGTACATGGGAACGAAGACGGAGTTGCGAACGGTGCTGAAGCTCGTGGCGCAGGGAAGGTTGAAGCCGACGGTGGACAAGGTGTTTGATTTGAGCGATTGCGCCGCGGCGCACAATTATCTGGAGCTGGCGAAGCAGTTTGGGAAAGTGATTTTGCGGGTGGAGTGAGGAATCGAAAAGCGAAAAGAGAAAAGAGAAAAGAGAAAAGAGAAAAGAGAAAAGAGAAAAGAGAAAAGAGAAAAGAGAAAAGAGAAAAGAGAAAAGAGAAAAGAGAAAAGAGAAAAGA
>Ga0210406_10004210_pt1 | contig 15507 bp, 12 predicted proteins | sample IncBWC30MmetaG_FD_155454 | JGI IMG/M metagenome (GOLD analysis project Ga0210406, IMG submission 155454) | Forest soil microbial communities from Barre Woods Harvard Forest LTER site, Petersham, Massachusetts, United States - Inc-BW-C-30-M | ecosystem: Environmental > Terrestrial > Soil >... | reverse complement strand
AGCGAGGGGAATTAGTTTTAAGTTTTAAGTTTTAAGTTTCTAGTTTCTAGTTTTAAGTTTTAAGTTTCTAGTTTCAGAGAAGAACTTTTGTGGGTAGCGGGCGCGGCGAGGCTGCGCCCTTTTCTTTTTTGAAGTAGTATGCCGTCCGGGAGGACTGCTTTGACGCAAATCCTGAAATTCGGTTGCCTGCTCTTCGCTCTGGTTGCGCTTCCTGCCTTTGCGCAGCGCCGCCCCGTGCTGCCCCAGATCGATGAACCACATCCTTATTACTATCGCGAACTCTACCTGCCCCAGTTGACCAGCGGGCCAAGCAGCCTGACTTGGGGCCCGGATTCGAACGAGCTTGTCTACTCGATGGCGGGCTCCCTCTGGAGGCAAAAGCTCGGTTCCGAAACCGCCGTGCAACTTACGGATGGGCCCGGTTATGACTACCAGCCTGATTGGTCACCGGATGGAAAAAGTGTCGTCTACGTTTCCTATCAGAAAGACGCGATGGAACTGTGGCTGCTGGACCTCGCCACGGGAAAAACTTCTCAACTCACCAGCGGGGGCGCTGTAAATGTGGAACCGCGTTGGTCGCCCGATGGGAAAAAGCTCGTTTGGGTTTCCACGCAATACAATCGGCGCTTCCATCTCTTTGTTGCCGACGTAAAAAACGGCGCGCTGGAAAATGCGGCGCGCCTAACCGGCGAAACGAAGAGCCCTCTTCCCCGTTACTACTACAGCGCCTACGACATGGAAATCAATCCGGCCTGGACGCGCGACGGAAAGGAAATCCTCTTCGTCTCCAACCGCGGCCATATTCACGGCACCGGCGGCTTCTGGCTGATGAAAGCCGAACCCGGCGCCGAAGCCCGCGAGATCCATTACGAAGAAACCAGCTGGAAGGCCCGCCCCGATTTTTCTCCTGACGGCTCGCGCATGATCTACAGCTCCTATCTCGGCCGCCAATGGCAAAACCTGTGGGTGATGCCGGCCAAAGGCGACGATGCTTTTCCAATTTCCTATGGCGATTGGGACGATACCAACGCGCGCTGGTCGCCCGATGGGAAGAGAATTGCGTTTGTCTCCAACGCCGACGGAGACACGAATATCCTGGTTCAGGAAGTCTCTTCGGGTGCGAGGCGCGAACTGAATCTTAGCAATCGAAAGTATTTACGTGATTGGGCTTTGCTGCAAATTTACATCAGAGACGAGAGTAAGCATAAGTACGCCAGAATCTCTGTTACCGACGAAACAGGGCGCTTCTATGCACCGGATGAGGCGTGGATTCATGCGGATGACGGATTCGACCAGTCGGAACGTCCGTTTGAAAGGCACTATTTTTATTCGCCGTTTAGAGGTTCCTCCATACGCGTCCCTGCTGGCAAGTACCGGATAGAGGTGGCGAGGGGCATGGAAAGCGGCATGGAGCGCAGGTTTGTCGAACTCTCGGCAGGTGAAACGAAGGATATCGAAATCCGGTTGTCGCGAAACAACTGGCGAAGTGAAACACAAGAACATTGGATCAGCGGCGATATGCACGTTCACATGAACTATGGCGGGATCTACAAAGTAAACAGTGAGGAGTTGCAAATTCAAGCGGAAAGCGAAGATTTATCGGTTGTAAACAATCTGATCGTCAACAAGGAGCAGCGCTTCCCCGACATTGCTTCCGGTGAAACGAGTTCTGACGCCATCACGGGCAAGGACAGTGCGATTCTGCGAGGGCAGGAATTTCATACGAGCTATTGGGGGCACCGTGGGTTGCTGGATATCAAGAATCGCCTGCTGCTGCCGGGGTACGCCGGCTATCCGAACACGGCGGCGGCGAGTTTGTATCCTATGAATGCAGACGTGTACGACATGGTGCACGCGCAGGGCGCTCTGGTTGGAGCCGTGCATCCCTTTGATGCGGTGCCAGACCCGTTCGCGAAACCAGCACAGAAAATTACGGATGAATTGCCGGTAGACGTGGCGCTGGGAAAGCTGGATTACATGGAGATCGTGGGGTTCAGCGACCACAAGTCTACCGCGGACGTTTGGTACAAGCTTTTGAATTTGGGATTTAGACTACCCGCGGGGGCGGGCACCGACGCAACCGCGAACTACGCCGCTCCCATCCGCGGCGGTGTGGGATTTGATCGCGTGTATGTGTGGGTCCCAGTTTGGCCACTTAACCTGAAGGAATGGTTGGATGGCATTAAATTGGGACGCACATTTGCCACGAACGGGCCGCTGATTGAATTCAAGCTGGGCGGAGAAATGGTCGGAAGCGAATTGAAATTTGATTCGCCAAAAGCAGCGGTTCCCTTCACTGTGAAATTGCGGTCCATCGTGCCCGTGGATCATCTGGAAGTCGTCTGCAACGGAAAAGTGGTGGAAACGCTGCCAACTGACGCGGCAAAAGAATCGGCGGACATCACGGGCACTTTGCCTCTTCAGGACAGCGGCTGGTGCGTTCTCCGCGCGTGGAGCGAAAAGGCCGAATATCCCGTGATGGACAACTACAGCTACGCTACGACAAGCCCGGTTTACGTCACCATCGGGGGAAAACGCGCCTACTCCAGAAAAGATGCCGAATATTTTGCGGCGTGGATTGAGCGGACAATCGAGATCACTTCGCAATATCCGGACTGGAATTCGCCCGGGGAAAAAGAGCACGTCCTGAAAAGACTGCGCGAGGCGAAAGCCGTATTTGAACAATTGCACTAGGCGGAGTTCCGCCGCGTCAGGACAAATCCCCGGCATGCGCCGGTCTTCCACAAGGTGCAGTCTTGTCCCAATCGTGAGAATAGAGATAGAATTTCGCTGTTGAACAGATGCGGCACGTTTCGCGTGGGGCGTGTCGAATTCATGACGGCAGCCTTTCCGAGAACAGGGGCTCTCGCTCCGCCCCCGATTCCGCAATAACATGAATCAGCAGACGAAGCTGCAATTTACAGCCGGAGAGAAGAGTGCGAATGCGCGGCAGACCAAACACGAAAACAACAACCAGCCGCGAGATTTCCGCATCTAGTTCAAAGGCCTTCTGGAAGGAGGGCGCATGATCCTTGGAATAGTCCGGGAGATTTATCCGAAAGAACGCCGCGTCGCGCTGGTTCCGGCGGTAATTGCCAACCTGAAAAAAGCGGGGCTGGATGTGCTCATCGAAGCGGGCGCAGGCCATGCCGCAGGCTATCCTGACAAGGACTACGTGGAAAAGGGCGCGAAGCTGGCCGCCGACCGAGCCGAAGTTTTCCGCACAGCGGACATCATCGTGCAGTTCCTTTGCCACGGCGCAAACGACAAAAACGGAACCGAAGATCTTCCGCTCCTCCGCAAGGGCCAAGTGGTGATGGGCTTTTTGCGCCCGCTGGGGACGGCCAAAACTCTGCAGGAAATTGCCGATCGCGGCGTCACCTCCTTTGCCGTGGAACTGATGCCCCGCATTACTCGCGCGCAAAGCATGGACGTGCTCTCCTCGATGGCCACGATCTGCGGCTACAAAGCGGTCTTGCTCGCGGCGGACACCCTTCCGCGGATGTGCCCGATGCTGACGACTGCCGCGGGCACGATCGCACCGGCGCGCGTGCTGATTATCGGGGCCGGAGTTGCTGGGCTTCAAGCCATTGCGACGGCCCGCCGACTGGGCGCGGTTGCCTCTGCCTACGACATGCGGCCTGCCTCCAAGGAGCAGGTGCAGAGCCTTGGCGGGCGTTTCGTGGAGCTCGCGGTCGAAGCAAAGGACGCGCAGGACGCCAGCGGCTACGCCAAAGCGCAGGACGAAAGCTTCTATCAGAAGCAGCGCGAACTGCTCGGCAACGTCATCGCCGAAAGCGACGTGGTGATTACCGCCGCGGTAATCCCCGGCAAAAAATCACCTGTGCTGGTGACGAAAGAAATGGTCGCGCGGATGTCGCCGGGCTCCGTGATCGTCGATCTGGCTGCGGAGCGCGGAGGCAATTGCGAACTTACGAAGCCGGATGAAATCATCATCGCGCACGACGTCACCATCATCGGAGAATACAATCTGGCGGGAACGGTGCCTTACCACGCCAGCCAGATGTTCGCCCGGAACATCACTTCGTTCCTGCTGCACCTGGTGAAGGACGGCAAGCTACAACTGAATCTGCAGGACGAGATCATGCGCGAAACCCTGGTGACCCGCGACGGCGAAATCGTGAACGCGCGCGTGCGGGAATTTTTCTCGATGCCGGCGCTGCAGGCCGCGCCGGCCGGTGGAGGGGCCTGATGCACCTGGACCTGGTCACAAGTCTCTACGTATTCCTGCTCGCCGCGTTTATCGGGTTCGAAGTCATCCGCCGGGTCTCGCCACTCTTGCACACGCCGCTGATGAGCCTGACCAACGCACTGGACGCTATCGCCGTGGTCGGCGCCATCATCCTTGCCGGCGAAGGCAAAAGCAATCTGGCGAAAATTCTGGGCACCATCGCGATAATCGCCGCAACCAGCAACATCGTCGGCGGCTTCATGATCACCGACCGCATGCTGAAAATGTTCAAAGCCAGCGGCCCGAGGAAACCGTAACCATCATGTTCGCGAGCGAAAACATTCTGGAAATCACCTACCTGATCGCCACCGCACTATTCGTTCTCTCTCTGAAATGGCTGAGTTCCCCCGTCACCGCCCGCCGCGGTGTGTGGGCCGGCGAAGTGGGCATGCTGCTGGCCATCGCCGGAACGCTGCTACACAAAGGCATTGTCGACTACCGGTGGGTCGCGATCGGCCTGGTGCTTGGGACAATCATCGGAGTTCCGCTTGGCCGCGTCGCCATGACCGCCGTTCCGCAGCGGACCGCGCTTAGCCACGCGTTCGGAGCGCTCTGTGTCACATTGGTGGGCACAGCGGAATTTTATCTTCGCGCGCCCAACGTTCCTCAATTCATGATGGGCGTTCTTTCCCTGGAAGTGATTTTGGGGGCGCTGACGTTCACCGGCAGCTTGATGGCCGCCGGAAAACTTCAGGAAGTACTGCCACAACGCCCGATCACGTATAAGGGCCAGAATTTAGTGAACCTGGGATTGCTGGCGATCGCCGTGGGGATCGCGGTGATGCTGGTTCTGCATCCCGACAAAACTTTCCTCTTTCCCTTCATCATCGGCATTCCGCTGGCGTTCGGGGTGATGATGATCATCCCGATCGGCGGCGCGGACATGCCGACGGTCATTTCGCTGCTGAATTCTTACGCGGGACTTTCCGCCGCGGCGATGGGTTTCGTTCTCGGCAGCAAGCTCCTGATTGTGGCGGGCGCACTGGATGGCGCCTCGGGCTTTATCCTTTCCGTGAACATGTCCAAAGCGATGAACCGGTCGTTCACAAACGTGTTGTTCGGAGCATTTGGCCAGGAGCAAGTTGCAGTTGCGGGAGCGAAAGAAACTCGCCCGGTTCGCAGCGCCTCGCCGGAAGAGGCCGCCGGAATTCTCGCCGCCGCGAGCAAGGTGGTGATTGTCCCGGGTTATGGCATGGCGGTCGCGCAGGCCCAGCACAAAGTCCGCGAACTTTACGACGCTCTCACGAAGCGCGGGGTCGACGTGAAGTTCGGCATTCATCCGGTAGCCGGAAGAATGCCGGGTCACATGAACGTGCTGCTTGCTGAAGCCGACATCCCTTACGACAAACTTCTGGAAATGGACGACATCAACGGCGATTTCCCGCAAACGGACGTTGCGCTGATCATCGGCGCCAACGATGTGACGAATCCCGCCGCGCGCGAAGATCAGAGCAGCCCCATTTATGGAATGCCGATTCTGGACGTGGACAAGGCCCGCACCGTCATGGTCATCAAGCGCAGCATGGGAGCGGGGTTCGCCGGCATCGAAAATCCCTTGTACTACATGGACCGCACGCTGATGCTGTTCGGCGACGCAAAAAATTTCGTCGGCTCGATAGTTCGAGAACTTTCCGGGGGACACAGCTAAGCATCGTCTCGTCGCTCTTCTCCTCAAGGACCGCCGTAAGCGACGGGGGACTGCCTTTATTAGTTACCAGGCTGGCGGCTCCCGGCGACTTTCCCTGCTCAGAAACTCTGCCTCGTTATATACTTACGCCGTTGGACCCAGGCAGCCGATGCCAAGCTGGCGATATGGGTGTGCTTGGGTCCTAAACGTCTCATGGATGAGCAGAAGCCCAAGCCTGGTCGAGGACAGGACGCCGGCGGCGGATTGCGCGCCCCAGCCAAAGGCGAAAGCTCGTCCAGCGAAGTACCTTTGAGCAATGACGGCGCGACTTTTATTGAGCCTCCTCCGCGGCGCCCGCCTGTAGACCCCGGCGCCACCGTGATTCATCCGGATGCCTCCCTCGAAGGCGGCACCTCCGTCCGCACACCCAGCGGCCCCCGCTCCTATGTAACCTCGTATCAAAACGTCGTGCTGCAGGAAGGCGACGTTCTCGGCAACCGTTACGAAATCCTTAAGCTTCTTGGTGAAGGCGGAATGGGCGCGGTCTATAAGGCCAAGGACAGCGAAGTGGAACGTGTGGTGGCGTTGAAACTGATACGCCCGGAGATGGCCAGCAATCCGTCGATCCTCGCGCGGTTCAAGCAAGAATTGATGACCGCGCACCAGGTAACGCACAAAAACGTCATCCGGATTTACGACCTTTCGGAAGCCGACGGCGTCAAGTTCATCACCATGGAGTTTGTCGAAGGCAGCGACCTTCGACAGTTGTACCGCGAAGTGGGAAAACTTCCGCCCGACGAAGCGGTGGATATTATTCGCCAGGTCTGCATGGCGCTGGACGCAGCGCACACCGCGGGCATCATCCATCGCGACTTGAAGCCGCAAAATATCATGCGCGACAAAACCGGGCGAATCCTGGTGATGGATTTCGGCCTGGCACGTTCCGTCCAGTCGGAAGGCATGACCCAAACTGGCGCGCTGCTCGGGACAATCGAATACATGTCCCCCGAGCAGGCCATGGGAAAAACGCTGGACCAGCGCTCCGATCTCTTTGCCGTCGGTCTGATTTTCTACGAACTCTTAAGCGGCAAAATGCCGTTCAAGGCAGAAACCGCGATGGCCAGCCTGCTAATGCGCAATCAGGAGCGCGCGGTGCCTCTTGCAGAAATCGACGCCACGGTGCCCGCCGGTCTCAGCGACATCGTCAGCCGCTGCCTGGAGCGTGATTTGGACCGCCGCTACCCAAACGCCGCGGAAATCATCGCCGATCTCGACGCCTGGCAGGGCAAGCGCCCGGTGATGGCCTCCATCGTCATGCAGGCGCCCAAGCAGCCGCGCGCGATCCCCTGGAACTGGATCGTTCCGGCGGCAACCGTGCTGGCGCTGAGCGGTCTGTTTCTCGCCATTCCGAAGACCAGGCATTTGCTCATGCCGGCGGCTGCAACTGGCGGCCGCGCCGGTGTCGTCAACACCAGCCTCCCCGCGCTTTCGCAGGGGAAATTCGTTGCTGTGATGCCGTTTCGCGTCATCGGGGATCAGACTTCGCTCGGGTACGTGGCCGATGGTGTGGGCGAAGCGGTATCCACCAAGCTTTTTGAAGTAAAAGATGTACGCCTCACATCCCCGACAGAAACCGCGAAGCTGGATCCGAAGGCTCCGCTCCCCCAGGTCGCCAAAGACCTGGGCGTAAATCTGATCGTGCATGGGACGGTGCAAGGTTCCACTGACAACCTGCGCATTACCGTAAACCTGGAAAACCTAGCGGACGGCCGCCACTGGAGCCAGGAATTCACTGGGGTCGCAGGCGACATACTGACGCTGGAGGATCAGATCTTCGCCAAGCTTGTGGACGCGCTCGAAGCCAAGACTACGGACAAGGAGATGGCCGCCGTCACCGCGCATCCTACGGAAAATATCGAAGCCTACAACTTGTATCTGAAAGGTCGCAATGCGCTTGGCGGCACGCCGGATCAAAAAACGATTCAGGCAGGAATGAACTTTTTTGAGGGTGCTTTGCAGAGGGATCCTAGCTTCGCGCTGGCCTATTCCGGGCTGGCTGATGCCAACCTCTTAATGTACGGTCAGAAGAAAGACAAATACTGGTCGGAGCGCGCAGTGGACGCTGCCAAAAAGGCTGCCCAGCTCAACGACAAATTGCCGGAGGTGCATTTCGCCCTGGGCAGCGCTTATGCCGTTACGGGACAAACGGTTCAGGCCATCGCCGAGGACAAGCGCGCGCTGGAGTTGTCACCCAATTCAGATGAGGCTTACCGGCGGCTCGGTAACGCCTATAAAGCAAATGGGCAAAAGGACGAGGCTCTCCGCGCTTTGGAAAAGGCCGTCGAACTGAATTCCTATTATTGGTATAACCAGTCGGCCCTGGGGAACGCTTATCTGCAGTTCGGCGAGATGGAAAAAGCGGTTAAGGCCTATCAGCAGGTCGTGCAGCTTGAGCCGGAAAATCCGATTGGGTACAGCAACCTGGGTGCCGCGTATTTCACGATGGGCAAATACGACGAAAGCATTACGGCGTTTCAAAAGTCGCTTCAGATCAAGCCCACGAACGACACCTACTCCAACCTTGGCACTATCTTCTTCTATCAAAAAAGGTATCCCGAAGCCATCTCCTCGTTCGAAAAAGCGGTTGAGATGAGCCCAGAGGACGAAACGAACACTGGCAACCTGGCCGATGGTTATCGCCAGGCAGGCAACAGCGCAAAGGCCCAGGCCACCTACGATAGTGCCATCAGCCTGGCATACAAGGAACTCCGCGTGAACCCTCGCGATGCCAGTGTGACGGGAAGAATGGCGCTCTATTACGCAAAGAAGGGCGATACCCAGCAAGGCAAGGACTTCGTGAAGCGGGCGCGGGCCATCGATGGCTCGGACGCTTACTTGATTTACGTTTCGGCGGTCGTCAAAACCATCGCCAACGAGCCGGCTGATGCCGTGAAAGATCTTGGTCTGGCACTCCAAAGGGGCTTCTCCGTGAAGGATGCCAGCGTGGATCCGGAATTTACTCCGCTCGGCTCTCGCCCCGATTACCAGGCGGTCATGAAGAAATACGAGCGCAAGGCTAAGTAGTCAGATTCCCTTTTCTCTCCGCAAAATCTGTTTCAATACGCGCAAACCCAATGGAAGCCAGACGGGAGCAGCGAACCAATCGCCGCCTTTATGCTCAGAGGCGCTGTGCCTGTCCGAACCGGGTTCGAAGGGTTTCCAGCTATCGCAGGGAGGCGCGCAAGGAGCCCGGGGGATAGCGCGGGGCGCGATGTGGAATCATCTGGGACTCTCGAGATCAAAAAAAATCGCCTGCCCTGATTCAAGGCAGGCGACAAGAAGCCTATTATTTTACTGACGACTAAAGTGCGAAGCTCGTCCGCTTGTATAGCAGGAAGAGCAACCCGCCAGCCAGCAAGAGAACCAGCGAAGAGGGCTCGGGAGCAATCAACGTGCCTGCTGCGCTAAAGCTTTGACCAGGGGCCATGTCGGTCACCCCTACGGTGATCCCAAAGTCGGAAAGAATCGGGGTGGCCTTGCAGGTGGTCGCGCCCCCATCCTCGTCCTCAAACCCATCCTCACCGTCGTCGCAGACAACCTTCGTCGCAAACGGGATACCTAGATGCGTGGCGTCCAGGCCGGAAAAGACAAGCAAATACTTTCCATTGTTCTCGAGTGTCGTGGTGCAGCCTGTGAAGTACGGGTCGATCGTATTGTCGCAGCTGAAAACCAAGCCCGTCGAGCCGGTGACCAGCAGGTCCAGTGCAATCATGTTCTTGCCAGTGTCGTTGATAAAATCGATAAAAAACGACGTCAGCGGAAGCTTCGGAGGACTCGGCTGCGTGAAACTGAAGCTGAAGGTATTGCCCGTGAGCACTTCCGACCCGCCTCCCCCTCCAAGCTTCATAACTGGATCAGTACCGTCGGCCAGCGCCACGGTACATGAGATCCCTAAGATAGCAACCAAGACCAATAAACGAGTCATTTTCACGAACTACCCCCGATTCAATCTCAGATTCCCACAGTAATCAGTGGAGAGAGTGCAATTTCAGCGCCAATTGCCTGTGCGGCCTCTGCTCGTAAATCCATGTAATCAGTAAGCTTAATGCCTGTGCAAAACTCCGACGAGACCCCTGTATGCAAACTTTTTCTCAAATTGGCGGACAACCTGCTCCAACTTAACAAACCTGACTCTGCAAGGTTACCGGGCTGCACAAGAAATCGAGCCGAATTCTGGGCAGTCGATTGGAATCTGTCAACGACAAACTCGAGCGGGCCGACCATACTTCACCCGTTTGCTGCTTCACCTCGCCCCAGAACTTCTAGAACTTGCCTCTCCGACTCTCACCCTGCCGAATGCGTTGGCCTGGGCGTTCGGCGCGAGCAATTCCAGCGTGATCTGCGCCGCCGGAATCAGGTAAAGAATCGTCACGCAAGTCCACATCAATGCGCCGGCGCACTCCTGGTCTTGCAAGGCGGAGAGCCCAACCAAGCGCGGTGCATTGAGATACGCAGGGTAGACCACTCGCTCGCAAAATGTCAGGTAAGCCGAGAGGATGTCGCAGGGCAGCGTGGCGGCAAACAGGTACAGAAGGATGGACCATCTTGGCCAGACTGGAACACTGGGCCACGGTTGGACGACAGGCCACCAAAAGAGAAAGCCCGCCGCAAGAAAAGACGCGTGTTCAACGACGTGCAAACCCTCTGATTGCAAGGCCAGATTGAACACCGCCGGGATGTGCCATGCCACAAGCGCGGCGGAGGAGGCCAGCCAGCAAACCATGGGCTGGGAGAGCAGCCGCCCCGCAGCCTGCGCGGCCGGCCAACGCAAGAATGGCCCGAGAACGGATTGCACAAATTTCTGCGGCAGGCCGTGGAGCATCGGCATCAGCGGCGCGCCCAACCAAATCAGCGGCGGCGCGATCGTCATCAGCAGAAGATGCTGCACCATGTGCACGGTAAGCAACTGCTCGTCCAGGAGAGCGAGCGGCGAACCGATCGCCAGCCACACCAGGAACACACCCACCAGAAAACTCGCGGCCCGCCAAGTGGGAATCACATCTGTGGCGCTGGAGCGAAGGTGCCGCCATCCGCGCAAATAGAAAATGGCGCTCGCAATTACGGTTAAGGTAAGCGGAATCGGCGCCGTCCACGAAGCAAGAATGTCTTGAACGGCTTGTGGCATCGCGTTCTACTTTTGAGGTGAGGCTGCCGGTGTTTGGCTTTCCTCCAACGCCGCATTGCGCGCAGGTGTTTGCCCCGGCGGATGCAGCGTGGCGAGGAACGCCACCAGCGCGGTCGTCTCTGCCGGACTCAAGTTCTTCCCGTACGCAGGCATATTGCCTCCGCCCTGAATCACCTGGCGAATCAACTGGTCCCTCGTCAGCCGCACGGCAACGCTATCCAGAGTTGGCCCACGTTGCCCGCCCAGTTCGCCGAGTGAATGGCAGTTGCGGCATTGCTTCACCTGAAAAACCAGCGCGCCCTGTCGCTCCAGCGCGGTCGTGCCTTTCAAAAAATGCTCTGGCACTGGATCGCCGCTCCACGCATTCATGTGCGGGCTCCACGGTGTGAAGCCCGAAAGATGCGTCAACGTTCCGAGGCTCACCGCGATCAGCAGGATGCTCAACACCGCAATCGGCCGGCGGCGCCAGCTTTTTTCCCCCTCGCCAAATACAAACGGCAACAGAATCAGCGCGAAAATCACCACCACCGGTCCGATCAAAAGAGCCGGAGTCTCCAGCGACGGCGGAAGCAAGGAAAGCAGGGCATACAGCCACAAAAAGAAATAATCCGGGCGCGGTGCGGTTTGGATGATCGTGGGATCCGGTCGTCCGCTCGGGCCGAACGGCCCAAAATAGATGGCACAAGCCGCGACCGCCGCCAAAATGAAGGCGGCGAAGAAAAGATCCTTCCACACCGCGTAAGGAACAAACGGCTCGCCATCATTTTTTACCAGCTCTTCGTACTCCGCTGTGTAGGTCGCGCGCTTCACGAGGCGTCCGGGCATTGGCCAATCGTTGATGCCCAGCTTAAGCACCATTAAGAGATGCAAGCCCACCAGCGCAATCAGCAGCCCGGGTATCACGAAAACGTGCAGCGCGAAAAAGCGTGAAAGCGTGGCGCCGGCAATAATCGGGCCGCCAAGCATGAGCTTCACCGTCGCCGGGCCCAGGATGGGCACGCGGCTGGCGATCGAAGCGCCGATTCCCAGCCCCCAGTACGCATCCTGGTCGAATCGCAGCACCTGCCCGCTGAACGCCATGCCCAAAGTCATCAGGAGCAGAAAAACTCCGACGATCCATGTAAGCTCGCGGGGAAATTTGTACGCGCCGAACAAGAAAACCTGAACCATGTGGATCAGGACGATCGCCACCATGAAGTTCGATCCCCATCCGTGCAGCGCGCGGACAAACCAGCCCAGCGTAATATCGTGATTCAGTAGCTGCAGGCTGTTCCACGCCTCCGCGGCGGAAGGCACGTAGATAATCGCCAGCAAAATTCCTGTAACAACCTGCAAAAGGAAAATCGCCAGCGCCGCGCTGCCGAAAACGTAAAACCAGCTGGCCGTATTTCGCGGGACGTGGTGCTCCGCTGTTTCGCGAATCGCCGCTGCCAATTGCAGGCGCCGCTCGAACCAATCGCCGACTTGCGAAATCACGCGCATGGAGGCCGCTCCGTATCAAGCGCCGCATTTGGCGAGCCTGGCGTGGGGAGTTCGCCGGCCTGAATCGTAATCAACCCGTCTTTTACTTTGTAAGGATATTGGAAAAGCCCGCGCTCCGGCGGTCCCGAGGCCCGCGAGCCGTCGCGATAATACGCGCCGCCGTGGCACGGACACATGAACAAACCCGATTGCGGAAACCAGCGCACAGGGCAGCCAAGATGCATGCAATTAATCGCGAAAACCTGGAACTGCTCGCCCTCAATGCGCCGCACCCAGCACGCCGTATCCACGGTCTTGCCGTCCGCCGGCATCACGATCGGATTTCGAAAAGTCGCCAGCCGCGTTTCGCCCTCCGGGAATTCGTTAACGTGCCCGAGCGACACCCATCCAAGGTAGGAACTCCCACGCGTAACCGAAGAAAGAACGTAACGCAGGATGGGCACCGCCAGTGCCGCGGCCACCAGGCCGTTGAACAGGATTCCCAGCTTCATAAAAAGCCCGCGGCGGGTAAGCATGTTTTCGTTCGGCATCAATTCGCTCCTGCTGTGGGCGTATTCTGCGGCGCTGGATAAGGCTGACCGGGATTTTGCACCCGCTTCGACGCCAGCCACGCGACCACATCGGTGATTTCCGGCTCGGACATCGGCTTGCCCTGCACGTTTCCCCGCCAGTCCGGCGCATTCAGTTCCGGCCGTCCGGTGATCACCACGGTGCGCAATCCCTGATTGCTCACAAGCGCAAGATACGAGCTGTCTGTAATCGCGCTGCCTTTTTTTCCGCCTCGTCCTTCCGAGCCATGGCAGGATTCGCAATACATTTTGTAAACGAGTTCGCCGTGCGCGGGATCACCCGGCGATTTTGCCAAATTCAAATGGGAAGGCGCCTGGGCTCCATTCAGAATTCCCGGTTTGCCCCAACGCGCCCGGATTTGCGTCGCAATCACCTCAATCTGCTTGTCGGTCAGCATGCCACCTGCACTTCGCGCAAACGCCGGCATGGACGTGCCGCTCACCCCCTCGGCAATCATCTTTCGCATAGCCGCATCATCAGCAATCGCCAGGTACACTGGATCGCCAAGCGCGATGGCTGCTCCGCCCCGCCCATCTGTTCCGTGGCAGCCGGCACAATTCTCCGCATACAAAATTGTGAAATCCAAAACCTCATCCGGCGCCAGCGTCTCCGAATCTTTCCCGGGCCGTCCAGGTGACGATTCGCAGCCGCAAAGTAGCAAGGCTCCCAGCGCCAGGTAACAACCGAAATGCGCCAGTGTTCTCAAGGACGCTTCTCTCCGTTTTCCTTCTGCCGCATCACTCCAGGCGCTTCGATCCCAGCGCGCACGGCGAACGGCAAATTCTCGCGTGTCGGGACCCGCGACTGGCGAATGACCACCAAGCCCGCGACAACGCCGAACCCGATCTGCGATGCCATAAACCAGAACCAGTTGATGTGACTTTCCAGCACAGGATTCAACAGGCCGAGAATCGAGTACAGCAGCCCCGACCACAGCACAGGCGCGATCAGCCCGCCCAGCAAAATCGGACGGCGCGGAAACATCGGCAACATCGCGCCATAGAGCAGTCCCACCAGAGTCGACACAATACCGTGCAGAATCAGCGCCGCGACGAACGGCCCCGCGTGAAATGCGTTCAACTGCGCGGGTTCCAGGCTTAAGGATTGCGTGTAAATCCCGGCGGCAAGCAGATTGATCGGATACCAGATGCTGCCCGCCTTCACCAGGCCGTAAATGCACGCCAGCACGGCCATCGCCACGCTTCCCGCCCAGCCGCCCTTCACACCCGCAGAAATCGGATACGTTTCCAGCGGCAGCCACGCGCGCACAATGGCTTCGTCGACATGAATCCGCTCTACTCGCTGGCGTTCCGTGGCAATCTCGTCAACCTCGGACACAATTTCCACCCGCTCTTCCCGCTCGTGCGGAAACACCTCGCGGAACCACCCGACGGAACCCGCGAGCGAAAGTATCGCGCCTAGGACACTCACTGACACGTTGGTCAGGAGCCCCGCAAACAGCAACATGCACCCGAATCCCAGCACGATCGGCCACGCCGTCGGCGCCGGCAGTTCAATCGCCGCCGGATTTCCCGCGCGGTGCCCGAATTTGTTCGCGGTACTCTGCGTAGACATCACGCCTCCTCAGCGCCCCAAAATGTAAACCACCGTAAACACCACAACCCATACGGCATCCACAAAATGCCAGTACATCGAAAGCACTCCGACGCGCATGGATTGCTCCGCGCCCACACGTCCGGCGAGACCAAACAGAAAAACGATGCTCAGCATGATCAGGCCGACGGTGACGTGAAACGCATGCAGCCCGACCAGCGAATAATAAGTAGTCCCGAACAGATTGGTGGAAATTGTCAGCCCGTGCTCGTAAATCATCCGGTGCCATTCCTGCCCGGTGCCAAACAGAAATAAGCCACCCAGGAGAATCGTCAGAAACCAGAATCCGAGAAAGGCGCCCCGGCCGCCGCGCACCAGGAACTTTTCCGCGAAGTGGATGGTCAGGCTGCTCGACAGCAGGCAAATCGTGAAGAAAATCGGCGTCTCCAGTACTTCGCGGGGTGTGGGCCCGGAGAGACTCCTCCCCGCATAGTAGAGATACGCCACCACAAAAATTGTGAAGATGGCCGACTCCGCAATGATCAGGCAGGCCATCCCGACCTTGCCCCGGTAGGGGAGGCGCCAGGACTCAGACGTCCGCCCGATGGGTGTGCTAATTGCGCTCATCGCTGAGTCCCCTTATTCATAGCGGCTATCCGGATCTTCGGGATGCTTCTGATCCCAGAGCGGCCGGCGGCTTTCGACCGTTGGAATCGCGGCAAAGTTGTAGGCGGGCGGCGGCGAACTCACCGTCCACTCGAGCGTCCACGCATCCCAGGGATCGTTCCCCGCCTTGGGTCCACTGAAATAGGAAAGGATAAGGTTTGCTACGAATAC
>Ga0210406_10004209_pt1 | contig 15510 bp, 21 predicted proteins | sample IncBWC30MmetaG_FD_155454 | JGI IMG/M metagenome (GOLD analysis project Ga0210406, IMG submission 155454) | Forest soil microbial communities from Barre Woods Harvard Forest LTER site, Petersham, Massachusetts, United States - Inc-BW-C-30-M | ecosystem: Environmental > Terrestrial > Soil >... | reverse complement strand
AATCTCGGCCTGCATAGCAGAGCGGGTCCGAAACGTCGAGCCGACCAGGGCAACAAGTGCGATGAAAACAGGACCCATCTTGAAAGCGATGATAATCTCTCAAACCGTCGTAACGTATTTCTTATCATCCGGACGAAGTTTTCGGTATGCACACCAGAAGGAAACGCCGCGTCCGATTAAGTGCTCGACTTACCGAATCACAAGGATCGAAGGCGGAACAAGAGCAATGAAAAGTTTCCGAAAAGAGCTGTGGTTTGAGCTTCCTGCACGCGTCGGGTTCGTGAACATCACTCCGCAGGTTGAAGCGTGCTTGCACGAGAGCGGGGTCGCCGAAGGTCTGGTATTGGTGAACGCGATGCACATTACCGCATCGGTTTTCATCAATGACGACGAGTCTGGCCTGCACAAGGATTATGGCAAATGGCTGGAGAAGTTAGCGCCCCATGAACCCACATCGGCTTATGCGCATAATCGTACCGGCGAAGACAACGCAGATGCACACATGAAACGGCAAATCATGGGAAGGGAAGTAGTGGTTGCGGTCACAAATTCGCAACTAGATTTTGGCCCCTGGGAACAAATCTTTTACGGCGAATTTGACGGACGACGGAAGAAGCGAGTGCTCGTAAAGATCATCGGGGAGTGAATCGAACACCCGTGCTGCATACTCAACCACCTGCTGAAACTCGCGCAATTATTCTTGTGCGCCCCTTGTCGTCGTGAGGTACTTGGCTATTCGATAGGTCGCCCTACTCAGACATTGAGGACAGTCGACGCCAGTGCAGTACCCTCGACGCGGCTGCGTATCTTGGCGAACGCCGTTGCCCGGGAAGTGGAAGTGTCGTCGGCGAAGGGCGAGAATCCGCAATCGTCGGTCGTACCCAGTGACTCGACTGGAATAAACTCGGTGGCTTCCAGTACGCGGTCGCGCACTTGCTCGGGAGTCTCCACTGCTGGATTAATCGGATCGATGACTCCAACGAAAACAGTCTGGCTCGGCCGCAACAGTTCGCGGATTTTGCTGAGCACCCTTTTGCGGTCAGGCTCACTGGCCAACTGAATATAAAAGCGACCAGCGTTGAGCTCGAACAGAAGCGGCAACAAACCCGAGTAATCGACGTCCGCACTGTGAGTTGAATCACGATCTCCACCGGGACAGGTATGCACACCGATCTTGTGCCGCTCGGCTGAGTTGAAACGATCGAGCACGCGGTTGTTAAGTGCCACGAAGGACTTCAGCAATCCGCTTGACGGGTCGAGCTTCAAGGAAAGGCGTCCTTCTGTGAAATCCACCTGCACGCAAGCCGCGCCAGCATCCAGACATTCGCGTATGTCGCGCTCAGCCTCATTCACCAGATCGTCGATAAAAGCTGACTGGGAATATCCCGGCAAACCCGCCGCTGGATACAACAGGCTCAAGGCCGACGCCGAGATCACAGCTTGCTTCAACGGCCGATGGGCGTACCCTTGGGCAGTCTTTAGAAAGGACACTGCATGGGTGCCGTAGCGGAAAGGACCCGATGCCAGCCTCGGGAGTTGCCGAGTGTGTCCATCAGCGAAGGGAATCACCACACCGTCAGCCGCCAGATTCGCAAGACCTGCGAGAGGATATGTGGCAAAGCTGGTCTTCGTTTGTTCGCCATCGGTGATTACCGGTGAACCGGTCGCTTCAAATTCAGCGATCGTCTCGCGGAGCGCAATCGCCTGAGCGTTGTGAAACTGTTCATCGGAAATGCGGCCTGCAGCATGGTCCGCCATCGCGGACAGGAGTTGCGGAGGTCGTGGAACGCTTCCAATCGGCTCAGTTGGTATTGGCATAACGAATCGTCTCTACTCTCTGCGTAAAATGATCTTTGGAAATCGCGTTCAGGAGCCCCGACGAAAGATTGTGTTCCCCCACTGCGACCACCAACGATTGGACTCTGTCGCATTCCAAACGCCAACTCAGCCTGCCAGATTTGTGCGGCAGGGATTTCTTAAGAGGCTTTACGAGATCTGAACGCAGTTTTACGCGCCCTCGCGGAAACAGATTGCATGAACTGTAATTAGCTCCAAAGGTCGACGGAATAGTCGAAGAATATTAGGTTGCCGCTCGCGACGCCTACCTGCGGGATCGACCGGCTTCTGCTTGCCGGAGCTTGGTTACGGCCGCGTCCAATCTTGCCGCGATTGAGTCGAATGTGGGCGTAGGACCGTTCCAGCGCAATTGCTCCACGTCCTCGAAGAGCGCTATGTCCGTGCGAAGCGTGGCGAGCCGCCGGAACAGCATTGCCTGATCGCGCTCCCGCACAAGAGTGTCGGCGAGGGTTTTCGCACTCGCAGCTTTCACCCGCCACTCGCGGAAGTCCGCAGGGATGGATTCCAGATGCTCAAGCTTGGCAAGGACGGCAGCAGAAGACTTCGCACCCCAGCGCCCGGCAGGCCCGGATAGCCGTCGGCGGTATCGCCCACCAGCGCCAGATAGTCAGGAATCGATGTCGGCGACACGCCAAACTTCTTGACTACACCAGGCTCATCCATAATGACGCCCGTACGACGATTCAACTGGACGATCCGGGACCCCTGCACACACTGGGCGAGGTCCTTGTCCGGTGTACAGATCACCACGCGTTCGACCTGGGGATCGCGAGCCGCCGCAACGGCTGCAGCAGCAAGCGCGTCGTCCGCCTCGAACTCGACCATTGGCCAGACCACGATGCCAGCCGCCGACAGAACTTCTTCGAGAACAGGGAACTGTGCCAGCAGGTCGGGTTCGACTCCTTGTAGGCCTCCCACAGTTCATTGCGAAAAGACTCGATGACATGGTCGGTCGCAACTGCAATGTGTAAGGCACCGGCTTTCATCATCCCCAGTACCGACGCCAGAACACCTCGCACGGCGGCGACCTCTCGGCCTGTCGCATCCCGAGCGGACGGCAGAGCGTAGTAGTGCCGGAACAATTCGTATGTGCCGTCAACCAGGTAGATTTCCAAGGCGTAAATCCAGCACAACCCTATCGAACTCTTGTGGGCGCAATCAAGGAGCAGGAAACAAGAAGCACACCCAAGAGCGACTTTTGTGAAATGCCGACCACCATTCAGTTTTCTTCGGGCGAATACCTACAGGCACTTCATTCCCACGGAGGCGGCGCGCAGTATTGGTCTGAGCTTCTATTGATCACGAGTGAGATCTATGAAGCGGAAAAAGTTGCGCTCTCTCCAGTCCCACCGGGGTCAAGTCATTGATCAGACATGTTTTGCCTCAGGTTCGTACCCCGCCGTCAACCCAAGATAAGCTCATTTTTCTGCAAATCTTGCTTAATGTTTTAGATTAAGAAATTAATTTAAGTTGTTGAAAAGATGGTGGCCAGGGACGGAGTTGAACCGCCGACGCCAGCCTTTTCAGAGCTACGTTATGCTGTACTTTCAACGACTTAACTGACTCCGGGTGGCCGCCTAAGTACGTAAGAAGTCGTAATAGACATGCGAATCGTGGGTTGGAATCGTGGGTTCAAAATCAACCCAGAAATCAAGCCTATTTCACGGTGACGGGCCGATTGAAAATTGAAACTGAGCTCCTGGACGAGCAGGCACAGTTATTCGAGTTGCTCCTGGCGCCGCGAGGATCTCCGCCTGCAGGGTAGCACGGGCCCGAAAACTGGAGGCTACCAGAGCAAGAAGGGCGACGAACAGAGAACTCATCGTGGTAGCCACCATAATCTTACGAATGATCGGAACCCCTGTGTTTTCAGATCGGACGGAGTTTTCAGTAACCACAACAGGATCATGGCAAGAATCTTGTCCGACGTCGCCAATCCAGCTGATCGCATAAGTCATTGATATTGCGCATGTACGATGTTTTGATGAACGACAGCCATCGTCTTCATCGGTTCTGACAAGGCTTCCTACATCATCGGCGCGCCCCTGGCTGTCGATGGAGGAATGATCGCGGGCTGACGTCGCACTCACCGTTGGGTGATAGCGCCCAAAGAAGCCAGGCCTATCATCCAACCAACAATCATGCGAGCCGACCTTAGAACGCTGTAATTTTGCTCTCAAATTGCGAACATGCGATCGGCTTCATTCTGAATCCGGCGTGCGCGCGCCGTTTATGCTAGTACCCCTCACCAGGCATCACGCCCTCTTTGTGCTGCCTAATGAGGTGACCGTCATCAACGACAGGGCCTTGTGATCGTCCGCTCATCCTTGCGAAAAACTAACGAATTATTCTATATAGTGATATCCACCATGGCTTGGCGGAAGCATAGTCCAGCATTCTGATCCGCCAGGTAACGTTCTTCTCCCGGGCTCGGAGCAGCCACATTTCACGATGCCGCTCACTGAAAACAACACGATGCGCATGCAAGCGCCAAACTCTCTGCTCAATAGCGACGAGCTAATCCGCCTGATACTCGATTCCGCTTCGGAAGCGATCTGTGGCTGCGACTCGGAAGGTACTTGTTTATTCTCAAATCCTTCGGCGGCGCGCATTCTCGGATACGACAACCCGGCCGAATTACTCGGGAAAAACATGCACGCACTGGAACACCATACGCGAAAGGACGGCAGCCCATATCCAATTGAAGAATGTCCTATCTATATTGGCTTCCAAAAAAACGAGAACGTCCATAGGGACGATGAGGTTTATTGGAGAAAGGATGGCACGAGCCTTCCTGTGGAGTTTTGGTCCCACATTATCATTCGGGAAGGTAAAACCCTGGGCGCAGTGATCACCTTTATCGATATTACTGAGCGGAAACAGGCGGAGATGGCGCTCCGCAAAACCGAAAGAGAACTTCGCACCATCATCGAAACAATTCCGGCTTTCGTTGTGAGCGCTCTACCTGACGGCTCCGTGGACTTCCTAAGTCAAAGTTTGCTGGATTACACGGGCGTTTCCAAGGAGCGGTGGCTGGGCTGGGGCTGGAGGGACCTAGCCCATCCCGAGGATGCAGACAGGGTGGTGAACAAGTGGCGGGTGGCGTTGGCGTGTGGAGAACCTCTCGAGGTAGAAGTACGCTATCGGCGGGCGGACGGGAAATATCGATGGTACCTGGGACGCCAAGTGCCGCTGCGCGACGATAAGGGAAACATCGTTAGGTGGTATGGGACCCTCCACGACATCGAGGAGCGAAAACAAGCGGAAGCGGCGCTCCGTAAAAGTGAAGAGCAGAACCGCAGCTTGCTTGAGATCAACAATGCCATCATCACGAATTTGACACAGCAGGCCCTCCTGCATTCCATTTCCGAGGCTTTGCATCCTGTCATCTCATTCGATCGATGTGCGATCACCCTCTACCAGCCGGAGAGAGATTCTTTCCGTTTCCTTGCCGTAGAGGGAGATCGGCACTCGGATCACTTTCGGACGGGGCTGGAACTCAGCCGCACCGAGACCTGCGGCAGTTGGGTGTTCGACCATCAGCGACCTCTCGTGCGCCGCGATCTTGAAAAAGAGCAGCAGTATCCCAATGAGCACCGCCTCGCCGCAGAGGGCATCCACTCGATGTGCGTCGTGCCCCTGGCTCTTCAAGGAAAGTGTATCGGGCTGCTTAGTGTTGTGAGTCAGCAAAGGGATCGGTATTCGGATGAGGATGCCTTCTTTTTGCAGGAAGTGGCGAACCAGGTTGCACTGGCGGTTCAGAATATGCAGTCCTACCAGGAAATTGCCCGCCTGAAGGCAAGGTTGGAGAAGGAGAACGTCTATCTCCGGGAGGAAATACGCGCGGAGCACAATTTCGAGGAGATCGTAGGCAGTAGTCCAGCACTGTTGAAGGCGCTCCACGCCGTGGAGCAGGTCGCTCCCACGGATTCGACGGTGCTCATTTACGGGGAAACGGGGACGGGGAAGGAACTCGTGGCGCGCGCGATCCACAGCCGAAGCTCCCGCAATGGCCGCGCCATGGTGAGTGTGAACTGCAGCGCCATCTCGGCTGGTTTGGTAGAGAGCGAGCTGTTTGGGCATATGAAAGGGGCCTTCACAGGGGCCCTCGAGCGGCGGATCGGCCGCTTCGAGCTTGCCAACGGCGGCACAATCTTCCTGGATGAAATCGGGGAGCTTTGCCTGGAGACGCAAGTGAAGCTGCTCCGCGTCCTGCAAGAACACGAGTTTGAGCCGGTAGGGAGCAGCTACCCTTTGCGTGTGGACGTGCGCGTGATTGCTGCTACAAACAGGAATCTTCATGGGGCAGTCCAGGCGGGCCGATTCCGCTCAGATCTGTTCTACCGCCTCAACGTGTTTCCTATCGAACTTCCTCCGTTGCGAGAACGCCGCTCTGACATTCCCCAACTCGTGGCTCTCTGCCTGTCCCAGTTCTCCAAGCGGTTGGGAAAGAAGATCGACGGCGTTTCAGGGGAATCTATGGAACACCTGATGAATTATCCGTGGCCCGGAAATATTCGCGAGTTGCAGAACGTAATTGAGCGCGCGATTATCGTATCGGCGGGCCCGACCCTCAGGCTGGATCGCGATCTGATGCCGGTTGCCGCTGCGGCGAAAGGCATGGAGGCTCCTGAGACGGATTCGCAAGAAGATCGGCGAGCAGACCTCGAGTTTTCAAAGTCACTCCTCACGCTGGACGATGTAGAAAGAAACCATATACTCGCCGCCCTTCAACATGCCGGTGGAGTGGTTGATGGTCCAAAGGGCGCGGCCAAGATCCTGAATCTTCATCCAAATACGCTTCGCCACCGGATGGATAAACTCGGCATCAAGAGGTCTCGCTACCGCCGGTCGTAGTTCCTCCTACATCGAGCAGGCGTGGTTACCAAATGCGGTGTCTGCGCCTCTCAGCTTAGAATCTGGCGGAGACTGGCCGTCTGTGCGGACAGCTGGCGGCGATCCTTCCCAACCTATTGACGATACATAGAAAATTGCTTCGGGCGGTCACGGTGGATCGATCCAGCCTCCGTCTATTTTGTGAATGGCTTGTCGATTGCCTTATCAAGCTTAAAGGAGATCCGGTGAACCGCGATGCTGAGGATCACTGTTGTCGAATCGTCAGAGATTGCGGTAACTCTTCGGGTAGAAGGCCGGATAACAGGTCCGTGGGTCGAGGAGCTACGCACAGCATGCAATGTTCACACGTTCCCCGATGAGGTTCAGTTGTCGCTCGAACTGGCGGATATCTCATTCGCCGACGCTGCCGGGATCGGACTCCTCAAAGAACTGCGGAACCGCGGTGCCGGTTTAATAGGCGCCACCCCGTTTTTGGCCGAACAACTCAAAGATGGGACATCAGCTCTCGAATTCTAGGCCCGCAAAGGAGTGCATGCTGAAGCCGGAAAGGACTCTTCCTTTCTGAACTTCGGCCCATCAGGACGGTATGGGGGGATTCGATGCTGGAACAAGCTGTGTGTAGGGAGCGTTTATTGCCGGCGGGGTCTTTTCAGAGAAAGTTTCCGATTCGGGAGCCACTTTCCGCCGTAAGCCGGACGGTCGCCCTCATTTGCCACGATCTTCGACTTCCCTTGACCGCCATCCTGGCAAATGCAGAATTTCTCACCCAGTCAAATATCAGCGAGACGGAAAGAACCGAATTTTACCGGGAAATCCGTTGGTCGATCGACCGGATGAATGAGATGGTCGCTTCATTGTTGGAGTCCTCCAAGGATCGCGACACTCTTCGGCCCGCCCGCCGAAACATCGTTGACACAGTCGAGCGCGCGATCCGGATGACAAGTGTGAAACAGAAGTTCCGGCGCATCACCATCAAGCATCATCATAGAGGCATGGCGGTGGGCTGGTTCGATTCCAACCGCCTCGAACGAGTGGTCGCCAACCTCGTCTTGAATGCTTGCGAGGCAGTTTCTCCGAAGACGGGATTGGTCGTCATAACCACCGTGGGAAATCACGCCTACTTGCAAATCGGCGTCTGGGATAACGGCCCCGGTATCCCACCGGAGATACAGGATTCCGTCTTTCAACCATTTGTGAGCTACGGAAAGACGGACGGCAGCGGACTGGGCCTCGCGATAGTGAAGAAAATTGTCGAGGATCATGGCGGGGAGATTTACCTCGATGCGAGAAGTGGGACTGGAACTTTATTCAAAATCACGATTCCCTTTGCCATTCCCCGTTGAGGCTGCAGCTCGCCATCGGATTGGTCATCGCCGGAGACGCCGCGTACAACGGCGTTCATCAACTGCTAGCAGAAACCGACCCGCAGAAGCGGCGCGAGTGGATTGCCGCGCTCGATAAGGCCGAGTCGCTTACTCCGCGACGACCAATCTAGCCGTTCATTTAATCCACTTGATCGCCACCCTGGCTCGGTTGCTCGGTCTTGGCGGCGTCCGTTCCATGCGCATCGAAGAATGGTAGCAGGGCGAGGAATCCTGAGGAATCATGGGAGAAATAACAATTCGCCAGGGACAAGTCGACGGTGCGCGCTGGCAACACGCTGAACAAGCCGACTTATCGCTAGAAATCTGCTCATCGAGAAGCAGATTTAGCTTAAATCGAGATCTAAACTCTGCTCTGTAAGCTTTGTCGTCTAATCAAAACGTTCTTTCGGAGGTCCCGAACACGCGCTGCAATCTCTTGGAAGAACGCCGCGGAAAACACTGAATCGGCCAGTGAAGCGCCGATCACGTTCCCCTCTGCACTCATAATGGATAAGTGAAATTCGCGCCCCAGGCAACACATATTTTCTATTGCCGATGGAATAAAACCCGAACTCACCGAGTTTTGCATAACGTAAGTGCCAGGCTGTGATCCTCTCACTGCTGGCCCTCAAATCCGAAAAGAAAGGGAAAAAAGGACGGAAGTTATGCTCAAACCCTTGGTAGTCTTTGCGCTCACGTGCGCAAGTCTTCACGCCCAGGTTACAGGGGCTGGTGCAGCCCCAAACGCCGTACAACCACCCCGCCCCACCACTCGGCCGGTCAACCCCGTTATCGAGTGGAACAGAACCCTGCTGGTGATCGTACGCACTCCAGGTGCACAACCGCCAACTATTCATTCGACCCGTAGCTTCGCGATGCTGCATGCTGCAATCTACGATGCCGTGAACAACATTGTAGGCGACTTCACTCCGTATCTGGTACGCATAGCTGACGTATCTCCACGAACTTCACAGGTCGCCGCGGCCGACCAGGCTGCTCATGACGTGCTGGTTGCGCTGTACCCCGCGTTTCAGACCACGCTGGACGCGGAACTTCAGCAGGATCTGGCCCGCATTCCTGATGGGACAGCGAAGACCGAGGGGCTCGCCGTGGGACAGACCGTGGCAGCTCAGATCCTGGTTTTCCGCGCCAACGACGGTTCGGGTGTGACCCCTCCGTCGTTTCAATCCAAAGACATCCCGGGATTCTATCGGGCCACTCCTCCGGATTTCACGTCAGCCGACTTCACGCACTGGGGTGATGTCACTCCCTTCGCAATCGTCAACGCGGACGAATTCCTGCCCGATCCGCCGCCGGCGCTGAGTGAAAAAGAATACATTCAAAATCGCGCCGAAGTGCAAAATATAGGTGAGATCGACAGCCGGACTCGCACTCCAGAGCAGACCGCAATTGGAAAATTCTGGAACGGTAAAATCCAAAATTACTGGAATGAGATCGCGCAGACTGCCGCTGTGGCGCACAATCTCAGTATCGAGCAAAGTGCAAGGCTTTTTGCGTTGCTCAGTTTCGGCCTAGCCGATTCCACCATCTCCTTCTTCGAAGCCAAGTACGTCTATCACTTCTGGCGTCCGGTCAGTGCAGCCGAATTGAATGGTGATCCGGATTGGCTGCCTTTGACGACCAAGACCGCGCCCGATCCCTCCTACCCCGGCGCGCATAGCGCCACAAGTAGTGCAGGCGCAGAAGTGTTGCGATTTTATTTTGGCGACAACTTCACTTTCGATGTCACATCGGAGGTGCTGCCTGGGGTAGCGCGGCACTTCACCACTTTCTCGGCGGCTGCGCGAGAAGCAGGCCTGAGCCGCATCTACGCCGGACAACACTTTCGCTTTGATCATATTGCAGGATTAAGGTTGGGCCAGCAGGTCTCCCGCTCCATCACCCACACCGTCTTGCTTGCCAAATGAAACGAGGCGCAGCGCCTGAAGAAACGTCGAGGATGGCGCTACGTCAATTCGTAGCGCCGCCGATCGAAAGGAAACAATTCGCGCCCAGAAATGCACCGTTGGATTTCAGTGCATCTTCCAACGGCATTTCAATAATGGAGTCGAGAGAAAATGCAAAGAGTAGTCCGTACCCTTCTATCCGTTGCGCTGGTGGTTGGTGCTACGGCCGCCCGCAGTAATGCAAATCTTCCTCACACCAATACGGCAGGTGCGGTATTCGTGATGACCAATGCCTCGGACCGCAACGAGGTTATATCCTTCCGACGGGCCGCCGATGGGCCGTTGGAGCAAGACGATAGATTTGCAACCGGAGGTCGGGGCACCGGAGGAGTAACGGATCCTCTGGAAGCTCAAGGATCTGTAACGCTGAGTCAGGACCACTCCTTGCTGTTCGCGGTGAATGGAGCCAGTGGAGAGGTTTCAGTATTTCTTGTACGAGGTTCTCATCTCACACTCGTGGATAAAGTACTCTCTGGCGGCGCGGAACCGAATGCCGGGGTTGTCTCGGACGGTGGCGTCTAGGTCGATTTCCCGCGTATATCGCGACTCGCGCATTCTTCGGGTTTGCCGAGCAACCTTAATTGTTAAACTGGCTCTTATGGACCTCCAGCGAGCGCTGCGATTTGATAACTGGGCGAATCTGGAAACTCTGGCAAGCCTTAAAAGCGGCAACGCACCTACGCAAGCCATGGATATATTGGCTCATATCGTGGCAGTGAGTCAGTTGTGGTTGTCCAGAACCGCGGGGACACCTCGCCCATCATCCATGTGGCCGCGATGGACTCTCACCACGATTGAAGCGGAACTGGACTCATGCCTTGCGGGCTGGAAAAGCTGGTTGATTGAAGGCCACTCCGGTCAGAGCTTCGACTATGTGAACAGCAGAGGTGAGTCATGCAGTAACACGCCGGAAGAAGTCATCGTAGAGATCATCTGTCATTCTGCGCATCACCGAGGCCAGGTAGCTCTGCTGCTACGGCAAAATGGTCGTGAGCCTGCTGTCTCGACCGATTTCATTCCCGCACAGCGAGCCGGCAACTTTTGATCTGGCCCTTCCGTAGTGCCGGATTGACGAGCAAGCCGAAGGGTATCGATTCGTCCATCGGATTGATCTCGATAGAACCGCTAGCAGCCTCGAGATCGTCAAAGAGTCAAGTTAGGTAGCACAGACCGTGAGGGAAAGGGTTGATCGCTCCCGGATGCCCGCAACAGATTAAGGTCCCAGGCCAGCCGATTTTCCGCTTGGCAGCGTTTGAGTCCCGCGCAGCGGTGAGGGCAATGATCAAAAGACGTGCGGCGCAAGATTCAAAGCCGGCGAACATCTATCGCGCGTCCTGGGCAGGACACCCACAAGACGTAGACTTCGGGGTCCTGGACCTTGAGTTGAGCATACGAGGGAGGAGTTCCTGGAAAGGCTTCCAGTCGGAATGGTGCTGAAGATCTTGACCATGAAGGAGATCGAAGAAATTAGTGCGAGTGAATCCGGCAGCAGCGCCCGGTCTCAGACCAGCGGTCGGAAGGAAACCGATCAGCAGGGAAGTGCGCGAGTTGATCTTCCGTATGGTGGCAGAAAGCCCAACTTGGGTTGAAGAAGGCGCACATGCTCTGGGGGTGAAGTACGTTTCGGTTCCCAACCGTGGCACCCGCAGCGTCGAACGGCGCCAACTGGAGAAACAGCGCTGGTTCAAGCGAGGCCAGAAGTGGCGGACGGGATGCGAAGGCCGGATCAGCGTGGTCAAGCGGCGGCACGGGTTAGCGCGTTGCCGCTACCACGGAGCCAATGGCACGCGGAGATGGGTAGGATTGGGAGTTATCGCCGACAACCTCATTAACCTGGGACGTTGGCTAGCCTCACAACCAGCCTAGGGAATCGGTGGCGCCCCTTCTATGCAGCAACCCGAAACTCGCTCCCTCAACACCAACAAGTCGCCGTCTGTAGACAAATTAGCTTCTCACGAAGCGCTATTTTGCACCGGAACGTTGACTAGTCCAGTCTATCCGGATAAAGATACAGCCTTAACAACGTAACGTTCGTGTTCGGCTGGACCCTGAATAAGCAGGATGTGGATGCTGGAGACCTTTTGAAGATAGCGGGTTTTGCTGGCAACCCACGGTTCTCAACGAGCTTCGGGTACTGTGGACGGACTCTCTTTGGACCATGTACCACATGTACCGCCTCCCATGGGTTTTGTTAGACGCTCTAAGAGCTTTTCTTAGCAGCGTAAACTCTTCATCCAGCCCGGCAGCGAGTTTGTTGTCAAATATTTGTTACGTCAGGAATATCTTTGCGGCAGAGAAGTTCTCCCAGTAGCTGATCAATTCGATCAGATCAGAAAAGGCTGGAGGATTGAGCGTGAACGAACAGAACTTCTCGTTTTACATCTTCCTGACAAGTGGCTGAGTCATCTTTTGGCATACGTGTCGTTGTAGCACCAACATACGATTTCCATTAGGAGAAAGAAAATGAAAATGATCAGGAAGAGTTTTGCATTCACGGCGACGGCATTGCCAATTCTGGCCTTCGCACTGACATCCAGCGCTGCCAGCGCGCAGAGCTTCACCGGCAACTATATATCCGGTGTCCGTGACCCAGACGCTGTGTGGCATCGCTGGCAACATCAAATGCGGCAGCTCAAGTTACTGCCTGAAGCTGACCGACGATGGCAGCTTCGGTCGGCCGAACAGCGGCCCGGCCACGCTGGAGAGCTTCAATAGCCCCTCGTTATTCGGCACGTTCGAAGTCATCGGGAATACAATCATGACGACTTTCCAAACATCGGGGAACGGTACGTCCAACGGCGTGGTTATCGCCGCTCCGGCCAGCGCCAGAACCGGGCAAATCGGCATCGGCATCTACGACCTAGTCGTCGCCGGGGAAAGTGAGGCCTCCGGTTTGGCGACGTTCGGCGTGAAAAACGGCTGCTGAAATTGACAATAAGAGAGGGCAGCCTCGGCCGCCCTTTCGCACAATTCGTGACCAAGAGTTGTCGTCGGTAACAAGCGTTTACACTCACAATCGTGCGCCGTAGCGATTGCTTGTGTAAAGGCGATATTACGCCGAGTGCACTGACACGGTGCTATCCAAACCCCGAGAACAATCGTCTATTTAATCGTGTTCCAATCTGTACAGAATCTAAGAAGTGAGAAATGCTGAAGCGTACCGTGCAATTGCTGCTGGTTGCGTCCCTAATCACGACTTCGTTAAGGGCGGCTGACAACCCATTTGTTGGCAAGTGGAAACTCAATGGCTCGAAGAGCAGACTTCCCGACGAGATGAAGGTTAAGAAGGTCAGTGCAAATAAGTATGCATTTGCTTTCGAAGGCGGTGACTATGAAGAGACGATTGTTGCTGACGGGACAGATCAGCCGGGAGTTTTCGGGACGACTTTCTCCGTCACCGTCGAAGGACCCAATAGCTGGAAAGTGGTCCGCAAAACCGACGGCAAAATACTCCTCACCGCGAACTGGAAGCTTTCGGAGGACGGCAATATGCTCGACGACGACTTCACCTTCATCCAGCCCAACGGGTCGAAATTCAATGTGTATTACGTGTACAAGCGAACGGCAGGAGGGCCAGGATTCGACGGTACATGGGAAAGCACGAGCGAAACAGTGAACTCGGTGTTTGAGCTTCAGATCCAGCCCTACGAGAGCGATGGTCTTGCCTTTATTAATCCCAGCGAAGGGACAGTGAAAAATCTGAACTTTGACGGGAAAGATTACGCCTACGAACGCCCAAATGTGAAGGCAAAGTTTGCATCTTCAATACGCCGAGTAGACGAGCGTAGCCTAGCAGTAACCGACAAGGTCGATGGCAAGCTCGCGGGCACTGAGGAGATCAAGATTTCTCCTGATCACAACGTATTGACAATGACCATACAGTCAGTGGGTCAAACCAGGCCGGAAATCCGCGTGTTTGATCGGGAATAGGGAATCCACAAGTAATCGCGCGGGTGGTGCACTGTTGTAAATTGAGTCGCCAGTTCAGGGTTGTCTTCGAGTAATAGTGGCTAACTTCCACCTTGGTTGACCGATGGCGAGCGTTTGGAACGTCGTTTCGACTCTGTAATCGCTGGGAATCTTGCTGATACCGAATGTGTCCTCCAGCAACACAGTGACGATCTTCTGCAGCGGGATAATTTCGATGTCCTTTTCGATGCACGTGTGCTTCCCGCCCGAAAGATGACATCGATATGACGCGCCAGGTTCGCGGAGGGTCTTGCCAGAAAGAAGATCAACCTTGACCGCGCGAGGATGGAACTCCGGGATCTTCGTGAGATCCATGCTGAACGACCACACCGTTTCCAAAGGCGCGTTGATGATGACTTCCAGCTTGGATCGGAACGGTGGCTGCAAATCTTGCCTCCAAATTAATGGGTGAGCCTTCGTTTGAAGTCAGGCGGACGCGACTAATGCAGCCAAGCCGGACCATGCCGAGGAAGTTCTCAGCATGAAAATCGTAGTGGACCACGCCTGCGGAACGCCAGTCGACGAGCAATCCAGCGACCTCATGCTGGTCGAGAACTGGCACTGGCTGACGCCCCTCGAAATTCTTCCGCAACGACGGACAACACAGAAGTTAGCATTCCGGAGATAGTTGTCGCGAGCAGCCCATGTTGTCACCTGACTGAACCGGACATAATGCTCCAAGTAGCGTTTGCTTGTCACATTGGCCAGAAACCGGCTGCGGGGACACGTGCTGCAGCCGGATCTCATCAACAACGTAATGGACCAGAATGCGACTTATGGGGAATTTCGCGTCTCGCCGGCCGCGAACCACTATTGCAATCCCGTTCCAGCTTTCGCATAAAATTCCGGTTTTCCGACCAGCCATCCATTCACTCGTATCGCAGCGCCACCAGCGGACTCACGCGTGACGCGCGCAGGGCGGGAATCGCGCACGCCGCAATCGTTACGATCGCCAGCGTCACCACGACGAGAACGAATGTCCGCGCGTCCCGGACGTTCACACCAAAGACCAGGCTCGACACGACTTGCCCTAGCGCAATCGCCGCTACCACACCGCAGCCCATGCCGACCGCCGCCACCTTGATTCCCTCGAGCAGCGTCGTTCTCAGCACGGCTCGCGGCGTCGCACCCAGTGCCATGCGCACACCGATCTCCTGCGTTCGCTGGCTCACCGAGTATGCCAACACGCCATAAATTCCAATGGACGCAATCAGCAAAGCCAGCAACGCGAATGTGCTCAGCAGCACCGTATTCAGCTGCGGCTGCGCGGCACTGGTGGAAAGCCACTGCTGCATGGTCTTCACGTTAGCCAAGGCCAGTTCCGGGTCGAGATCGCGAACCTTCTGCCGAATCAATCGGCTGGGGAAGATCTGGGGCGATGGAATCACGCCCAAGGCGGTTGGGCACATCGTGAAAGCGGCCGCGAAGCGTGTCGGCATCAGAAACCTTGCCCCCATGAGTTGCGTCGCACCTGTGCACGGTTATGCCATTTGGCG
>Ga0210406_10004208_pt1 | contig 15512 bp, 10 predicted proteins | sample IncBWC30MmetaG_FD_155454 | JGI IMG/M metagenome (GOLD analysis project Ga0210406, IMG submission 155454) | Forest soil microbial communities from Barre Woods Harvard Forest LTER site, Petersham, Massachusetts, United States - Inc-BW-C-30-M | ecosystem: Environmental > Terrestrial > Soil >... | reverse complement strand
TCCGTCTGCATCACATAATCCCGAGCCGCCCCGGGAACCCCATACTCATAGGGACCGTTATGCACCACCGGCGTTACGCCCCCAAAGTTGTCATGCGGCGGAGGCGTTGCCGTAGTCCATTCCAGCGTCGTCGATTCCCACGGATTGTCGCTCGCCTTCGGCCCCTTGAACATGCTCCAGAACAGATTGATCACAAAAATGAACTGCGCCGCAATCGTAATGATCGCCGCATAGGTCATGAACTGGTGCAGCGGCATCAGCTTCGTCAGATACGCCACTTCGGTATATTGCGAGTACCGCCGCGTCCCTCCGGCCATGCCCAGGTAGTGCATCGGCATGAAGATCGCGTAGGTCCCGGTGAGCGTGATCAGGAAGTGGATCCTCCCCCACGTTTCATTCATCATCCGCCCAAACATTTTCGGGAACCAGTAATACGTAGCCGCAAACATTCCGAAGATCGCCGCCACACCCATGATCAGGTGAAAGTGACCGACCACGAAATAAGTGTCGTGCAATTGAATGTCGAGCACCGGTTGCGCCAGGAACGGTCCACTCAATCCGCCGGAGACGAACAGGGAAACGAACCCGATGGCATACAACATCGGCGTGTGAAAGCGAATGCGTGCCTTATACATCGTCCCCAGCCAGTTGAACGTCTTGATGGCCGAGGGCACGCCGATGCACATGGTCAGCAGCGAGAAGGCAAACGCCGAATACGGGCTCATCCCGCTCATGAACATGTGGTGGCCCCACACCATGAACCCGAAAAAGCCGATAGCGAGCATGGCGTAGACCATGGCCTTGTAGCCAAAGATCGGCTTGCGCGAGAACGTCGACAGAATCTGCGAAGTCGCGCCCATGCCCGGCAGAATGGCGATGTAGACCTCGGGATGCCCGAAGAACCAGAACAGATGCTGCCACAGCAGCGGCGAGCCGCCTTTGTGCCCCATGATCTGTCCGTTCACCACCACCAGCGGCACATAAAAACTGGTGCCCAGGTTACGGTCCATCAGCAACAGTATCCCCGCCGAGAGCAGCACGCCGAACGCCAGCAACCCAAGAATCGCCGTGATGAACCATGACCACACGGTCAACGGCATCCGCATCATGGTCATGCCCTTGGCCCGCATGTCGAGCGTGGTCGTCAGAAAATTCAGCGCCCCCATCAGCGATGCCAGACAAAAGATCGCAATACTGGTAATCCACAGATCAGCGCCCAGTCCTTCGCCCGGCCCGGCGGATTGCAGCGCGCTAAGTGGCGGATATCCCGTCCACCCGTGCAAAGGCGCTCCGCCACTAACAAAGAAAGCCGCAATGATGCACACGAACGCCAAAAACGTAGTCCAGAACGAAAGCATGTTCAGGACCGGAAACGCCATATCCGGCGCCCCGATCTGAATCGGCAGAAAGTAATTTCCAAAGCCGCCTTGCGGCGCCGTGGTCAGCACGAAGAACACCATGATCGTGCCGTGCATGGTGAGCAGGCTCAGGTAAGTCTCCGGCTTGATCTCGCCCACCAGCGGCAAACTAGCCGTCGGCCACACCAGGTGAATGCGCATCAGCAGCGAAAGGAACATCCCGACAAACACCGCTGTGAGCGCCAGAAAGAAATACTGAATCCCAATCACCTTGTGATCGAGGCTGAAAATATATTTTCGAATGAACCCTTGAGGAGCGTGCGCGTGAACTGTAGCTGCGGTCGCCATTTATTGTTTCTCCGCCTCCCGTGCCGCCAGCCACTTATCAAAATCTTCCTGGCTGACGACGTGGACCATGCCGTGCATTTTGTAGTGACCGAGCCCGCAAAGCTCGGCGCAAGCAATCTCATACTCGCCAATCGCCGTCGGCTTGAAGTGCATGTGAATGTTGAGTCCCGGAACCGCATCCTGCTTAAAGCGCAACGAAGGCACAAAGAAGCTGTGGATCACGTCCACCGACCGCAGGCTCACGTCGACCTCCCGGTCCACCGGCAGGTACATCGTGCCCGTCACCACATCGTCTTTCGCGGCCGGATCGGAAGTATTAAGCCCCACCGCGGCTTCACCCCCAGCCGACGGATCCATCAGCTTGACGCTGGTCCCGCCGAACTTTCCGTCCGGCCCCGGATAGCGGAAGTACCAGGCAAACTGCATCCCAGTCACCTCAACCTGCACCGCCCCCGGCCCCGCCTGGTCAAAGCGCTGACTGGCCCACACGCTGCTGCCCATCAGGTTCAACCCGACGAACAGAACGGTGGTCAGCACCGTCCACACCACTTCCAGCTTTACATTACCGTGCGAATAATCCACCGGCGGCGAGGAAGGCTGTTCCCGGTATCTCCACGCGAAGTAGCCCAGGGAGAGTTGTGCCGCCAGAAAAACAATTCCCATCAATACAAACGTGAGGGCGAATTGTCCGTCGATAAACCCTGCGGCTTCGGCGGCTCCAGTCGGGAGCCACCAGGTCTTTGCGACAAAAAAGTACGTGCTGGCGAAAGTGATCAGCCAGATGACGATCAGTAACGCGAGGCCCATTCCCCACTCCTCCCACTCGAAACCGCACGAAACGATTCCCCACCGCGATTGCAATGCTGTAGAGCTTAAGCACCAGTCGGCGGCGAGTGTAACACAGCCCCGCGCGAAAAAAGCAAGCGGTTGTTGAGGAAAAATCTCAGGTCACCGAATTCAGGATCATGGCGTCAGCACGAAGCCGTGGGACACGCCATTCGTATCAATGTACCCTCCCGCGATAACCCCCGCCGCGTTGATGCACGCTGGGATAGTCCCTTCGCGAGCCGCCTTGCCACCGCCTCGAACCTGGTAGGCGAATATCGTTCCGCTGGCGGTGCGCACGAGGCCGAAATACACACTGTTCGTATCAGTGTAACCTCCTGAGATAACCCCCGCCCGGTTGATGCCGGAGCCGACTGTCCCTTGAGCTACACCCGTGCCGGCGCCTGGAGCGTCAAAGGCGGTTATCGTGCCATCGGTAGCTCGGACGAAGCCGTGAATGACGTAGCTCGCGTCAGAGTATGTTCCCGTAATCTCCCCTGCGGGGTTCGTGGCGTAGGGGTAGGTTCCCTGACCGATGCCCGTGCCGGCGCCCGGGGCATCGAAGGTGGTTATCGCGCCGTCAGCAGCGCGAATGAAGCCGTGAGACGCATTGTTCGTGTCAATGTAGTCTCCCGCGATTATCCCCGCTGTATCGATGCTGTACCCGAGCGTTCCCTGAGCGCCCGGAACATCGAAGGTGGTTATCGCGCCGTCAGCAGCGCGAACGAAGCCGTGAGTCACATAGTTGGTGTCCAGGTAGTTCCCTGTAATAGTCCCCGCCTCGTTGATGCCGTAAGCGGTAGTTCCCTGAAAGTTGCCGGTGCCGGCCCCAGGAGCGTCGAAGGTGATTATCCTGCCATTTGTAGCCCGTACGAAGCCGTGAATGACGCTGTTTGCATCAACGTCCCATCCAATGATGACCCCTGTCGGGTTGCTGACGCTGGTGAAGGTTCCCTGATTCGCGCCCGTGCCCGCACCCGGGGCATCGAAGCCTGTTATCGTGCCATTGGTAGCCCGCAGAAAGCCGTGATACAAGCTGTTCGAGTCAGCATAGCTTCCCGAGATAACCCCCGTCGCACTGATGCCGATGGCGCTCGTCCCCTGACCTCGGCCGGTACCGGCGCCCTGAGCATTGAACGTAGAGATGGTGGGCTTGGTATTCGCGATTCCCTCTACTGCCTGCTGCGCAAGCGTCCTCATGCCGAAAAGCAGGCAGAGGCTAAGAACGCTGCTTGCGAGAATACTCCTGCCCGTGGTTCGCGGCTCCCCTTCCCAGTCGGGTAGAGCCAGCAATGTCGCCTTCTTCATTTCCGCCCTCCCAAACCGGCCTGGTCTCTGCAACGTTATGTCTAAAGTATAAGCCGCTTTGCGTGGTGATAGGACAAGCAAAGTGGTCGCGCTTGCGGTACCCCTTTTCTCGCGTCCTTTGCGAGAAAGCCTGCCCTGAGCGAGTCGAAGGCTGAGGCATTTGAATCAGAAAACGCAATCTAACGCACCAAGTTTCTTATTTCTCCCGCCATTCCGGCACTCTCCCCGGAGTCCAAGGCGCTCCCGCAGCTTCCATATCTTTCTCCAGCTTAGCCAGATCAACCTCAACCAACGCATGAAGTGTGCCTAATTCCTCGGAAAACTCAGCCGCGGCAATGTTGTAATCGTCAACATGATTCTGTGTCGGTTTCGCGAGGGCGAAGCGCTCGCCCTCCATGATGGCGTTCACACGATCGTTGATCGAAGACGAGACCGGCTCGTTGCGCTTTTGCATCTCCGTATCTCCCCGTAGCGCGCGCAGTATCGCGCGATTACGCTGCTCGATCGAATCAGCAGCCGCGCCGAGTTGCTTCTCCGCCGCGGGCGTTTCCCGCAGCGCCCCTCGAATCGCCTTCAGTCGGGCATCCACGTCGTCGGCCGTGTGCAGTGCGCCCGAAACCGCCCGGTAAAGCCGAACCACCTTCCGCTGAAACTCCGCTTGCGCGGCCCGGTCGCCCGCACTCAGTGTTGACGTACCGTCCGTCACAACTTTGAAGTTCTGCGCCCCAGCCAACTCGGCAACCGCTCCATCTATTTTCTGGAACAATCGCACCGAGTAGGTTCCGGAAATTACCAGCGGCCCTTTCGCTCCTGCCGGCGGAAAGTCCTCGCCCTCCTCAGTATGCTCGCGCAACGAGACTGCCGGATAGCGCAGATCCCACGCGGCACGCTGGAAGCCCGAGTCGATGCTGCCCTCCACCCGCCGAATCGGCGCTCCCGATTCGTCGTAGACCACAAAGTACACTTCAGGCTTTGCCTCCTGAGCTTCGGCTCGCAGCTCATCGTTCGTCGGATAAGGCAGCGTCTGGTTCTTCTTGGCTGCTTCTTTCTCGGCATCCTGGCGTTTTTCCTTCTTCGTTTTCCGCTTCTCCTTCAAATAAGCCGTAAACACCGCCCCATACGGAGGGTTGTCCGCGGTGTAGAACGCGTCCCCCTGAAACGCTTTCTTCGGAGCACCCAGAGGATGCCGCTCGATGTACAACAACGAATCCTTCACCGGAAACAGCGCCGCAGCCTGTTCCAAAGCTTCAGCCTTGATCTGCCGCAGCGCCGAAATATCATCCAGCACGTAGAAACCGCGCCCGAAAGTAGCGATCACCAGATCGCCTTCGCGCGCTTGCATCACCATGTCGCGCACCCCAATGGTAGGCAGGCCTCCTTTAAGTTGCACCCAGTGCGAACCGCCATCAACGGTGAAGAACGCTCCGAACTCAGTCCCCGCAAACAGCAGGTTGGCGTTCACCGTGTCTTCCGCAAAAGCCAGCACAGAACCATTTTCTGGTAAGCCCCCCGCTATCGAGGTCCACGTCTTACCCGCGTCCGTCGATCGCAGCAGGTAGGGCTTGAAGTCTTCATTCTTGTGATTGTCGAACGCGGCGTAAACCGTATTGAGATCGTGCTGCGATGCCGCCAGCCGGCTCACGTATGTCGTCTCTGGAACCCCGGGAAACTTGTCATACTTCGTCCAACTCTGCCCGCCATCGGCAGTGACTTGAATCAGCCCATCGTCGGTACCAACGTAAATGAGGCCGTCCTTTTTCGGCGACTCCGCCAGCGCCACAATATTTCCATAAAACGACGTCGATTGATTCTTAGCCACCGCGTCCGGATTCCACACCTTCCCCATCACTGGCAGCTTGTTGCGGTCCGTCTGCCGTGTAAGGTCGGCGCTGATCGCCTTCCAGGTGTCGCCCCGGTCGTCGCTGCGAAAAAGTTTATTGGCCGCAAAATAGAGCCGTGTGTGCGCGTGCGGACTAATAATGATCGGCGAGTCCCAATTCCACCGCAGCGGAGGCTCTCCCTTACCTTCCTGCGGCTGCAACACCAGTTCCTGCCCCGTAGGCTTGTCATACCGCACCAGCACGCCGTATTGCGACTCCGAATAAATCGTGTTCGGATCCACCGGGTCCACCACCGACCGGAACCCATCTCCACCCGTTGTCACGAACCAGTCTGAATTCACGATGCCATTGACATTGCGCGTGCGTGCCGGGCCGCACCACGAAAAATTATCCTGCGTCCCGCCGCACACGTTATAGAAGGGAAGGGCATTGTCCACCGCCACGTCATAGAACTGCACCGTCGGCAGATTTGCCTTGAACTCCCAATTCTTGGCGTCATCCCAGGTCTCGGCCATCCCTCCATCCGACCCCAACAGCCAATGCTTCGTATTCTCCGGATCGATCCACAGCGCATGATCGTCTCCGTGATGATTCGTTTCCTCCACCTTGTGCAGGGTCTTCCCGCCATCCCGCGACTCGCGCATCGTCACGTTCATTACGAAAATACGATCCACATTCTTCGGATCGGCGACAACTCGCGCGTAATACATTGCTCCCGCATCGAATTCATTCTTCCGATCCCAGGTCGCGCCCCGGTCGTCTGACCGAAAAATTCCGCCCTTGCCATCGGCCGCCTCAATCGTGGCATAGACTACGCTCGGATCAGCCGGAGAAACTGCCAGCCCGATCCTCCCCATATCAACCGTAGGCAGACCAGACTTCAGTTTGTTCCAGGTCGCCCCAGCGTCCGTAGATTTGTAGATCGCACTCTCGGGCCCGCCATCGATCAGCGTGAACACATGCCGCCGCCTTTGGTAAGCCGCGGCATAAACAATGTCAGGATTCGACGGATCAATCGCCACATCCCCCACGCCCGTGTTCTCGCTGATCGTAAGCACGGCCTTCCACGTCTTTCCTCCGTCCACCGACTTATAGAGCCCGCGATCGCCCCCTGGCCCCCACAGCGGCCCTTCCGCCGCCACGTAAACAACTTTCGAGTCCCGCGGATCGACCTCCACCCGCCCAATGTGCTCCGACTTCTTCAGCCCCAAATTCTGCCAATTCTTCCCCCCATCATCCGAACGGTATACGCCATCGCCATAACCCACGCTGCGCTGGCTATTGCTCTCGCCCGCCCCAACCCACACCACCGCCGGATCATTCGGATCGAGCGTGACCCATCCAATGGAATACGATCCCTCCTTGTCGAACATCGGAGTCCAGGTCGTGCCATCGTTCACCGTCTTCCACACCCCGCCCGAAGCGACGCCCACGTAATACTCGAACTTGTTCTTGGGATTCACCGCAATAGACATCACCCGACCCGAAGCCACCGCCGGCCCGATAAGACGAAACTTCAGCCCGGAAAAAGTGTCGGCCGTCATCCCGCCCTTCTTCTCTTCTTTATCCTTGTCCTTATCCTTGGCCTCGTCCTTCCTCTCGCTCTTCCCTTGACCCTTCTTTTGATCTTTCTTGACCGGCTGGTCGTTTTTGTCGGGCGCCGACGCGGCGGTGGGTTTCTTGTCCGCCTCCTTAGCATCCTGAGGAGCTGCGACTAAAGGGGAGAATACAAAGAAAACGGCGGCGACCACGATGGCGATATGCGATTTCACAAGTGGCTCCAATCCAGCGCAGGGGACCAGTCAGAGCGAAAGCGTCCAGCTCCACTCGGCGGGCTCTGCGATCTCGGCGGTGCAATGTTTCCGAAACCGATATGTATACAGGATTCCGGCCCGAGTTAGAAGCATGATTTCCGCAGTCCCCCAACTCTGTCATCTTGAGCGAAGGATCTGCTTCGCGAATGCGAAGCACATCCACAGTCGAAAGATCCCCTGTCTGCTTGCGCCGCCACTAGCCTCGCAAGGCGTTTCTATCGCCATCCCCGCCCTTCTAGCTCCTTGCTGGAGCGTCGGTCAAGCGTTCCTGAGAATCGCAGGTTAAAATCAATCCCATGCCACCGAAGCCTCAAGGCCACGACACCCGCTTCGTCAAGATGCATAAAAACAACTGCTTCGTCTGCGGCCCGAACAACCGGGAAGGCATGCGCCTCAAGTTCGTCCTCGACGAAGCCCGCCAAACCTTCGTCTGCCGCTTCCGCCTGAGCAATCGTTACATCGGTCCACCGGGCCACTGCCACGGCGGCATCATCGCCTGCATCCTCGACGACGCCATGGGTAAGGTGAACAAGCTGCACCATGTCATCGCGCTTACCAGGGAGATGACGGTCGAATACCTCAAGCCGGTCCCCCTGCACAAGCCCCTGCGCGTCGAAGGCCGCGAGATCAAAGTCCGCGGACGAACCCACGTCAACGCCGCCGAAATCCTGAACGACAAGGACGAAGTCCTCGCCCGCAGCCGCGGAATCTTCATCGCCATCGATCCCGAACAAATGTTCGCAAAATATGTGGAAAGATAGCCCTGTGGGTCAGACACTCTTGTCCAACGCTCTTGACCTATGGGGCTTCATCGCCGTCCGGGTAACGCTCCTGCCCCTTTTCAAAAGATAAACCGATCTACGGTGAATCATCCCGTTGCCGTTGTAAAATAGACTGTTAAACAAGGCGCTCTGCGCCTATCCTTCGCGATTGCGAAAAGAGTTCCCCATGTCAAAACACAACGGCAGTTCGCAAGACAACGGCACCACCTCTCTCCGCCTCAAGACCGGCCTCGCCGAAATGCTAAAGGGCGGCACGATCATGGACGTGACCAACGCCGAGCAGGCTTCTATCGCCGAAAAGGCTGGGGCTGTTGCCGTTATGGCGCTTGAGCGCGTGCCTGCGCAGATCCGCGCTGAGGGCGGGGTGGCGCGGATGGCTTCGCCTAAGAAGATTCGCGAGATTATGGCTACTGTGTCCATTCCAGTTATGGCGAAGTGTCGCATTGGGCATTTTGCTGAGGCGCAGATTTTGCAGGAGCTTGGGGTCGACTACATTGACGAATCCGAGGTGCTCACTCCTGCTGATGAGGCGCACCATGTCGACAAGCATGCGTTCAACGTGCCGTTCGTGTGCGGGGCGCGGAATCTTGGGGAGGCGCTGCGGCGGATTGCTGAGGGCGCGGCCATGATCCGGACCAAGGGGGAGGCTGGGACTGGCGACGTTGTGCACGCGGTCAAGCACATGCGGCAGATTGTGCAGGAGATGCGCATCCTCACCGTCCTCGGCGAAGAAGAGCTCTATGCGAAGGCCAAAGAGCACGGCGCGCCCTACGAACTGATACAGATGGTCGCGAAAACAGGGAAGCTGCCGGTACCGAATTTCTCCGCCGGAGGCATTGCCACGCCCGCCGACGCGAGCCTGGTCATGCAGCTCGGCGCCGAAGCCGTCTTCGTGGGCAGCGGCATCTTCATGAAAGACAGCACCACCTTCGCCGACCCCGCCGAAGCCGAAAAGCGCGCCCGCGCCATCGTCAAAGCCGCCACCCACTTCAACGACCCTAAAGTATTACTTGAAGTCAGCGAAGACCTGGCGGGAGCGATGAAAGGTCTGGCAGTCGCGGGACTGGATGGAGCCCAGATGCTGCAAACCAGGGGATGGTGATTCCGCCTTTCGGTGTCCCCACGAGTCGGCGACGCGATTAGAGGTTCGGATAAGCGCTTCAGCTCTGCAGTCTCGTCAAATTTGCGGCTAATTTATAAGCAAGCTCGTTTTCTGCGGCCTTAAGCGTCAAATCCCTTTACTGTTGCAGCTTTTGGGGGGCCGTGTTAAAAGTGTTTCCCAGTGAAGGCGGGTCCTAAAATGCCCTGCATAAAGCGTTGGGCCTCATGTTTACTGGTTATCTTCCTAAACCTTGTTGGTTCCTTACTGCTCTTGAGCACAGTTGCTGATGCTCAGACGTATCTCTACAACTACTCGTACGTTGGTGCCGGAAATGGTCCGCTGGGAGCAGTTCTCGCTGACTTCAATCGTGATCGTAGGACCGATTTGGCGGCGGTCAATTACGACAACACCGTCTCCGTGATGCTCGGCGCGCCGAATGCGGCGTTTGGTTCTCCAGTTAGCTACCCGACGGGGGCGTCACCTTTTACGCTGATCGCAGCGGATTTGAGAAAGAATGGCCAGATCGACCTGCTCACCATCAATATGCCGAACGGAATTGACCAGCCGGGAACGGTTTCGGTTTTGCTGGGAAATGGTGACGGAACATTTCAGGCTCATGTTGACTATACGGTGGGCGACTTTCCCGAAGGGATAGTCGCCGGCGATTTCAACGACGACGGTAAGGTTGACCTTGCTATTGCAAACAATAACGACAGTACCATTTCCATTCTGTACGGAAACGGGGATGGGACGTTTCAGCCGCAAGTGGCGATAGGTGTTGGCTCCGAACCGACCTCGATCAGCGCCGGCGATTTCAACGGCGACGGCAAAACCGATTTGATCGCTTCCTGCGTTGGATCGGGAGTCGTTTCAGTCTTGTTGAATACTGGAGGAGGCACTTTTACGCGGGTGGATACGCCCTCAGGACTGTTCGGTCCCGATACAAGTTTAGTAGTTACCGGCAAGTTTACGACCGGTGGGAGTCTCGATGCAGTCATTTCCAGCAAGATCCAACAGCAGCTTTATTTATTGAAGGGAGAAGGAAACGGAGGTTTCATGTCTCCGACGGCTGTGTTGAAGACGGCAGCCGGTGAAATTTACAGTCTTGTCGCGGCGGATATCAATCACGACGGCAAGACTGATCTGGCGTACGGATCGGTTGGTCCTGACGCATTTTCGGTCTTGCTCGGCAACGGAAGCGGCAAATTCTCAACGCCCGTCGCCTCTCCGATTTTTGCTACAGAATCCATTGCCCTTGCAGACATCAACGGAGACGGGTTCCTTGATTTGGTGACCGCGGAAGAAAGTCTTAACTCAGTTGCGGTGGTCCTCGGTAACGGCAAAGGACAATTCGGATTGGCCAAAACCGACAATTTGTCTGGAACTGTGTATGGCCCCAACTCAACTGTGGTTGCGGATTTTAACGGTGACGGCAAACTGGATTTGGCGGTTGCGGAAACCAACTTTCCCACCGGGCAAGTGGCGGTCTCCTTAGGCAACGGTCTGGGATCATTCGGAACGCCTGTCATCTCTCCACTGCTGTCAGAAGCGATCAATAATTCGGATCTCATGTTGTCGGGCGACTTTAACGGCGATGGCAAACCGGATTTGATCATCATGGACGATTTTTCCATCGGTTTCCAAGTTCTCTTGGGCAACGGAGACGGCACGTTCCAGACGCCCGTCGACACCAAATTGAACACCACCCTGAATTTTGCTATCGGCGATTTCAACGGAGATGGCAAGACTGATGTAGTCGTGAGCACATTCTCCAACGGGCAAGGGTTGATCAGCATTTACCTGAGTAAAGGAGATGGGACCTTTACCCTCGGTGCACAGTACACCGAACAGTATGGTGGTCCCATCGTCGCGGACGTAAATCGGGATGGAAAGCCTGACTTGGTGTTTGTCGGAAATCCAGTCTTTGTCATGCTTGGAAACGGAGATGGTACGTTCCAGAAACCGATCACCGGACCAGTCGTGCTAGCTCAATCGTACGCAGCAATCAACGATTTCAACGGGGATGGAGTCCTGGATATTGTTGTTGCAACAAGCGGCGGACTCGCGTTCATAAAGGGAAATGGAGACGGTACATTCCAGAGCCCTGTCTATTCGGATTCCACGACGCTGCTTTGCTGCCAGATTCTGGCCGAAGACGTGAATGGGGACGGGAAACTCGACCTCGTGAATAACAACGGATCGAGTGTTCTCGTTTTGCTCGGCAATGGAGATGGCACCTTTCAATTGCCATTTGCCTACGGTGCAAACGGGCAAGTGTATACCGGAAATATGCTGGTCGGAGACTTCAATTCCGATGGGATCGGAGACATTGGCGCAGTCTTTGAGGATGCAACTTCCGGAACGATCGATGCGTCGCTGTACCTGAGTTCGCCAACGGTGGCGCTGTTCCCGACAGCGATAAACTTTGGATCGATCGCGGTAGGTCAGACCAGCCCTCCGGTCAAGGTAAAGCTCTCTAATGTGGGAAACCGGAAACTTTCGGTCTCAGCCATCCAGATAATCGGCAATTTTGCCGAAGCCAATAATTGTCCTAAACAACTGAGCATTGGGAAGACCTGCACGATCCAGGTTACATTCACGCCACAGAGCACGGGTGCCCAGAGTGGCACAATAAAAATCAGCGACAGCGCGCTCGGGGCTTCTCAGCAGATTAGTCTCACCGGCGTTGGCAAGTAGCCGGCCCATGCTGAACTTCGGCGGGTGGCGCAGGTCCCGGGCGACTACTCCCACGTCTCGCAAAAGCGGCGAGACCCTTCGGCTCCGCTCAGTGAAGGCTCTTGCGTTGTTTGCAAGGGCGGGTTGCGATGCTGCCAACACAACTCTTGTCGCTCGGCACAAAACCCCGTTGCGCATGCGTTCGTGGTACCCGCCCCTTCGACTCCGCTCAGGGCAGGCTCTTTGCAGAGTGCGCAAAGGACGGGGCACCCACCGCGTTTTCAGTGTCAGCCAAATTAGAGGCTGGGCCACCCCGCCTCTTCCCACTTATACCTGGCTCCTCCGATGGGGCCGAATCTTGTCATTGATGAACTGTGATAACCTGCCTTCGACGAAAATCCAATAGCGGCACCTCTCGTCCGAGATTGGCCCAGATTGTGAGGTAAAAGTGGCGGACCAGCGACATTATTCCTGGGTGCCTCAAATCAAAACTTGGGCTCGCTGTTTCGGGCGTGGAGCAAAACAACTTGGTGAGCATAGGCTAGATTCTCATTCCTGACCTTGGCGCTGGAGGGAGCCCAGATGAACCTTCGTCTCGTTTCCGCAGCTATCGCGTTGGTCTTGACGGCAATGTTACTTGGCACCGGCGTTTATCAGAACGTCGTGGACGCGCCGAATTACCGAGGCGCCCCGACTTCCTTGGAACATGCCCGCGGGTTCTATCATGCGACGAACCCAGGGAACTTTTTCAGAGCGATGGTGCCTACCACGCAACTCTTCCTTCTACTGGCGATAGTGTTTAACTGGAAACGTGATCCTGGCATCCGGTGGCGGCTGGCTGCGGCGCTGGGTTGTCTAGTTTTAACTGACATGATCACATTCCGATTTCACTACCCCCGGAATGACATACTGTTTATCGCTCCGCTGACGCAACCCCCGGCGTACTATGATCGGGTAGTCACGGAGTGGGCGATCGGAAACTATTTTCGTGTTGCCTTCATCTTGATTGCGGTTGTTTTGGCGGTGTTGTCGATAATCCGCGTCGCTCGCGATACCGCCCTGGGGAACACCGTTAAGGGAAACTAGGGACAGCGAAACTAGGGACGGACGGGTCCTCATTTCTTCTCCGGGAAAGTGTTTCGTTGCGATCTTGGTGGTCGAAGCCGGTGCAGACGGGTGGTTTTTCCCGTTTTGGGAAAATCTTGTCAAGCCCCCTGGAGGGGCGATTTTGGGGTCAACTTACTGATTCGATGAGAGAAATAAAGGTAATAATATACAAGGCTAACCACATTGTGCTAAGTTGTTGAAATGGCATGGCACGATGACCCAACCCATCCCTTTGCTGGAATTGCCGAAAAACTAAAACGGGCCGATAGAAATATCGTCAACCTTAAATCCGAAATCGACACATTTATCAATAGCGGGGAGTATCCAACTATCCCCCATCCAGATGACAAGATGTGGCAGCAAGCTGTCAATTACCATAAGACTAAGCGCATTCCATTGCTCTTTGGCGTCCTCGCGGGAGAGATTATTCACCATCTCCGATCTAGCCTTGACCATGTCGCATGGCACTTCTCCAGCGATGAGGCGAGGCGAACACCCCACGATATCGAGTTCCCCATATTTGAAAAAGAACCTCGGCGCGAAAAAGAAATTGAACGATACAACCGAAAAGTACAAGGCATTACGAAACCAAGGGTGCTGGCATGCATCAAGGATATGCAGCCGTACAAGGCTGGGGCCGATGTTTGTAATGATTCCCTTCTCATCGTCCACAACATGGATAGATTCGATAAGCACAGGGAGCTTGTCATCGTAGATTCCAGTGTGGTCGTAGAGGTTCCTTCCACAATGCCCGACCTCGCTAACAAATTTAGGCTGTATACTGAGGGCAAACTTCCGCAGTCCGAGATTATCGCCGCTAGTCGAGCAATGAAAGAGCACGGAAAAGCCACCCCGGATGTAGCGTTCCGGCAATTTGGTCAAAGGAAAACTCAGTCTGTTATTCCAGGACTCGTGCAGCTTTTTGATGAAGTCAGTACGCTTGTTGGCGTCTTCGCAACTGAGGTCTGAATTGTGCACACTTCCGTCTCTTCCCGCATCGTGTATACTGATGCGGATAGGACGGGCATACGCTAGTGAGCCGCCAAGCAAACAAGAGCGATCAACCCGGCGAGTACGCGAATTTTGAAAGTGCTCTGAGAAAAGTTTTGTCTGTGCCGCACTCCGCGCTTAAAGCTAAACTCGATTCCGAGAAGCAAGCGCGGAAGCGGAAACGGGCTTCCGGCCACGCTTCCCGCGCAAAGGGTTAGAAACCCGCCTCTCCCACCTTGCCAGTTACCTCAGCAAAGGTCAACCGCTTCCCCGCGATCTGCGATAAGGCTAATTCAAATCTCTCCCAGTCTTTCAGCGGCTTATTGTCCGCATCCTTGCGATTGTTGAATCGAAATGCCTGCTCATCGACGTAACGAAATAAATGGAACGGCTCCACGGCAACGTATGTCCCGCTCAGTCCGCGCTTCAAGCAAGACCAGAAGTTTTCAATTCCGTTTGTGTGGACGTTCTCCTTCACGTAGCCTTCGAGGTGATTGACTACCTTGTGAATGTAACCGTCTTTCAGATTGTAGTAGCCGGGAAATTCATCAGTATGAACTTCGGCTCCCGGCTCTACCAACTCACGGACGATCTTTTCCGGCACGTTCTGTCTGCGATGGGCAATGACGGTAGTTTTCACTTTGCCGCCCCGCTCCAGTAATCCCATGACTACAGCCTTCCCGCTTCCACCTTGCATTCCACCATTGCTGCTTAATCGCTCCCGCTTTGCCCTGTGCATGAATCGGGCTTTGCCGCCGATAAAAGTCTCGTCCACTTCGACTGGAGCGCCGTTGCCGCCCAGCTTGGTAAGGCTGCCAGTTTGCAGAGCGAAGCGCAGCCGATGGAGCACAAACCACGCGGACTTCTGAGTGATGCCCAGAGCGCGGCCTACTTCGTAGCTGCTCACTCCATTACGGCAGTTGACCAGCATCCACAGAGCAGTGAGCCATTTGTCCAGAGCGATAGGCGAATCCTCGAAAATGGTGCCTAGTTTTACGGAGAACTGCTTGTGGCACTCCTTGCACTTCCAGCGCTTCTGGGTCGCAAGGTAGTAGTGCTCCTGATGGCCGCAAGCAGGACAAGTGGGCTTGCCATCGGCCCAGCGAAGGGCGGCGACGGTATCAACACAAACTTGCTCGTCTGAGAAATGCCGGATGGCCTTTTGTAGTGTGTTTGGCTGTTCCATGCTGCTAAGGTAGCAAACTAACCATGGTTAGTCAAGTAAATTATTACCGAAATAAAGTTGGCTAATGTGGCGCATTCACCCTATGCAGCTTGATATAATATACTTATAGAGTCGAAACAGCGGCGCAGGCCTTCCGGTCTGCGCCTTTTGTTTTCTAAAAGGGGATATGGCGCAG
>Ga0210406_10004205_pt1 | contig 15518 bp, 13 predicted proteins | sample IncBWC30MmetaG_FD_155454 | JGI IMG/M metagenome (GOLD analysis project Ga0210406, IMG submission 155454) | Forest soil microbial communities from Barre Woods Harvard Forest LTER site, Petersham, Massachusetts, United States - Inc-BW-C-30-M | ecosystem: Environmental > Terrestrial > Soil >... | reverse complement strand
TCTGTCTGTCATCCCTATCCTCTGCGCCGCATGGGCGTCATTACCTAAGGCAAGAGCCGGATGCGGTAGTCCCGCTTGTCCGGATCCGTGGAGGGGGTCATGAGTAATCGTGATCCCTACTCCGACTGAGACGGAAGGGCATTCTTATTGGAATCGCGGAAGGAAGTCAACGCTGCGATGCAGAACTCAGCGAGCGGTCGCGGGATAGCTCATCGTTGTGGGCAAGACGAAGTTGTGAGCTGCACGGACCCTCGCCACCGCGCCAGAGACCCGGCTTGGGCAATGCATGTCCTCGCAAGCCGACTCTGTCGGGATCGTCGTTATGCTACTTCGACCAAGGTGCCTTCCATGGCGCCTTCTTCTTCAGCCACCGACGCATGCGTCCGCGCCACCAGCACGTAGATCGACGGTACTACGAACAAGGTAAAAAGAGTGCCGATGATCATGCCGCTCACCAGCATAATCCCGATGCTGTTACGCGCTCCTGCGCCGGGGCCTTTCGCAAGAACCAGAGGAAAGTGACCCATCACGGTAGCTGCGGTCGTCATCAGAATCGGACGTAGCCGGGTCGATGCTGCTTCTATGACTGCGGCGAGCTTGGTCTTGCCCGTTTCCTGGAGGTGATTGGCGAACTCTACAATGAGGATGCCATTCTTCGATACCAAGCCGACCAGTGTGATCAGTCCTACCTGACTGTAGATGTTAAGTGTCGTTAGCCCAAGGAAGGAGAACATCAGCGCCCCGGAAACGGCCAGCGGCACCGAGCCCACCAGAATAATGAATGGGTCGCGGAAGCTTTCGAATTGCGCCGCCAACACCAAGTAAATCAAGATGGCCGACAGCAGGAAAGTGCCAAGAAATTTGCTGCCTTCCACACGAAGCTGGCGCGACTCGCCGGAGTAGTCGACAGTGAAGCCTTGCGGCAAGATGGCCTTCGCCTGATCTTCCAAGAAACCCAACGCTTTGTCGAGCGGCACGTTAGGAGGGATGACGGCCTGAATCGTCACCGCGTTGAGTTGCTGAAACTTCTTCAGTTCCCGTGGCTCGGTGGTGTTTTTCAGTGTGGCGAACGTCGATAGCGGAACCAGCTTGCCGTCAGATCCGGTGACGTAAATCTTTTCCAGTTGATCGGCAGTCAAACGCTCGGTGCGCTTGATCTGCGGTATGACCTTGTAGCTCCGACCCTGGATGCTGAAGCGGTTCACGTAATCGCCACCCAGCATTGTGGAAAGATCCTGACCGGCCTGGGTCAGATCCACACCTTGAGCGCGGACTTTGTCGCGGTCGAAGACGACCTCAGCCTGAGGCTGGTCAAACTTGAGATCCGTGTCGGCAAAAATGAACATGCCGCTTGCAAATGCCTTCTGCACGAGTTGGTTGGCGAAGTCGATGAGTTGCCTTGGCTCAGCTGCCGAGGTAATCACGAATTCCACCGGGAAATTACCGCCGCCGGGCAGAGACGGAGGCGTGAGTGGGATTACGCGGATGCCGGGGATCTTTGACAACGGCCCCACCGACTCAACCAGCAGTTGTTGGGCGGTCTTTTTTCGCTCGCTCCACGGCTTGGTCACCATGCCTCCGAAACCACCGCTCGGGGACGTGATCTGAAAGATGCTTTCACTCTCCGGGAACGAATGGTAGACGTCGTAAACCTGCGTCGTGAACAAGTTGGTCTGATCGATCGTGGAGTTCGCGGAGCTTTGGATGACCCCAAAGACCACTCCCTGATCTTCCGCCGGCGCGAGTTCGCGCTGCGAAAACATGTAGAACGGCACGATCAACGCCACAACAATTGCCCAAAGAACAAAGACCACCGGCCTGTATTGAAGCGTCCCAGACAAAGATCGAGCGTATGCATTTCGCACGCTTTCGAAGCGCCGGTTTACCCAACCCGCGAAGCCGTTTTCCGTGTCTCCGGCACGTAGCAACTTCGACCCCATCATCGGCGAAAGAGTAAGGGCCACTACGCCGGACACGATCACAGCTCCTGCAAGAGTGAACGCGAACTCGCGAAACAGCGCGCCCGTCAAGCCGCCCTGAATACCGACCGGCGCATACACCGCAGCCAGTGTGATTGTCATGGCGATGATCGGGCCCACCAATTCGCGAGCGGCATCTATCGCAGCCCGCACCGGGGGCTTGCCCATATGGAGGTGGCGTTCGACGTTCTCAACCATCACAATCGCGTCGTCCACTACCAAGCCAACCGAGAGCACGATGGCGAGCAGAGTCAGAAGATTGATGGTGAAGCCGAACGCTAGCATCAAGAACACAGCGCCAATGAGCGAAATCGGGATCGCGACCACCGGGATGAGGACCGAGCGCATCGACCCGAGAAACAAGAAGATGACAACGACGACGATGAGAAGCGTCTCAGTCAGCGTGTGAAGCACTTCGTTGATCGCGTCCTGGATGTAAGCCGTCGAATCATAAGGAACTCCGGCCTTCATGCCTGGCGGCAACTGTGCTTGGATCTCGGGGAGCGCTGCGCGGACCTTCTTAATCACTTCCAGGGAGTTGGCGGTAGGAAGCACCCAGATGCCCATGAAGGTCGCCGTCTCTCCATTGAAGCGAACGTCTTGATCGTAGTTCTGTGCGCCCAGCACGACGTCGGCGATCTCACCGAGTCGCACGACGACTCCTTTATCTTGCTTTACCACGAGCTGGCGAAATTCTTCGGGCGTGCGCAAGTCAGTGTTGGCGATTAGATTCACCGACACCATGGAACCCTTCGTCTGTCCTAGCGCGGAAAGGTGATTATTCTTGGATAAGGCGTCGCGCACGGCCGAAGCAGAAATGCCAAGCGCCGCCATCTTCTCGGGTTTGAGCCAGACGCGCATGGCGAAGGTACGATCGCCGAGGATATCGGCACGCTGCACGCCGCTGATAGCGCTCAACTTCGGCTGTACAACGCGGGTCAGATAGTCGGTTATCTGATTCTGGTCGAGACTCGCCGACGAAAAGCCCAGGTACATAGCTGCAAACTGGTTGTCAGCCGTTTGCAGATCGATGACCGGCGCCTGCGATTCCGGAGGCAGATCATTGCGAACCTGTGCCAGCTTTGCCTGGATCTGCGTTAGCGCGGCGTTCGTGTCAAAGTTAAGCTTCAGGTGCACAGTAATCGTGCTGAGACCCTGAGCGCTCGACGATTCCATGTAGTCGATTCCATCCGCGCTGGCGATCACGCGCTCCAGCGGCGTGGTGATGAAACCGCGAACCAGATCCGCGTTAGCGCCGACATACACCGTCGTGACTTGCACCACCGCGATATCACTGCGCGGGTACTGACGCACGCTCAGCGAACGAATGGACTGCAATCCCGCAATCAGGATTACCAGACTGACGACAATTGCGAGGACGGGCCGCTTGATAAAAAGGTCAGTAAATCTCATTTAGCTATCCTGCGGTTTGGGAGCCGAATTGTTCTCGGGCTGAACCTTGTTATTGATCTGAACGGCAGCGCCATTGCGCAGCTTGAAGACGCCGGAACTTACCACCTCGTCCCCGGGATTGACACCCGAGACCACCGCGACCTGATCCCCGCGTGAGCCCTCAATCTTTACGAACTGTTGACGCACGCCGCGGTATGTCTTGCCACTCGGATCTTTTAGATCAGTGACCACGTAGACCGAGTCGCCATAGGGCGCGTAGTTAATTGCAGACGCGGGTAGAGTGATGACTGGGTGGTCGGCGCCGGTGACTAGTTCCACCTGCACGAACATGCCTGGATGCAGTTTTCCTGCAGGATTAGCCAGCGTCGCCTGGACCTGAACGTTGCGGGTTGCTTCATTCACAATCGAGTCAATTGCGGTTACGCGACTCATGAATTCAGCGTGAGTTGCATCGTTAGTCGCCACACGAAGAATCCGGCCCACGCGCACTTGAGGCGCGTCTTGCTGCGGGACCCCGAAGTTCACATAGATCGGCGTTATCGACTGAAGAGGTACGATTGCCTCACCAGCCGACAGGTATTGTCCGAGGTTGATCTGGCGGATACCCAGGACGCCCGAGAACGGCGCCCGAATCGTCTTTCGCGCAATCGTGGCACGGATCTCTCCCACCTGGGCTTCCGTCGCATTCTTCTGGGCCGTCATATTGTCATACTCCATCTGTGCGATGACGCCCGCCTTTACGAGTTCCTGAGTTCGGCCGAAATTGATCCGAGCAAGATCGCGCTGCGCCTCGGCCGCGGCCAACTGAGCGCGTTCCTGACGAGTATCGAGCTCGACGAGAACGTCTCCTGCATTGACAAATTTGCCGGACTCGAAAGCAATCCTATCGACGGTGCCCGGAAGGTCCGCGCTCACGGTCACGCCCTGAACAGCGGCCACCGTTCCGATCACATTCAGGGTTGCGGGCCACTTTTCCTGCTTCGTTACGATCGTCGTAACGGCCTCCGGAGGAGGCTGCATGATCATGTGAGTCGCCGCCTCTATTTGGTGATACTTCGTGAAGCCAAGGCCCGCGACGACGATCACCGTCAGAGCCAACATCAGGAGCATTCGTTTCGCCATAAATCCTCTCAGGTCGCGAACAACGTCTTTGAGTGTTTCACTCGAAGGCGCGAACCACCCACCTAACTAATGGACCGATTTTGGTCGGTTTTAGTGCAACCCACCAACAGACGGGGAAGCAACTCGAAAAGGCAACAAAGTCGCGCTTTACGCAGATCCCAGTTACGCGTCGAAAACGCCATCCCCACATCTAGCGGTTGCCCCAAAAACAGAAAACGCGAACGATCTCTGTCCGTACTGCTTCAGATTTATCCTTCAGATTTATCAACCGGCCTTAAGGATTCAGACAATTTGTGCGTTGCCGTACAAGGTAGAATCCCTGAGCCATTCCAAAACTGTTAACCAGCCACCTTTGATCAACATAACCACAGGTCAACGTTAGGTATTCCGGTATTCCTTGAACTTCAAAGGCAGCTCCGGGCATGGCCTCATCCTTGCTCATGTGCAGGCTCTAGACCCTTGATGTCGATTTTGGTTATACGAAACATTGGCACTCGCGAACGCGATCATTCACGGAAATCATGAGAATCCTGCAAAACACATCTATGTTCGTTGCCGCTGTAAAGCCGCTGAAGTCTCGATCGCGGTAAAGGACGAGGGACGAGGATTTGACACTAATTATGATCGCGGATCCTACCGCCCCCGAAAACATCGGATCCGTTCATGGACGGGGCATCTACCTGATGAAAGCGCTGATGGATGAAGTGCGCTTCGAGGAAGGTGGAATTGTCGTTCGTATGCGAAAGAGCGCCGGCCCAGCTGCAACCAAAGATGCAGAGAAAAACTCGCTGGAGTAGGTCAGTTTCCGGTTACGATTCGAAATCGATATCGAGAGCATCTATAAGGAGAAGATTATGTCTGCGAATATCCAAGCCAGTCCCCTCGAGAAGCTGTCGCGACAACCGTTGGCAACCGGAGGTTCGTGCGTCCTGATCATCTTTGGAGCTTCGGGCGATCTGACCAAGCGAAAGCTCATCCCGGGCCTCTACAACCTGGCGTGTGAAGGCTGCATGAACCCTGAGTTCGAAGTTCTCGGTATCGGCCGCACGCCAATGAGTTCTGAAGAGTTTCGCAGGAAGACCGGGGAGGCCGCCGCCAAGGCGAAAGATACCCGCAACTTCAGCGAGTCGGGATGGGCAGACTTTGAAACGCGACTGAACTACATGACAGGTGACATCAGCGATCCGAAGTTCTATCCGCAGTTGCGCGCTCGTCTAGAGGAGATGAGGAAGAATGGTTCGAGCCCAAACCATTTGTTCTATGTTTCGACGCCGGCGTCGGTAGCGGGACCCATCATTGAAGGGTTGGGAGCGGTTGGACTGAACCGCCGCGATCGTGGATGGACGCGAATTGTTCTGGAGAAACCCTTCGGGCGGGACTTGGAATCGGCGAACGCACTGAATGATGTGGTGCACGGCGTATTCGACGAGACAGCGGTGTATCGAATCGACCACTATCTTGGCAAAGAGACAGTTCAGAACATCCTGGTCTTCCGTTTCAGCAACTCGTTGTTCGAACCGGTGTGGAACAGGAACTACATCGACTATGTGGAGATCACCGCGGCTGAAACGGTGGGAGTCGAGAACCGCGCGGCGTTCTACGAAGAGACAGGCGCCCTGCGCGATATGGTTGCTAACCATCTGCTTCAGTTACTGGCGCTGACTGCCATGGAGCCACCGGTGGCGTTTGATGCGGACTCGGTACGTGAGCAAAAGGTGCAGGTATTTCGATCCATTCGACCGATGAGTGTCGAGGATGTGGCACGATTCACCGTTCGCGGGCAGTATGGTTCCGGCGTGATTGATGGGAAACCGGCGCCGGCCTATCGGCAAGAGCTAGGCGTGAACCCCAACTCCGCAACCGAGACCTACGCGGCAGTAAGGTTTCAGATTGAGAACTGGCGTTGGGCCGGAGTTCCTTTCTACATCCGGACTGGGAAGCGTCTTGCACGAAATCTGACGGAGATCCGCGTTCATCTCAAGCCGACGCCGCAGGCATTGTTTGCGAGCACGTCCTCGGGTATTGATCCGAATGTCATCACAATTAGCATTCAGCCGGACGAGGGAATCTCGATCGCATTCGACGCGAAGCGACCAGGAACGCAGGTCCGGACGGTGACGGTTCAAGCCAACTTCTCTTACCAAGCGAGCTTCGGATCGAAGGGGCCGGTTGCGTACGAAACTCTGCTGCTCGACTCAATGCGTGGTGACGCAACGCTATTTACCCGCCGAGACGAGGTAGAGGCGGAGTGGCGCATCATTACACCGATTGAAGAAGCATGGGCGCAGTTACCGGCGCCGGACTTCCCCAACTATGTCGCGGGCAGCGAAGGGCCGACCTCGTGGCATGAACTGGTCAGAATCCCTGGCAAGACTGCGGAACAGGCGATTGGTCACGGCGAGTAGCGTAAGGCTTGGCACACTTCGTTCTGCTCGTACCGCACTTGGACGCGGTCCGTGCAAGTAGCACGGTCCACTAAGCCAGCTGCTCTTAAACGGCGCAGGACTGAGCCGCGAAGATTTTGAGCAAGCACTGAAATCCAAACTGTCTTGGCGTGCAAAATGGGAAGTGTTCATTGAAGGCGACGACTCGATCTCGTTTTCTGATTCGATGTATGCGGTCGATGTCATCAACACTCTCCATGCGAAGGTCATAATCCTCACGCCCAAACTGAAGCGACCAATGGCCGAAGCGCGCCGGTCAGGCTAAGTGTTGAAATCAGCAGTGGGTGCGCTGCTGTTGATCAGGCCTTAGCACTCGGCACCTCTGCGTGGCCAACCACACCGGTTGCATACCCCCAAACCGAACCCCTTCCACTAAGGAACGAAGCTCAACTGAACTGCGTTTCGCTTCGTTCCCAGCTCGATTATGAAGTGGCCTGGAGAGCTGTCGAAGCGCAAGATGAACGTTCCCTTACGACAACGCCCTTGACAGCTCTCCAAGACGCCACCGACGTTCTTGCCAACGTCGAAAGAAAATAAGGAGGGCCGCCGCGACTTTTATGACCTTCTCATAGAAGCACCCATCGGCATCCGCGGACGGGTCACTGAGTGAAATCGGGATATTTCCCAGACCAAACTGCTTATCCGACAGTCACCGCGGCGATCTCGTAGTCGTCCACCCGAGGTATGGTGAAACGCAACACCGCGCCTTCGAGCCGGAAGGGAATTGTCCTATCGGAGCGAAGCAGGTCCACGGCGCGGACCTTCACTCCGCTGGGCAACGTCATGCTGACGGTTTGCGGACCCAGCGGGTAGACCGTGCTCAGCCACCCGTGGTAGGCGTTCGGGTTCGTGTAATTGAGCAGGTGGATGGCGTAACCCGGCGTCGTTTCCCAGGCAAAGAACTCGAGGAATCCATCGCCGTCAACGTTGACGACGGCTTCATCTTGAGTGATCCAGCGGATGGTGTTATGCAATAGGCGCAGGAGATCGCCATGACCGGTAAGCCAGAAGGTTCGTTCGATGTCTCCAGGAAAGTAGGCTAGGCGGCTGGAGGCGACTTCACGCAGCACCACTGCTGGCTCATCGGTGTGCGAGGCGGGTGGGTAGGCCAATTCCGGAGGATACTGCACGAAGCCGGGGACAACAGTCAGAATCGGATCTGGCACCGATTTCACGGGTACACGGTTTTGCGCTCCCGGCAGCCAGTTGGTGTTCGAGAAGCCGTCAAGGATCGGATGACTGCGTTCAATGCGGCCGTAGTAGGCGTTGCCGTTCGTTTCGATAACATCTCCAGCCTTGCTAATGCCGAGCAGGTCGGCGATGGCAAATTCCTCGCGCCGCTGCAGGTTCTCGTCGTAGAGGCCCGTTTCGAAGCTTGCCATGATTGACCCTCCGGAGCGGACGTAGTCTCGGATCTGCTGGCACTGGCGGTCGCTAAGCATGGCAATGTTCGGCAGAAGCAGGGCACGGTATTTGCTGATGCGTTCGAGGTCGAGGCGGTCTTCGTGTACGAAGTCGAAGGCGAATCGGCCATTGAGGAGCGTCGCATAGATCCCGTGTGTCGTCTCGCGCATGTAGTCGTGAGCCTGAGCGCCGGCGGGAGCCGGATATAGGAGTTGCGTGCTCTGTCCCATGATGACGCCGATGTTTGCGAGGGATCGGCGGGGCTTCAGGTGGGCATCGTGTTTCTTCGCCCACTGAAAATAATCGGAGCCGAGTTTTTGCCAGCGGCGATCTTCTCCGAATCCCGCTTCCGAGCCGATGAAGTGGTAGTAGAGCGCCATGCCACTGGCCTGCGTTTCGTTCAACCACATTCTTGCTTCAGCGGGATTTTTGGAGGCGTTACGCCAGCGGACCGTGCCAGTCGAGTAAGCGGCGGAGACGTTGGCGGCGAATTTTCCGTCCATGATGGCGCTGCACACGCGGCCTTGCAGGCTGCATCCCCAGACCGCGGGATCATCGGACGTGCGGCCCTGATTGTCGGCCTGGAACCAGACCGCGGTTTTGCCTAGGCGATCGAGGTTGGGGCCGCAGCGGACATTGCCACCAAGATTTGCGAAGTAAAAGCTGTCGGACTTCTTTTCTTTGGCGATGCCGTCGTACTTGTGCCACAACTCGACGACGCGATCATTGAAAGTGCGCCAGTAGGCTGCAGTGTTGGGTGGGGGAAGCTTGCTACAGACGGCGCAATGGCACTTGGGCAGACTGCCGATGGGAGGCCATCCGTTGGTGTAGAAGCAATCCACGTCGTAGAGCGAATTGATTTCGCGCATGATGGCCGGGACGTAGTCGTCCATGTAGCGGGTGAACATGCAGGTGCGGAACAAGCGCGGGTCTTCGCCACTGAAGAGAACGGAGCCATTGCCGTCGCGCATAGCCCACTCCGGATGGGCTTCAAGGGCATCGCCCCAATTCAGGTCCGGACTCATGCGGGCCACGACGCGCATTCCGCGCTTGCGGGCGGCGGCGACACATTCGCCAAAGAAGTCGCGGCCATTGAGGAACTTTCCGTGGCGGTGAAACTGGACCTTTGACGGGTAGAAGGCGAGGATGCCGGTCACACTGATGAAAACGATGTCGGCGCCGGCCGAGTGCCAGTAGTCTGCCCATTGTTCAATGTTCATCACGGCCGGATCGTGCTCGGTCATGTTGCTCTGACCGACGCGCCGAATGTTCTGTTGCCAGGACAAGATGGACGGATCGACCGGAGTCAGCCTAGCTGGCAGAGGAATGAGTTTCGGAGCCGCGCCGCCGATGGCTGCGTCGGCGATTGTTTCCGCTGAGACCGTCGCACGATTGAGCGTCTGGATGGCGGCGGCCAATGGAAGGGAAGCTGCGCTGGTCTTGAGGAAAGTGCGCCGGTTGAGCATGTGGTCCATTATTTCCGGTCACCGACTTCCGTACGACAGCACGAAGAAGTGCGTTGCTTTGATTTTGTAGCCGATCTGACGAATCTTGCAATTAGGCGAATATCGATCATCAACTCAAAACCCCCAGCTTCAATGGCCAACGAGTGTAACCGCGATTTAACGCCAACAATCCCGCTATGTTGCAACCTGGCTGACGAGCAGGGCACACTCAACCTAGGGTAAAAAGTGGTATCCCTCGCGCAACCCAAGGTCAGGGCCTTCAGTGTAACAAGGAGAATATCCAATGAAACCCAACGTTATGTTACCGTCGCGTCTCTGCTCTCGATCCTCTTCTTTACGTTTCACCTGACGGACGACATCGTTCGCGGGATGGAGCCGGGAACGCTTTCCAACCTCACTGCGGTGCCCATCCTGGTCATTTGGCTGTACGGAACGCTGGTGCTGGCCGAAAGGCGATCGGGGTATGTGATCATCCTCCTCGGATCGCTCCTTGGGTTGGTCGTGCCTGTCATCCACATGAAGGGGGCGGGAGTCGGCGGAGCGATCGCCAAGTCCAACGGTGCCTTCTTCTTTATCTGGACACTCCTCGCGCTCGGCGTTACCGGGCTGTTCTCCGTCATCCTCTCGGCGCGCGGATTGTGGGAGCAACTGACACGGCGGACCGCCGAGCAGCACAAACAAGGTGCATGAGGGCTGCTCGCCGAGTTGTGCCTATCAGAGATTTGCCAGGGTCCATCCGCGATGGTGGTCGGAGGACGGACAATTCGGAAGTAACTGTTGTTAAGGCGATTACTCTCGCCCCGGCCGTTCGCGGTCGGCACGATGAGCTCCGAAGACACGGATCGTTCGAGTACATTTTTTAGCAATCCGGCAGTTAAGAAGAAGTGATCCCAGCTTCCGGTTGGCGGACGACCCGCTCCGAACTAGGTGCTGGTTTTACCTCTGACCAAGTCCACGCCTGCCAGATGATGACCGAGGTGCATACAGTTTCGATCGTCGCGAAGAACAAGTACTCAGGAAGAGCGGGCGTCCGGGCACCGAAAAGAGGCGGAACGAAGGTCAGGGAACCGTTTACAAGGGTCAAAATGGCACCCGCGATGATATTCGCCAGCCGGTTCGCTCTAAACGGAAGTAGCCGACACGCCACAATCATGGCGATGGGTATCTCCATCAAGACCGCTGAACCCGCCAGAACCCATGGTGGGAGATGTGGGGCGTCGGCTAGAGACCACAGGGCAACAACGTCCGCATACAGGTAGTTCAATAACGCGAAGATCCAAAATAGAGACAACCGCTCCTTTGTGTCATGCATGTCAACCTCCTATGGAAGAGCAATTCAGGATCTGAGTTGCGCTCCTGCGCTTTGTACTGTGCATTTGAGCACTTTGGGAAATACGGACGAGAACCTCAAAAGGATGCAAGGTACGAGGGAGTATTCGAAAATTTCTGTGATTGAGATAAACTCATGGGCGAGGTTCGGCCAACCAACTGTTGTAAGGCGATTGCACGAGTATGGCGCTTTTCGTTCGGGTTTCGGCGGGATGATAAGTGTTAATTTTGATCTTTCGCCACTCATCGTTGTCTTCCCATTTCCTTCACTAGACTGTTCTCATACCTAGCAACACCAATCTAGCAACTGTATCTCTTGCGTCTTTTTTGGGCACTCATCCGTATTACGAGTATGGTGGGGGCGACCGCACTATCGCTGGAGGGGCTTGTGGCAGTGGATGCGGATGTGGTCCGGCTTCGCCGAGGCGACCTGAACGCTCTCTCGGAACTGATTACCCGGTACCAGAATCGCCTGTATCGGTACCTGCTGCGCATCGTGCGGCAGCCCGCCGAGGCGGAAGACCTGTTCCAGCAAACATGGTTGAGAGTGATCGAGAAGATTCGTTCCTTTGATGCAAGCCGCAATTTCGACGCCTGGCTGTTCACGCTGGCGCGCAACCTGGCGATCGATCATTTGCGCCGGATTCGTCCGGAGAGCCTTGACGAGCCGCTCGCCAACAGCTGGCATAGCGAAAATGTGGCGGACCGGATTTCAAGTAAAGACCACACGCCGCTCGATCACGCGCTCGCGGCCGAGCGCCGAACGGAGATCAGCGAAGCGATGGCGGGGCTGCCGATGATCTATCGCGAAGTCCTCACACTGCGGTTTGAGGATGACATGAAGATTGAGGAAATCGCGCAGGTTACAGCTGTTCCAGTATCAACGGCGAAGTCGCGGCTGCGACGTTCGCTGGAACAGTTGCGTGACGCGCTCGGAGCGCGATATCCCGGAGGTACATGGCAATGAACGAGCACGACAAGATTCGAGAACTGTTGGCGCTGGCCGTAGCCAACGCGCTGACGAGCGCGGAAGAAAAGCAGGTTGCGGAGCATGTGCGGTCTTGCATTGCCTGCTCGAACGAATTGGAGGCTTGGCGGCCGATTGCGAGCGAACTCCGCCGATTGCCGACGCCCCAGCCTTCTTCTTGGCTGGTGCAGGCGACGCTGGCGCGTGCCGAGGCGAAGTTCACGGAACAGGCCGAGCACGATTGGAACCACCGCCTACTGATTATTGTCGTGGCTTTTGCGTGGCTGCTGACGATTGCGAGCTGGGCGGTTTTCCACGTTGTGAGCGGGCGTTTCGAGAGGTTGCTCGGGCCGCAGTTCAGCCATACGTGGATCAGTTTTGCCGCGTTCACCGCCCTAGAGTGGCTCGCGGGAGGGGTGGCCGCAGTAATGCTGGCAATCCGGCAGCGCGGCGAAAGGAGGCTGGCATGAGCCGCTTCACAAAGGAATTGCGCGTGATCCCAGAAGCAGCGTGGATCTTTGCATGGTTCGCCTATTCGTGCCTCACCGTGTGGTTGTTCTTCTTCGTTGCACCAAAGGATCCGGAGATGGCCAAATTGCCGCGCTGGGGACAAGCGCTGCTGGTTTACGGATTTTTCCTGCTCATGGTGGCTTGGGTTGCGCTGATCGGATACATCTACGGGGATGCGAAGCGGCGGCAGATGCGGTACGTAATGTGGACGCTACTGGCGATCTTCGTTCCCCATGCGATCGGGATGATCTTGTACTTCATTCTCCGCGACCCTCTGCCGAAGCCGTGCCCGGGCTGCGGGCATATCGAAAAGGCAGGATTTCCATTCTGTCCGCACTGCGGTGCTTTGTTGCAGCCAACGTGCCCGAAATGTGATAAGCCCGTTGAGCCCACTTGGGCGAATTGCGCGTATTGCGGACAGCAACTGCCCGAGCCGGCGACGCGAGCTACACAAAATCCCTCTGTGGCGACGTGACGCCGTACGCTTTCGCGCGGTTTGCGGTCCGAGATTGACTGGTTTCGCTTCCTCCGTTTGTTCGACGCTGGTGGATTGATGCTTGACGAAAACAGCGATTACACGTTTTTTGACCGTGGTCAATGTGCAATGGCGATATTACGTCAACTGGAACAAGAAAAGCAGTCGGGACCCTTCAGCGAAACGCCTCGTCACATGCGCGTGGAATCAGCCACAGTCAACAGTTTTCGGTGTAGGCTTACCTTCAACACCGAAACGAAAGAAACCGACTTGTTTGAAGTGGAAAGTGTAGCAAATGCGGTCTGATCCGACGATTCTCAGCCTCGGGTGTCGGGATCGGAAAAGTGAAATGAGCATGATGACGCCGACCACTAACGGATCGCTCTCCGATTCGTCGAGCATTTAAGAACACCAACGCCTCGTGCTCATTCTTTGGCAACGCTGTTATAGGATTGAGACTTGAATCGTCGATGCCCGGGGGGCTTTTCCCATGATCTCGGCGGGAGCTAGACCCAGTTGTTCGCATATCAGACTCTCTGTCTTGCTGGTCTTCAGCATACTCGCGCTCCAGAGCGCCCGAGCGCAATCTGCTTCTCCGACGAGTGGTCCACCGAATGAGACATGGGCCGGGCGGAGGATTGTAACGCTCCAGGGATTTGGAGACTACTTTGTTTCCGGACAGCATGGACAACCCGAACTGATCAGACCTGACGGTCTGGGCGTAAACATCGTGATTGTGGTACAGCACGTTGAAGGGGAACAGATTTGGATCAAAGCTAACGGAGCCGGCGATGTGCCTGTGGGATGGGTGAACAAGAAGAACGCGATCCTGCTGGACGATGCGATCCCTTATTTCACCTCTCTAATCGACCGTAATCCGAAGGACTGGGATCCTTACCTTCGTCGCGCGGAATCTGAACATGCGCTGAATCAGCGCGAAGCTGCCGTTGCAGATTACACGAGGGCAATGGAACTGCATCGAGACGAGCCGTTTTTGTTCTTACGCCGAGGCCGAGTTTTCCGAACGATGAAAGCCTGTCCGCAAGCTGCGGCGGATTTTGAGAAAGCGGCCAACCTCAAACCTACGTGGGCTGAGCTTTACAACCAGGCAGCTGGTGTTTATTTGGACTGTCCAGATCCTGCCCGCCGAAATCCCGAAAAGGCTCTCGCGCTGATCGAACACGCGATTGCCCTCGACGTAGAGCACCCCACGTATCTAACCGTTCTCGCCCTGGCATATTTTAGATCGGGCCAGCTTGAAAAAGCGGCAGTTACGCAGAGACAAGCATTGGAATCGCCCAAATTCCCTCCGGGGTATCGTGAGGAGGCGGCAGCGCAATTACACGAGTATGAGAGAGCACTCGCCGCTCAGAACCATTGAAAAGCTGGGCATCCGATTAGCACGGCATTTGTTCGTCATGTAAGGCCACTCTGTCGGAATCAGCCGAACCTGTTTCTGATTGGCTGACGGGCAAACTGTAAGGCCATAGCGCTCACCGAGAATTGGCCGACACCCGTCCGGGTCGAAAAGTGTAATGGCGATTTAATCCTCCTATCGCAAGTGCCCCGGCGGGACACAGTCGGGTCCACGCGGCTACACGGCGCCGGCGCACCTGCGATAGGAGCCTAAGATTTTTCGACAGCTATGACCCGGCAGCAGCAGAAAGCAGAATGTTCGCGACTTCTCCGGGCCTCTCGGCGTGACAGTCGTGGCCGGTATGCACTTCGTTAACCTGCCACCCGTAAGCGCGAGCTTTCTTGGCAAACGGCTCGAAGAACGGCCGCGCCGGGTATTCTTCCGCAACACAGCTTACGAAGGTGGCCGGAATACTGGCCCTGCGGTTCTCCCGAAGACGCAGCGGTTCCTCGAAGCAGCGGAGACTGAAATCACACAGTCTCTCGCGCACAAAATCTCGCGTTTCTCCTGATTTGAGTCCCCAGAGATCCAGTTGACCTTCTCCTCCCGGTAATCGCCATCCGTCGCCATGCTCTCGCGCAACCTTACGAAAAAGGGCGCAGATTTGTGGCGGGAGCAGGTCCATTACGCACTGCCCATCTTCCGGTATGAAGGCGTCTAAGAAGATCTGTCTCTGTATTTTGGTTGGATGTGACTCTACCGCGCCACTGATGACCATGCCTGCGTAGCTGTGCCCTACGAGTACCGCTTTATCTCCCACGGACGCCAACTCCGTAGAAACGTCCTCGACATGTTGAAGCAGCGTCACGTCAGACGTCAGATGGCTCTGGTCCTTGCCAAGCCCACGAAGAATCGGCGTTATTACCCGATGCCCGTGCTCTTTCAGCAAAGGGGACAGCAAGTCCCACGTACCACTGGACTGCCATGCGCCGTGTACAAGGACGAACGTCGACATGGCGGAAGAGTCTAACAGGTTGGGATCGAATCCGGAA
>Ga0210406_10004204_pt1 | contig 15522 bp, 36 predicted proteins | sample IncBWC30MmetaG_FD_155454 | JGI IMG/M metagenome (GOLD analysis project Ga0210406, IMG submission 155454) | Forest soil microbial communities from Barre Woods Harvard Forest LTER site, Petersham, Massachusetts, United States - Inc-BW-C-30-M | ecosystem: Environmental > Terrestrial > Soil >... | reverse complement strand
CTTCGCAGCGCGGTGAGCCGTAACGATCAGCGGCGTCGCGAGCAACGGATGTTCGACGCGAACGGCTTTGTGATCGGTGGCATCCGCCGGCAGATCTGCGCCGTCAGCGGCAATCTTCGTATAGGTGGTCATCGAGGTTTCCTGTGTAGTGGTTATTGCATCGTTCCGCGGGACAGAATTTCATTGGTCTTTGCCAGCAATTCCCGCTGACTGCCGTAAATGCGCGCGAATTCCTTCGCCTCATGGAACATGGATGGGCCGAACATCAGGCGCATTTCCGTGCACGTGGTGTCGATCAGGGGCTCGCCGCGGTGGTGCCAGGCGCCCAGCGGAATAGTTGCTTGGTTGCCGCCAGAGTGTTTGCGGTAGCCCTTGTCGACCAGGTGATGCATGTCCACCTTGCCGCAGGCCAAGTGACCGCCGATAAGGCAGGCGATGCAGCCGATCGCGTGCAATCGCTCGTAGCGCCTCTGATCGCGCGATGGGCCGACGCGGATCATCGCGCCATCCCCATGCACTTCTGCAGTTCAAGTTGCATCGCAGGCAGCGATACGCCGGGAAGCACTTGCGTTTGAACGACGTCGAGTACCCTTGGCCAGTACTCGGACCACTCATCCGCCGTCATATTCTCGTAGTTGGTGCTTTTGGGAATCTGAAACGCTGGCTTGCCGAAGGAGTCAAAAATCGTGTCAACCAGCCCGGTGCAAAGCTTGATGGCCGTGTGCACATCATCCTTGCTGTGGATCTTCATGACGCCCCCGTAGGGAAGCTCGATCTGTTCGCAGTTATCCGCGCACATCGTCATCAATTGCCAATACCGGCGGTGCGCTACGGGATCGCGGATGCGTAGCACGTTTACCCACACGATCTCTCCCGGAGACATGCGGGCGTATACCCGCTGAGCATCATCGCTTGCGGGGAGAAAGCCCTTGCCGTGTTTGAAGATTTCGATTTTCAAAACGGTATGTCGTCATCAAATTCTTCGCGATTGCCGGTTGCGGCGGCGCGTTGCTGTTTCTGCTGGGCGCCTCGTGCACCGTCGGGCTTGCCGCCCAGGAACTGCATCGACTGGGCAACGATCTCTGTGCTGTATCGGTCGTTACCATCCTTGTCTTGCCACTTGCGGGTCTGCAGCTTCCCCTGGATGTATACCGGTGAGCCTTTTCGCAGGTACTCGTTCGTGAGCTCAGCCAGTCGCCCCCATAGGACGATGCTGTGCCACTCGGTTTTCTCCATCGCCGCGCCGTTCTGCTTGTCTTTCCATTTTTCGGTCGTGGCTATGCGAATGTTCGTGACTTGATGACCGCTCGGTGTCGAGCGCGTTTCGGGATCTGCGCCTAAGTGGCCCATCAGCTGGACTAAGTTCAGGTTTGGCATTACTTCGCCTTCGAACCATAGTCGCGGAGACGTCGGTCAGCTTTGATCCTGCCGACGTTGCAATGGCTCATCACCAATGCGACGAGCTGGGCGTCGGTGATCGGCCAGTTGTCAGACTGAGCGGCTGGCGGTTCCGGTGTGGGCGGTTCTGGTGCTGGCTTCGGCTCATTGGCCTTGCGGAGTTCTTCCTGCTGGCGGTCGATTTCGGCCTGTTGGTCCGCCAAGCGCTTGGTCTCTGCGGCGTTCGCTTGGCGTGTGATGAAGTCAGCCCGCTTCGTTCGCAACGTCGCCAGCGTCGTTTCCTTCGTCTTGACGGCCATCGCAAACAGAGCGCCGAACCTTTCTTCGGTTAGTTCCCATTTCTCGGTTCCGTCGATTGCGAAGTCGATGCTTTCAAGATCGCCGCCCTTGCAATAGGGAGCCCGGCCCGTATCGGCGATCATCAGTTGATGATGGATGGCCTGGATTTCTTGCAGCGCCGCCTCATTGCGCTTGCGGGTTTCCTCGCGCGCCTCGTTGTCTTTGCGGATCTGCTCCGCATGCTCACGGGCGTCGGCTACACGTTTATCGTGAGCTTCTTTGGCGATGCGGTCAGTTTCCATCTTGGCAAGGCGCTGGCGCTCATCTTCCGCTGCGCGTAGGCGCAGAAGCTCCGCTCGCTCAGCTTCGTGAGTCACCGCTGCGCCAAGGATTGCATTCAACCGAACCAATGCGGCGGTTTTGGCATCACTCGCTTGCTGCTGGAATTCCTCGAAAGACTCATCGACGGGGATTGCCTCAAGGTCCGCGATATGCTCGCGAATCAATGCCGATCCGCTGGATGGGATCAAGGTCTGGCTGCCGCGCAGTTCGTTGACGCGCTCTTGAAGGCGCGCGACGCGGGCAATCTCGGATTGGATCTTTGCTTCCTTCTCGGCCGCGACCTTGTCATCCCACGCTTTTTGAATCGCGGCAAGGCGATCTTCCTCCGGCTTGGTGATGCCGATCAGCGTCTTTTGCCTGGCAATGATCGCTCTGGAAGTTTGGACGGCGTCCTCGCGGCCTTCTTCGCCGACGCGCTCTATTTCGAGCCGCGTGTTTTTTAGAACCATCCTCGAGGCGTGGCACTGATCTTTGCCGGCCTCGTTGGTAATTTCTGTGATGGTGACCGACTTTTTGGCGAGTTCGCGCAGGGCCTCTTCGTCCGGGACTGCGGAAAATACCGCCAGAGCGCGCTCTATGACCGTCGGCGGCTTCGGCGGGATGACCGCTACGGCGGTCGATTCTTGGAGTTGGGCGTTCATGAAATCACCTTTGCGCGTAGCGCGGAATCGTCCAAAAGTTTGTAGTAGAGCCAAGACGCGACTCGACGATGAATACAGCACGCCTTTCGCGGGAACGGCGGGTGTTCTGACGGAGAGCGCTTGGGGTAAGCGATGCGCTGGACCTGAGCCCACAGTGCCGGGTCGGCGAGCGGTCTCATGCGGCCCTCGACAATTTAAGTTTCTCGCCGAGCGAGACGAGTTCGTTATATTCAACGGTGACCTCTGCCAGGAACCGATTCACGGCATCGCCATAGCTGGCCATCTCTTTTTCGTTACGGTTGAGACGGACGCACATGTACTGCATGTAGTCGGGCCACGACGGATCAAAGCTGATGAAATCGCACCACTGCGCGTTGCTGACGTACATGTTGTGGATGCACTGCCAGCGGTAGCCCTCGGGAATCTTGCCCGATTTGAGGTAATCGCGATGCGTGGCGCTCTCTGGGCACTTCGTTTCGACGATCCCCTCAAAATTGTTGACGCTGCCGTCTAACGAACACCCCAGCGGTATCACGCCGCAGGATAGGAACCCGGTGCGCTCGACGATGTTGCCGGACCGCGCTTCATACATGCCCAAAGCCATGGGTTCAGTTTCGGCGCCCTGCGTTGTCACGCGAGCGGTAAACGAGCGCTCGTAGGACTTGCCGGTCATCCGCTCAAGCGCCATGCCGACAATCAGGTTGCGCCGCGATGCGGACCAATCGCCAGACTTGATCTTAGCCAGCATGAGCGGCGCCCTGGAGCCAGTCAGGCGGGCGACGCGCGCAGCCCTCCACTCATCGGACCGCTGCTCGCAGTCAATGACTGTGAAGTTCATGGCGCCACCTTCGCCGCCTTCGAGACCTTGCCGGCCTTCGCCTTGCAATCGTCCAAAAAGCTCTTTTTCCCCGCGATCACGTAGATGCGCAGATCCTCTGGCGTACCTTTCCAAAACGTCGCAAACGTCTCGCTGCCTTTCTCTGCGGCGGCTTTCGCGTCTTCAGCCCACAAGTCGAAGTCACTTGGCTTCTGGACCGTGACTGCATCTGAGATTGCGGGGTCAGCGACGCCGGTCCCCTTCGGATTGCCGTCCATCTCACGTGCGGCCAGGCCGGTTGCGGCGGCGAATGTATAGCGCTCAAGCAATGCGACCGTTGATGCGATGGCATGCAGCGGGCTTTTGTTGCCGAGCGTATCGGGAGGCCCGAAGAGAGGGGTTTCCTCATCGCCGCCGAGTTCGTGAGAAATAATGCACGTCACAGTGATCCGCATTGGCGAAACGGTCACGTCTTGCTGTGTTTTCCAGCGGTGACGTAGGCCGTACTTCGATAGATTCGGAATGGCGGCGTCGCAGTAGTCGGCCAATTGCGCGTGATTGAATTTCGCGCCTCCGGGAACATCGACGTGCTTGGTTTTCCAAACCTGCATGACTTCGGACTTGAATTTGGACATTGCCAAGGTGAAGGCATTGCGCGCTTGACGATCTTCCCAGCGCTCATGTAGATCCATGAGCTTTTCGAGACGGTCCAGATCGGCGCCGGACTCTGCGGCTTTCAGATACGCCAGCAGCGTCGGCGGCTGATTTTTCGGCATCTCAAGAACTTCAGCTTTCGCGACGAGTTCCTGAGTGGGTTTCAATTCTGTGGCTTCAGCGCTCATAAAAATCCCTCTGTTTATCCGGCCTGCCGCATGAGCAGCGCAGGCACTTCGTTGTTGAATTCGCTTTCGCGCGTCGCCGACTCGATAGCGGCAAGACGCATGCGATTCGCGGCCGATCGCGCCTCTTGGTGATGCGAGGCACGAATAACCCGCATCGCCTGTTGGTAAGTTGCTTCGTCGATGCAAATCATTTAGCGTCTCCGCCGACTGTGAATTTCGGAGTCGTGCGAAATTCGTTGACGCGCTTATACGGAATCAGCAGATACCGTTTCCGGTGCCATTTCGCGAAGGCGCAGACGCCAAAGGCGATCAGGCACGTCACCACAAGCGCAATGGCTAAGGCGGCTTCGATGCTCATTTCGAATCCCGCGAGTCGATGAAGCACATGATCAGCAGAATGATCACGGACAACAGTGCGAGCCAAGTCACTGGGAACACGCGCGCAAAAGAAGAATCAGCGCCGTCATGAGGACAGCCCAGAAAATTGCCTCAGCTAAAATCGGCCAGCGCTTTTCGGGTTCGTTCATGGCGCACCGTGATAGGCGATCAGTCCGTCGCGCAGCGCGATTGAGATTTGGCCGTAGCCGCAATCAGAGTGCCGTTCGACCGTTTTTCCGGCGACGATTTCGTTGACGATGACCCACTCGTAAGCGCCGTCCTCGCCGACGATCACCACTTCGGAGTACATATCGACGTCTACGCGCATCAGCACCTTGGCTTCGCCCGTGTACTTGAAATGAGGCATGCGAAACGATGGCTTGCCCGCGAACGCATCGCCTGAGATTGAAGGGTTCATGACCGCACCTTTGAGTTTCGCTCGACGATTTTCAGCACCGTCTTGAGAACCAAGTCGGTGTCGGATTTTTCGGTGATACCCATGAAAGTCAGCGCTGCAAGAAGCGCGTCCATGGCTACGGTGACTTGCGGCTTGGGCTTGGCGACGCTCATGATTGCGCCGCCTGCGCAGCTTCGACCGCTTCACGCTTGTGGGCGCGACGCTCAGCCCGGTTCTTCACCTTGCCACGCAAACGAATCGCAGTGTGGAGACGCTTCCAACGACGGTTCAAGCCGAGGTTGCTGGCGCGCTTAGAATGCCGGTGCGCTTTGGTGCTCATGACGGCATCACCAAATGGCCCCTGCCGGCATCGCGCATGTCTTGCTTGTCCTGCTCAGACATGACGCCAGTGACGGCACCGATTGAAACGTTGCGCATCCATGAATGCTCGGCTTCTGCTTCGGCCAGGTGCCGATCGCACCAGCGGCCATCGGCGCACTCGACCTGCGAGTGGCAATCTGATTCATGCACGTCGCCGCCAGTCTCGGGATCGGCATACGGGCAGCAATCGCATTCACTGCGGCAGACATTCGACGTTGCTTTCAGCCGCGCAATTTCCTGGTGCAGTTTTGCGTTCGCCGCGACCAATCGCGTGATGGTTAAGCGCATGTCGGCAGTCGCGTTGAGAACGGCTTTCGAGACTTCGAGAATGGTGTAGAGCTTCATGGCTACTCGTCCGTGCAGCCGCGGCGCTGGATGGTCTCGATGTAATCTCGAGGCCGGTCCCATCCAGGAAGGCTCTCGCCTTCAATGATGCTGTTGACCTCTTCGCGCTCCGTGCGCCGCGCAATGGCATCTGGCAACGCAGCTTCGTCAGCTTTGATGTCCGCCCACAGGCGCTCGAAACCTGACGCGGCGAGTAGGGCTAAGTCGTGGGCGGTCAAATCCGCGGCTATCGACGCAGGATTGATCTTGGCGAAACGGACTGCTGACATTTGCTCGCTCCCTGACTGACTGCGGGAGTGAGATTACAACTATCGGTTGGTAGTGTCAACAACCAATAGTTGTATTTGGAATATTAACAAATCTTTGCATACCGTATTTACATATTGCGTTGCAGAACGACTACTGCTTCCCTGAATCTGGGCTATTAAGTCGCTAGCATCACCAAATCAAGGAGGAGGGGAGCTAAATTGTTTGACTTATTTCGAAGAAATCGACTTTTCTCGACAAAGCGCGGAATTGGATGGAAGTTCGAGACGCGCTATTTCTTAGTTCTTTTTATCTGGAAGCGGGAGCGATAGGCCGGACAGATGCTCGAACGCCTTCCTCATGTCATCGCCCATTTCTGGCCACGCACGAATCACATTTCGCAGTCTCTCATCCGGAGAGATTTGCGGGACAAAGTCATCGCCTGGACCGGCCAGCAGCCAAGACGTGTCGGCTTTGAGAATTCCAGCTAAACGCGCAATATTTGTCTGATCCGGGATCGATACGCCGTCAAACCATTTCTGCACGGCCTGCGCGCTCAGAGGCGGATTGAATTGGCGCGCCAGCCAACTTACGCGGCCGTGATTCTTCGGCGGGTCCTTCGGGCAATTCGGGAATGCATCGCAGGCGTTGTTCAACCGCCTGCTGAATGCCGCCTTTTCTTCATCCCTGGTATTAACAACCATAGGTTTAAATATTAAATCGAGCATCGATAACTATCAGTTGTTGACTATTACCAACTATTGGTTGTAATTTATGCGGCATGAAAGGTATTCATTCAGCGATCGAGGCGGCAGGCGGCATTCAGCAGCTCGCCGACCTGATCGGTATTCGATACCAGGCAGTTCACAAATGGCAGGTCCCTGGCGGAAGTGTTCCAGCCGAGCGTGTTCTTGACATTGAGCGGTTGACGGGAGTTTCCAGGCACGAGCTTCGCCCAGACCTGTATCCAGAAGAGGGCGCAAGTAGTACGCCCTCCGACAATTCCTCGATGGTTGCTGGTTAACGTCCCCGATCCCCTTGCGCACCAGCACGGCAAAAATCCGTTTCTCGCAGAGCGACATAACCTGTAGGCCGTTTCCATAATGAGCCTCGATCTCAAGGATCTGAAGCGCGTCAAGCTCACCGCCGACACCCTGGCGTGGCTCGAATCCGAGTCCAGAGAAACTAATCGTTCTAAGCAAGAGATCCTCCGTGACGAGATGCACGCGATAGCCGTCGCTGCAAAGCGGAAAGCTAGATTGCTACTTGCGCTGTCCCCCGACGAGGGCAGCGTTGGGGATTCTCAGGGACACCGGGGGACGGGGCGAAAATGATTGCCAACCCCGTTCATTTGTCCAGTGGATTTACGCTCGGCACGCAGTTACGCCCCCGTAGTCTGCTAAGTGTGCTAGCGCACATATGTAGGAAAAGACTGATTCTTGTGTCAGATGCTTTTCGCTGTAATTCCTACAATCCCGTGCTTTTCGGGATTCCAATGGATGTTATACCCCCTCGTCAAGTGCTCCGCCGTTCGGTGGCGCACCGATGAAACCAGAATTCTGGCAACGCCTGCGCGAGTTTCGAAGCGACCACGTTTTCAACCCGTGGCGCGACCATGATCTGTTGGACGATCTTCGGTTCGGCGGGCCGGCCTCGAGAAGGAATCGTTTAGCGGCTCACCTCAATCGCGACGCCAAATATCTTTTGATCGGCGAGGCGCCCGGGTATCGCGGCTGCCATTTCAGCGGCATCCCTTTCACCTGCGAGAAGCAGCTATGCGACGGCGCTGTCCCGCATATCGGGGTTTGCAGTCGCATCACCACACGCAAGCTTCCGTGGTCTGAGGGGTCAGCCACTGTTATTTGGTCGACGCTGCACGAGCTCGGCATGGCGAGCGAGACGGTCATGTGGAACGCGTTCTTCGCACACCCTCACTTGCCAGGCGACGTGTACACGAATCGGGCGCCAACGCGCGAAGAGCTTCTTTGCGGCATGGATATTCTCGCCATGGTGGTCGAGGCCTTTCCGAGCGCGAAACGCATCGCCGTCGGCAAGACCGCGGCGGCAACGCTCAAGAATCTGAATTTTCGCATCGATCACGAAGTTCGCCATCCGAGTATGGGTGGTGCGAATCTATTCAGGGCGCAGATGCTCGGGCTGGCGGCATGAGCGCCATCGTCTCCACTGCTGAAATCGATGCGCTACTTGCCGCCGACTCGCCAGTTGCCATCGGCGTCTCTGGCGGCAAAGACAGTCAGGCCGCCGCGCTCGCGACATTCGATCACCTGGACTCAATCGGGCATCGCGGCCCGCGCGTCCTGATTCACAGCGATCTAGGTTCTGTCGAATGGAATGAATCGCTCCCGGTGTGTCGCCGACTGGCCGCATACCTGGGCGTTGAACTGATTGTCGTCAGCCGCAAGGCCGGCGGTTTACTCGAGCGATGGCAATCTCGCTGGGAGTCCAGCGTTCGCCGCTACGAGAATCTGGAAACTGTCACGCTGGTGTTGCCATGGTCGACGCCATCGATGCGTTTTTGCACGTCAGAACTGAAAACGCATGTCATCGCCGCCGAGCTCCGGCGTCGCTTCAAGGGCCAGACCGTCGTCAACGTGACCGGCGTCCGACGCGAAGAAAGCGCGGCGCGCGCCAAAGGCTCGATTGCGAGCCGCGACGCGGATGGAAAGGCATGGAGCTGGCGGCCCATCTCAGACTGGACAGTCGCGCAAGTGTTCGAGCGCATCGCCGCCAGCGGACTCAGCCCACACGAAGCCTATACGCGCTTCGGTATGAGCCGCGTCTCCTGTCGCTTCTGCATCATGTCGAACGCCTCAGATATGGCTGCAGCGAGCGCGGCGCCTGAATCCCACGGCCTTTACCGGAACATGGTCGACATGGAGATCGTCAGCACCTTCGGGTTCCAAGGATCACGATGGCTTGCTGATGTCGCGCCACACCTACTCTCAAATTATGTGCGGGCCGAAGTTACCCAAGCCAAACATCGGGCCGCGGAGCGCGTAGCACTCGAAAAACTCATCACGGAGGAAATGCTCTACGTGAAGGGATGGCCGACCCGCATGCTTACCGATGCCGAGGCGACCACGCTGGCGAAGGTACGCAAAGGCGTGAGTGAGTTGATTGGACTTCGATCGCGCTACCTAGACGTAGCGAGCATTCATGGTCGCTATGCGGAGTTGATGGCTCAGAAGGTGGCCGCATGAAGCCAGCAGCCCTAGCGCCGACCTATCGCATCCACATCTACCTGAGCGGCCCAATCGAAGTGGCAAAGCAGGTAATCCGCGAAGAGTGCATGCAGGAAGGCCTCTGCGTGACGATTGAGCCGACGACGTTTATCTATACCGGCGGCGAGGAAGCTGGATACGTCGTCGGGCTGCTCAATTACCCAAGGTTCCCAACAGAACCAACCGCTCTATTGGCGCGTGCCGATACCCTCATGCGCAAATTGCTGGCTGCGACGTTTCAGCACTCGGCGCTATTGGTAACACCAGACACGACGCAATGGATCACTACGAGGGCCGCATGAGCGAGACCTCCATCGAATGGACGGCGACTGTTATGCCTGACGGCAGGATAGTTCCGGGCTACAGCTTTAACCCATGGTGGGGGTGTGCTGACATTTCCCCTGGCTGCAGAAACTGTTACGCGCGATCACTTGCGCGACGGTTACTGCCGTCTCGTGACCTGTGGCAACCGAATGGTGAGCGCCGATTCTTCGGCGAAGAACATTGGAGCGAGCCGCTGCGATGGGAGCGCAAGGCCGTCAAGTTAGGCGTTCGTTTCAAAGTGTTCTGCGCATCGATGGCCGATGTGTTCGACAACGCCGACGATCTGCCGCCAGTTCGCGACATGCTTTGGGAATTGATCCGCAAGACGCCGCACCTCGATTGGCTATTGCTTACCAAACGCATCGGCAACGTGAAGTCGATGGTGCCGTGGTACAGCTATCGCGGATCGATTGAACCGCAGTATTACTGCCCGCCTAATGTCTGGTTGGGGATCAGTGTAGTCAATCAGGCCGAGGCAGATCGGGACATTCCGAAGCTGCTCGCGACGCCGGCGGCGATTCGGTTCCTGTCGATAGAGCCGATGCTGGGCCCGGTCGACCTTACAAGCGTGCGCCATTCTCTGGGCGGCGAATCTTACGAAATCGCTTCTGTGCTGGAGGCTGATGACGGTTTCGGCTTGAACGCGCCACGCAACCGAATCGACTGGGTAATTTGTGGCGGAGAGAGCGGTCGTGGCGCGCGGCCCATGGAAGCCGAATGGGCGCGATCGCTCAAGGTTCAATGCGCCGGTTCCAGTGTCGCATTTTTCATGAAGCAAGGATCTCAAGCCAACTGGCCTGACTTCAAAAACTTCGCCAATTTTCCACCGTCGCTCCAGCTGCGCGAATGGCCGGTGCGGCAATGACCGCCATCACAAACTGGCGCGCCATCGCCGAAGCTCTTTACCCAGCAGCTCGCACCGCTGGCTGCCTCTGTGAGTATCAGCGCACGCCCGGCGGCGTCCCAATGTGGTTTCCCACCGAAGGCGGCGGCATTGGTCGAAAACTGATTCGGCGTTGTTCTCGCTGCCAGGCGATTGAGATGCACGAAACAGCAGTTATAGCGGAGGGAACATGAGACCAAAACCATTGACCCCAGGCACCCAGAACGAAAAGGTATGGAACTATCTCAAACGAGGTTTGAAGCTGACTCAACGCCGCGCACTGCGGCTGGGAGTTGATCGTCTCGCCTCCCGCGTGCATGAACTGAAGGGCCGCGGATACAGGATCAAGAGCGTGATCGTAACGGTCGGCGAAGACAAGCGGATTGCTGAGTATTCAAGGTCAGTTCGCGCGTGACCGCATCGGCCGCCAAAGGATTCCTGACCTACTTGGGACTCGCGATCCGCCTGGAGTTGCTGCGCCCAAACATCGAGGCTCAGACCGGCGATAAGCAGGTGGCGCAACTCTTCATCTTGGAAGCGCTGCGAAAATTCAAAATTGAGCGGGGGATCGCGTGAGCGCCGCAAAACTATTGCCGTTCGCAATCCAGCGCATCGAGCAGATGACGGAAGAACTTGTGCTATCGCATACCGATCCGGTCTCGAAACAGATTGAGCCGTCAGAAGTACGCCTCGAGGTCGAAGAAAATCGACGCTGGCTTAAGCGCGCGGCTGAGTGGCTATGAGTTCCACCATCGATCAACACACAGGCCTGCCGGATCCAGGACTGATCGCTGACGCCAAACTTGAGGCGCAGATCGACGCGGCTTACCAAAAGATGATCACGGCGTCCACCGACGAGGGATCGCTGGAGATGTTCAGCGTGATCAATCGGCTGATTGGCCAGCGCTCGCCAACGCAATTACTGAAGCTCGAGATGGAGCGCCGGCAGCGGGCTAGGGCGAAGCGATGATTCACAAGATTGTGTACGGACCTTGCCCACGGTGCGGTGGCAAATCGCATTTCCAACATGGAACAAAGCGAATTTGCATTTGCGGAAATTGCACTCGCGCGCGTGAGTCTCAGCTCAGGGCAGCTGCGGCGCGAGCGATTGCGGCGGTCCAACGCGCGAAGGCGCGAGGCGAATTGGCATATCTGCCCGACGGCACACCATGCGTTGATTGTGGCGCGGTGGCGATGGTCTATGACCACAGGGAGTACGCCAAACCTCTCGACGTAGAGCCGGTATGCATCAGCTGCAACAAGCTACGCGGGCCGGCCATCGATTCAGGAGCGTTGCTACCGCATCCATCAGAAATAGAACGTTCGCGAATCCTCGCGAATGCTCGCGAGTCTTAGACGATGGCTCGAATACGCACAATCAAGCCTGAGTTCTGGACAGACGAGAAAATCGGCTCAGTGTCGATACCAGCCCGTCTACTGCTCGTCGGCTCGTTGAATTTCGCGGACGACCACGGCGGTCTCGACAGATCTGCGAAGCAACTCAAGGCTCAAGTTTTTCCGTACGACGCAATTGATTGCGAGCCCTTGGTACTCGAATTGATTGGGGCCGGGCTGGTCATCGAATATCAGGTCGCGGATGGCAAGTACTTGCATATCAAGGGTTTCCAGAAGCACCAAAAGGTTGATCACCCGAGTAAGTTCCCGAAAACGCCAGCCTACGAATGCACTGATAGTCCTCGTGATGATTCTTCTATCACAGACGACGACTCAGAGGAATCAAAGAACACTCAAGGAGTCCTCGCGAATCCTCGCGAGCCATCGCGCTCTAGTCATACTCATAAGGTAGTCATAAGGGAAGGGATAGAGGAGGGCGCGAATGTTTCCCGTGAAACATCGCCTCGCGCTTCGCGCTCTGCCGCTACCCGCCTACCTGAAGATTTCGCGCTGACACCGGAACGGATCGCTTACGCCGAGCAACAGCGAATCAATCCGCAGCGAGCGTTTGAGAACTTCTGCGACTACTGGAAAGCCGCGAGTGGTGCGAAGGCTCGAAAGCACGACTGGGACGCGACGTGGCGAATATGGTGCCGCCGGGAGCATGTCGCCCCTACCGACACCAGGGCAAGCCGATTTCAGCAGCCTGCGCCAAACCACGACGCCGCATGGGCTGAAGCGAAGTCACGCGCTAAAGCGACCGGGTTCCGCGATCCGTACCCCCAAGAATCCGTCGGCGTGTACGCCACCGAGGTCAAGAACGCCGAGAACGCAAAGCCCGCGGTCCCCATCGCTGAGCGCCGCGGCCTCGCTGGCATAAAACGCATCGGTGGTGCCACGTGAAACTAGACGGCTACGAACACGGCCCGAAACTCGGTTGGACCGAGTGGCGACAACGGCGCAACAAAGCGATCGCGAAACCGCGCCGAGGTAAGGCGGCTGAGAAGTTGGAAAAATCGAAGCGAAAGGCGAAGCCATGAGCCGCGCCTACGAACTCGGTTATGCAGCCGGCCTTCGCGACAGACAAGGCAAGAAGTACGTCAGAGATTGTCCCTACGAAGGTCACAACGATGCGTCTCTCGCGCTTCAGATGCGGTGGTATGACGGCTGGTTCAATGCGTTCACCCGGCGTCGTTCAAAGGACTTGAAGCGCAAAAACTTAAAACCTCGTCGCCCCTATGCCCGCGTGCGCTGGCCGCGAAGTGAGTATGCGCGGCGCCGATTGGAATTGTCACTTCGTGAGGTGCGCGCTTGAGCCGCCGATACCACACTGTCAGCGTCACAACCGATGTTGATATCGACATGTCCGAGTTAGACGTCGACGATCTGATCGAAGAATTGGACGCGCGCAAAGTTGCGCACAGCTACACCAAAACCGAGATCGAACTTCAAACGATCACCGACCGGCACTTCGAGGAAGTACGTCGCAGCGTGACTCAAGGTCGAAAGCCGACTGAGAACGAAGTGGATTTCTGGTGGCACGCGCACGGAAAGCAATTGTGATAACCAACACCGAACGCCGCGAAGCACACCTTGCCCTCGGGTTGTGGAAACTGGGTAAGCCAGATGTCTTTGCTGGAGTCACCGACACGCACGCTGATCCTGACGTGATTAAACGCCGAATCCGCAAAGCAATTTTGGGTGATCACGTCGGTCAGAACATCGGCCACATGGTCGCTTTCGTGAAGGGCGACAAGAGCGTGACGCTAGAGCAGGCGTTCACATCCACCTACAACGAGCCGCTGATCCGATCCACGGAGGCCGCATGAAGAAAATCTCACAGCGCGAGGCCCGGAAGCTGCGCAAACGCGTCGCGGAACTAGAAAAGCTCAGTGAGCAAAACAACCTCGGTGCGTGCGGCAAAATTGATCTGGAAGTACTTCGCGCCTTCGCTCGCCACATAAACCGCGTCTGCGATGCGGTTAAAGCATGAGCACCGAAACCCAGGAACTCGATCTCGACGGCAAAAGCGAGCCGAAGGTTTGGTACACGCACGACGTCAAAAAGGCGCTGCTGGCGAAGTACACCGACAAGGGCGCACACCTGGTGCTATTCGAAGTGCAGGACACGGTCGGAACCTCCGGCACCCAGTACTGCGACGCCGTCGTCATCGGCAATTGGGCCAGCACTGGCCGAGAGATATGGGGCATGGAGATCAAGGCCTCTCGCGCCGATTGGCTGCGCGAACTCAAGAAGGCCGATAAATCGGACCGCTTCACCAATCAATGCGATCGCTGGTGGCTCGTGACGACCAGTCGCGACATCGTCAAGGATGGCGAGCTGCCGCACGATTGGGGCTGGATGAATATGACCAAAGGCGGCGGTCTGCGCATTGAGAAGGCCGCGCCGAAGCTGCCCCATGCCAGTGAGACCGCCGTGCGTCGTGGATGGGCCTACGCCCTTATGCGTCGGGCCTACGAGAAAACGGACGACGACCGGCAGCGTGCACTGGAGGCTCAGCGCGAGGACTTGGAGGCGCGCCACAAGATCCGCCTTGAGGCCGAAGTAAACCGCGCCAGGATGCCGAACACCGGACCGTTCGAGGCGCTGAAAAAGAAGGTCGAGGAATTCGAGAAGTTATCAGGCATCAATCTCGATGACTGGCGATTCGGTCACGCTGGCGAGTATTGCCGCCTGATGAGCGAAGCGTGGAGTTGGGGCGGTCGAGAAACATTCATACGCCACCTCACTGAAAACGCCAAATCCCTTGCGAGTCTCGCCGCTGCACTCGGCACGTTGCCAACAAACGGAGGTTGAATCGTGATCGGAAAACAAACATCAGGCGTCTGCCGCTACACGCCTTACGTGTATGACAGTGGACGAGTCTCGACGTGCTTTTTCAACACCGTGTGCGGACAGAAATACGTCGGCATGCCATTCGGTGGTCGATGCAAGAACTGCGATCGTGTAGCAGTGAAGGCGGCAACATGAGCGGATCGACTGCCAAATGGAATTGGCGCTTTCCTCGAAAGCCGGACTTCATCATCGGCGGCGCCGAGAATCCGTACATACGTCGCTGGTGGATTATTCCGCGCAACACGATTTTCAACATTTATTTGCACAACATGCTGCGCGACGACGATGACCGCGCGCTTCATGATCATCCGTGGTGGAACGTCTCGATAATCCTCAAGGGCGGATATCTCGAATGGTTCAGCCATCGCGGCGATCCAGTCAACTGCATCTGGCGAGGTCCATGGTCAGTCGTATTTCGCAAGCCGAGCTGTGCGCACAGGCTGGCGCTGGGATACGAGAAGAAATCGTCATGGTCGCTGTTCATCACAGGACCGCGCGTGCGCGAATGGGGGTTCCATTGTCCCCGCGGCTGGGTGCATTGGAAGATTTTTACCGATCCAACTGATTCATCTCGAGTAGGGAGGGGATGCGAATGAGCGGAGAAAATACCAAGGCTTCCAAGATCGACCGAATCTTAACCCGTCAGGCCGAAACCAATCTGAGCTTGTCGAACATCGCGGCATTGATGCGCCTCAATCGCGAGACGGATACGCAAACCATCGCCGAGCAAGCGGTGACTATCAAAAAGCTCACCGC
>Ga0210406_10004203_pt1 | contig 15526 bp, 10 predicted proteins | sample IncBWC30MmetaG_FD_155454 | JGI IMG/M metagenome (GOLD analysis project Ga0210406, IMG submission 155454) | Forest soil microbial communities from Barre Woods Harvard Forest LTER site, Petersham, Massachusetts, United States - Inc-BW-C-30-M | ecosystem: Environmental > Terrestrial > Soil >... | reverse complement strand
TCCCGGAAACGGGCTATTCAGCGAGGAAACAATGGCAGACGAGCAGAACACATCAATACTCCTTCCCATCGATATCGAAGCCGAAATGCGCAAGTCGTATCTCGACTACGCGATGAGCGTCATCATCGCCCGCGCGCTTCCCGACGTGCGCGACGGCCTCAAGCCCGTTCAGCGCCGCATCCTCGTCGCCATGAACGACCTCGGCCTCGCCTCCAATCACGGCTACCGCAAATGCGCCAAAATCTGCGGCGACACCTCCGGCAACTATCACCCGCACGGTGAAGCCGTAATCTATCCCGCCCTCGTCCGCGTCGCGCAAGACTTCAACATGCGTTATCCGCTGATCGACGGCCAGGGTAACTTCGGCTCCGTCGACGGCGATCCCCCCGCGGCCATGCGGTACACCGAAGCGCGCCTGGCAAAAATCACCGAAGACATTCTCGCCGACCTCGAAAAAGAGACCGTCGACTTCATCCCCAACTTCGACCAGACCCGCGAAGAGCCGGTCGTCCTCCCATCGCGCATCCCGAATCTTCTCGTCAACGGCGCCAGCGGCATCGCCGTCGGTATGGCCACCAACATCCCCCCGCACAACCTCCGCGAAATCGTGGATGCGGCCATTCTTTTGATTGAAAAGCCCGACACCACGCTGAAAGAGATCATGAAGATCGTCCCCGGCCCGGACTTTCCCACCGGCGCCTACATCGCGGGCAGGGAAGGCATCGAAGCCGCCTATCGCACCGGCCGCGGCAGCTTCATCATGCGCGCCAAAGCCGCCATCGAAGAAGCCAGCAAAGACCGCGAAAATATCGTCATCACCGAAATCCCTTATCAGGTCAACAAGTCGCGCCTCATCGAGCGTATCGCCGAACTCGTCCAGACCAAGAAAATCGAAGGCATCTCCGACGTGCGCGACGAATCTTCCCGCGAAGGCATGCGCATCGTTGTCGAATTGAAGCGCGGCGAAGAGTCCCAGCTCATCCTCAACAATCTCTTCAAGCACACCCAGATGCAGGAATCCTTCGGCATGATCCTGCTGTCCATCGTTGCAGGCCAGCCGCGCGAACTCGGCCTGATTCCGATGATCAAGCTGTTCATCGAACACCGCATGGAAGTGGTTCGCCGGCGCACCATCTTCGAGTTGCGCAAAGCCGAAGAGCGCGAACACATTTTGGTCGGCTACCAGATCGCCCTCGACCACCTCGACAACGTCATCCGCGTCATTCGTGGCAGCGGCAGCCGCGCGGAAGCCAAGGAAAACCTGTTCAAGTATTTCAGCGAACAGGACGTCACCATCACCGAAAACGGCAAGTCCAAGAAACTCGAAGGTGTGAAGCTCGACGGCCGCAAGTATCGCTTCGTCGGCGCAGCCGAAATCGAAGCGGCTGGCCGCGGCAATTCGCTCACTCTCAGCTACGCGCAGATCGACGCCATCCTCGAACTGCAGTTGCACCGCCTCACGCAGCTCTCCATCGACGAAATTGTTAAGGAATTGAAGTCAATCCGCGACCTGATCGCCGAACTGCGCGAAATCCTCGCGAGCGACAAAAAGCTTAAGCAGGTCATCACCGGTGAACTGCGCGAAGTCCACAAAGCCTACGGCGACGACCGCCGTACGCAGATCGTGGACAAGGTCGACGAAATCAAGCTCGAAGACCTGATCGCCGACACCGACCAGCTCATCACCGTCAGCCACGCCGGCTACATCAAGCGCACGCCCGCGGATGTCTACCGCCACCAGTCGCGCGGCGGCAAAGGCCGCATCGGCGCAAAAACCAAGGAAGAGGACTTCGTCGAACACCTCTTCGTCGCCTCGGCCCACAGTTACATCCTGCTCTTCACTTCGAAAGGCCGCGTCTACTGGCTAAAGGTTTATGAACTTCCCGAAGCCGCCGCCGCAACGCGCGGAAAAGCCATCTCCAGCCTGGTGAAATTCCAGGAGGACGAGAAGCTAACCGCGCTCGTCGCCGCCACGAATCTCGAGGAAGAAGGCCGCTTCGTCTTCCTGGCCACGAAAGACGGCACGGTAAAGAAATCCGCCCTCACGGAATTTTCCAATCCGCGTTCCACCGGCATCATCGCCATCAATCTCGAAGCCGATAACGAACTGATTGGCGCCAAGCTCACCGACGGCAAGCAGATGATCTTCCTCGCCAGCCACGAAGGCCAGGCTATTCTCTTCCGCGAAACCGAAGTCCGCCCCATGGGCCGCAACGCCGGCGGCGTGAACGGCATGGACCTCGCCAAAGGCGATTACGTCGTCAGCATGGACGCCGTCCAACCCCACTTCGACATCATCGCCAAGGAACACAACAAGACCACCCAGAACCTCGAAGAACTCGAAAACGAGGACATCCGGGACTCGCTCACCACCTTGATGCTCACCGTCGCCGAAAAGGGCTACGGCAAACGCACTGCCCTCGCCGAATACCGCATCACCTCGCGCGGCGGCAAAGGCGTCGTCAACATGAAGACCACCGACCGCAACGGCTCCGTCGTCTCCACTCTCCAGGTCACCGAAGAGTCCGACGTCATGATCATCACCGAACACGGAAAGGTCATCCGCGTCCACGCCAACGAAATCCGCGAAGCTGGCCGCTCCACCCAGGGCGTCCGCCTGCTCCGCCTCGACGACGCAGATTCCGTCGCCGCCGCCGCCGTCCTCCAGGAAGAAGACGAAGAAGCAAAAAAATAATCCAGCCCATGTAGGGGCGGCTTTAGGCCGCCCTCTTGGGTTTTCTTCCTCTGCGAACTTCGCCCTCTGCCTCTATGTCCTCTGTGTTAAATCCCTTTTCCGTCTGGAGCACCTCCCGCGCTACACTACAACTCCATGAAAATCACACGCCGCTTCTTTTTTCTCGTCCTCTCCTGCCTGCTGCCAATTCTTCCGGCCGTTCCGCAAACTACGGATCAGAAATTCCTCGTCTTCGTCGGCACCTACACCGACAAAACCGTCAGCAAAGGCATTTATGCTTACGAATTCGACGCCTCGACAGGCAAGCTCTCTCCCAAAGGCCTCGCCGCCGAAACGTCCAATCCCTCCTGGGTGGTGGTTCATCCCAACGGCAAATGGGCCTACGCCGCCAACGAATCCGGCAAACAAAGCACCATCAGCGCCTTCTCCATCGACGCCAAATCCGCCAAGCTCACGCTTCTAAACAAACTTCCTGCTGTTGGCGAGGATCCCTGCTATCTCTCCTTCGACAAAACCGGAAAATATCTTTTTGTCGCCAACTACACTTCCGGCAACGTTCTCGTCTTCCCGATCCTCCCCGACGGCAAACTCGGCGATCACACCGCCGCGGTCCAGGACGCTGGCACTCTCGGCCCAAACAAAGAGCGCCAGGAAGCCCCCCACGCCCACTGGGTCGGAGCGCGCGGCAATGAGGTCTTTGTGGCTGATCTCGGTCTGGACCGTGTTCTTCTTTATGGTTTCGATCCCGCAAAGGGAACATTGCGGAAAGCACCAGGGCCCAATGCTAAGCATCCCTTCTTTTCGAGTGATCTGAAACTGAGTTCAGGAACGGGCCCGCGACATGTCGCCTTCTCTACCGAGAATGGTCACGATGTGACTTATGTGGTCGGCGAGCTCGATTCGACCGTATCTTTGTTCGCACCTACAATTGAAGGCGGCTACTCGGGTCTTCCTGGGCAGAAAATAACCATGCTCCCCACTGAATTCTCCGATCGGAACGATGCCGCCGAAATCACCGTCCATCCTTCGGGTAAATGGCTCTTTGCCTCCAATCGCGGCCACGATTCCATAGCCGTGTTCTCCGTCGATCCCGCAACTGGCATACTCAAACGCGCCGGCGACTACTCCACTGGCGGCAAAGAACCCCGCCACTTCGCCATCGATCCCACCGGCCAATTCCTTCTCGCCGAAAACCAGAACTCGAATTCCATCGTCGTTTTCCGCATCGATCCTGCAACCGGCGCCCTCTCACAAATCTCGATCACCGAAGGCATCCCAAGCCCTGTCTGCCTCACTTTTCTACGAACCCCATAACCTAGCCCGCCTCTTCTCTGTGACCTCTGTTTATCCTGAGCGCATTTTGCGAAGGGTGCTCTTCCTCTGTGCACTCTGTGTTAAGTCTTCTTCTTCCGTCTCAACTCTTCCGCACGCACCGCATTTCCTTCCCCACCCAAACCTGAGTTAAACTTTCGCGTTCGCATTCATCAAGGAGCTCTCATGCCCCGCAAATCCTTCCTGGGACTTATTCTGCTTTTCATCATTGCCCTCGCAACCAGCGGTATTGCCCTGGCCGACGGCGAAACTCCCCCCGCTCGCGACGCCAAGCAGCCCATCGACGAGGCCTACACCGCCAAAATCCGTAAATACACCACCGCGCCCTATTTCTCCTCGCCTCTCGTCGACTATCTCCCTGCCAGCAAAACCGTGCCTACGCCCGAAGCCGTCCTCGGAGACGTCGCCGGCGCTCCCGGCATCCTTCCGTACGCGGAAGACGTGTACAAATATATGCGCCTGCTCGAAAAAGCCACGCCGCGCGTGAAAGTAGTCTCGATCGGCACCACCGAAGAAGGCCGCGAAATGATCGCCGTAGCCGTCTCTTCCGAAGCCAATCTGAAAAACCTCGAGCAGAATCGCCAGCGTCTCGCGAAACTCGCCGACCCGCGCACCATCCATCTCGACGATACCGAAGCCGACAAACTCGTAGCCGAATCCGTTCCCGTCTACTACATCACCGGCACAATTCACTCGCCCGAAACAGGCGCGCCAACCGCGTTGATGGAACTGGCCTACCGCCTTGCCGTTGATGAAAGCCCCTACATCCGCGAAATCCGCGACGGCGTAATCACACTCATAACCCCGGTGGTGGAAGTAGACGGGCGGGACCGCATGGTCGATCTCTACAAATGGCACCTCGCCCATCCCAAAGATTTCTATCCGCCGCTGATCTACTGGGGCAAATACGTTGCCCACGACAACAACCGCGACGCCATGGGCATGACCCTCAAGCTCACACAAAACGTCCTCAACACATTTCTCAACTGGAACGCCCAGGTGCTCCACGATCTCCACGAATCCGTCCCCTACCTCTACGACAACACCGTCGGCGACGGCCCCTACAACGCATGGGTGGACCCCATCCTCGTCGATGAATGGCAAATGATTGGCGCGCGCAACGTCGCCGACATGACCAGGTTCGGCATGCCCGGCGTTTTTACCCACGGTGATTTCGATACCTGGTCGCCCGGCTACCTGATGTTCCTCGGCGCGATGCACAACGGCATCAGCCGCCTCTATGAAACATTCGGCAACGGCGGCGCAGACACGCGCGAACGCACACTGCAGCCCGATGAGTACGCGCGCACCTGGTTCAAGCCCAATCCGCCGTTCCCCAAAGCGCTCTGGTCGCAGCGCAACAACAACAATTACGAAGAAACCGGCTTGCTCACCTCGCTCCACTACTTCAACGAGAACAAGCGCCTGTTCCTCAAGAACTTTTATCTGAAAGGGAAGCGCTCCATCCAAAAGCCTTCGGCCGAAGGCCCGGCCGCCTACGTTCTACCAGCGGACGACCCGCGCGCCAGCGTGCAGGCCGACCTCTTGCGTATCATGTTCAAGCAGCACGTCGAGATTTCACGAGCCACCAGCGCCTTTCAGGTGGCTCTCCCGGTGAAGAAAGAAAAGAAGTCCGCCAAGCCGGCCGACGCCGACGAAAAACCAAAACCCGCCGCGCCAACCTCTCGCGATTTTCCCGCTGGCAGCTACGTCATCCGCATGGATCAGCCCTATTCCCGAGTAGCCGACGCGCTCCTCGACTACCAATACTGGAGTCCCGAAGATCCGCAAACCACGCCCTACGACGACACTGGCTGGACTCTCGGCGAATTCTTCGGTGTGCAAGTCGCGCGCGTCACCGATTCCAAAGTCCTCTCCGTTCCCATGGAGCGTGTCACCGAACTCCGCCCCTTCGGCGGCGTGAAGGGCGATGGCGCCATTTTCGCCATCGACAACCATGCCGAGCCCGCGCTCGCCTCCCTCCGCTATCGCCTGAAGGACGCGACCATCGACGCCGCGGAGGAATCCTTCGACGCGAGCGGCCATAAATTCTCGCGCGGCACGTTCCTGATCCACGGCGTCAGCCGGTCCGATCTGGACGCCGCGGCGAAAGCTCTCGGTCTGCAAGTTGTTGCGCTAACGGCTGTGCCCGGCGTCAAATCTCATCCCGTTCGCGCCCCGCGCATCGCTTACGTGCACACCTGGATCAGCACGCAATCCGAAGGCTGGTGGCGCCTCGCCTTCGACAACCTGCAAATTCCCTACGATTACATGAGCACGCAAGCGCTCGCCAAAATCCCCGACTTGAACGCCAAGTACGATGTAATCCTTTTTCCACCGGTCACCGGCAACGCCAACTCCAACCTCATCGTGCAAGGCACACCGACCTCCTGGGGTAATCCTCTTCCGTGGATGAACACGCCTGAAACGCCCAACCTGGTCGGCAAAAACGATTCCACGCCCGACATGCGGCCCGGCCTCGGTTGGGACGGTCTCGCAATGCTGCAGAGCTTTGTGCGCAACGGCGGCGTCCTTCTCACCGCGCTGGACACCTCGCAGTTCGCCATCAACACGGGAATGGCGAACGGAGTCTCCTTCACCAATTCCGAAAAAATGAAAATCGTCGGCTCCATCGTTGGCACACGTCTGGTTGACGCCGCCAGCCCCATCGCCTACGGCTACGACGAAAAGGTTTCCGCCTATTGCGACAATGGCCCCATTTTTTCCGTCACCAACATCATCGGCAGCCGTCGCCGCCATCTCGGCCCCACGATGACTTCGCGGCCCACGGGGCGCGGCACTAAGGACGACCCTGATTTCGTGGTCGGCCGTCCCGCTTCCGAAATTCCCGATGAGCCGGAGAAGGAACTCTGGGAGGCTCCCCAGCCCACCGACGAACAGCGCTTCAACAATCCGCGCGTCATCCCTCCAGCCAGCCGCGCGCGCGTCATCCTGCGCTACGCCGATTCCAAAGACCTGCTCATCTCCGGCCTCGTGGAAAACGGAAGTGATATCGCCCAGCGCCCCGCTGTCCTCGATGTTCCGAGCGGCACAGGCCACGTCGTCCTCTTTTCCATCAACCCGGTCTACCGCGGCGAAACCGAAAACACCTACTCGCTGGTGCTCAACACGCTCCTGAACTTCGACAGCCTCAACGTCGGCCGCAAGGACGCCGACCAGAAGTAGCGGCCACTTTCAAGTGGCCCCGCCTTCCGAGGCGGGCCTTCTCAGGGTTTGTAGTGGCCGACCTTCAGGTCGGTCCGACCGCCGTGCCCCGCACGAATCCCCACCCAGGCCATCTCCCATATTTCCAGTTCTCCTTGCCATTAAAACTGTTTGGAGTACAATCGCCGCCGACATGCCGAAACAAGAATCCCGCAAAGCCTCCCGGCGGTCCACCCGGCGCAGCCCCAACGGCGCCGCGGTCACGAAACTCCCGAAAAACGCAGTCACCCTGGTCGTCACGCTTCGAGCCAAAGAAGGCCAGCACATGCTCCTCGAAGCCGAACTCCGCGCGCTAATCGCTCCTTCGCGCAAGGAAGAGGGTTGCCTGCGCTTCGATCTTCATGCTTGCCCCGACCAGCCCGGCGCTTTCCTCCTGCACGAAGTCTGGGGAGCTCGCGAAGACCACACCGCCCACACCCGCACCCCCCATTTTCTCCGCTGGAACGCCCGCAAAGACGTACTCCTCGCCTCCCGCGAAGCCGCCTTCTGGCACCAACTCGCCTAGCATTTGTAGTGGACGCCTTCTGAGGCGGGCGCTTTTTTTCTGCGGATTTTGGTTTTGGACTAGCTGGATGTTCCTATGCCAACGTCTTCGCCATTCTCACCACCGTCAGCGACATCCCATTTGGCAGCGGCACTTCAATTTGCTCGCCCTTAGCATAACCACGGGCCGCGTACATTGGAACTCCCGTTAAAGTCGCGCCCATCTCAAACCGCCGGAACCCACGCGCATAAGCCGCATCCTCGCACGTTTTCAGAATCAGGCTGGCAATCCCGCGCCGCGTCCAATCCGGATGCACGAAAAACGCCCGGATCTTCGCCGCATCTCTCGCCGGATCCAGCCTGGCATTATCGCGGTAAGGCCCATGATCGCTGCCGTAGAGCGTCTTGCGCATGCTCCACCCGCCGCAAGCCGCAAGAACTTTTTCTCCGCCGGCTCCAATCGCTTCTACAACGTAATACGTCTCATCCGCGATCAGTTGCGTGTCCACTCCATACGCCGTGCCCAGCGCTGCTTCCAATTGCTCCGCGGAATAATCATCCCGCTGCAACACCCGCACCGACTGCTCAATCAATTCCCGCAACGCCGGAATATCCGCCGGCGTCGCCAACCGAATCACAAAATTGTGGTTCAGTCCCTCCATCACCCGCCCCCGCCGGATTTCTGCGCGATATTCTAACTCTCCGGCACCCCCAGGTAATACCCCGGCCGGGCCCGTACTTTCAATCCCCGCTCTTTCTCCTTCGACACCGTTACGCTGATCTCGTGATAGCCATCCGTATTCTCGCCGCCTGGCGTGTAAGTCAGCGTGTACTGCGCGTGCAGCTCGCCGCCCATCTCATCGATCACTTTCTCCAGCGTCCGGTCTTTCCATGTCGAGACGTGCAGCCCGCCCGTCGCCGCCGCGGCAATCTCCAATTGATGCGCTGTCACCTGATCCTTCGCGTGGCTCACCGCCCAAACTGCCAGCGCCACCAGGCTCGGTCCCTGCGCGTGCGCATTATCGTCCGTGGTCGGCGTCTGAATCGTTCCCGGAGGTGGCGGCGGCCCAAACGTGCCCTCCGGCGTCGCCCGCGTGGGTCCCGTCTGTTCGGGCTTACGCTTCAAGTCCGCTCTCATGCTCGAAATTCCCACCGCGTAAATCGTGATGTTCGCCAGTTGTGCCCGCCGCAACACGTCGCCCAGTTTCTCTTCGCTCCCCGAATCGTGCGCCTCCGCGATCACCAGCATCACTCGCCGGTGACCCAGCTCGGTCTCCGAAACTTCCGGCCTCGCGCTCAAAAGCTCCACGGCCTTGGACATTGCATCGAACAACTTGGTTCCCGGCGTACCCCCAGGCAATCCGGACAGCACCTTCTCCATTGCGTCGGAGCTGGGAGTGAAGTCCAGGAGAGTAGCCACTCGGTCGTCGAATCCGACGACGGCGCCCTCTCCCGTCGGCCCGGTCACGGTTTGTGAAATCAAAATTCCGGATTTGCGGATCTGCGGCAGGATCGAAGCGATTCGCGAGCTCATCTCCACCACAACTGCCAACGAAATTGGATCTCCACCCAAATTGAAATGCGTAATCTTTTGCAGCGCTCCGTTATCCGTAACCCGGAAATCTGATTCTTCCAGGTCGTGCACCATGTCGCCCTTTTCATTCCTCACCGTCACGGGAGTATTCACCAGGATGCTGCGAATCTTGATCGGCGCCGGCCCCTTCTGAATCTGTACTCCAGACGGAGGGATCATCGGCCCATCAGGCGCCTGTGCCCGCGCGTGCGGCGTCGCAATCGCCGCCATCGCAATCAAGCCGACAAAAATGGTCAATAGCCGTTTCATCAAAAATCACCGCCAGACATAGCAGCCATCCCGGATTTCTCCAGACAACACCCACCGCGCACTTGCGTATTCAATTCGACGCCAACCACCCCAAAGGCGTTGCCGCCGCGCTTCGCACTGCCTACAATCTAAACGCACCCTGATTGGAGAAAATCCCTATGTCCGACGGAAATCGCCCCAAGCCCCAACACGCTCCGAAAGCTCCGCACGAAAATGCCGAGTTCCTGGCCAGCACCCCGGCGCGCCCGATTCGCATCATTTCCGAGTACATTTATCCCCTTGTGCAGCTCAAGAAGGAAGGAATCTGCGACACTATCGTGATGTTCGGCTCCGCTCGCATCCACTCTCACGAAGCAGCCTCCTCCCGCTACACTCGCCTGAAGAAAATGAAGACTTCCCGTTGGAGCGACGCCCGCCGGAAAGCACACCGCCTGCACATTCGCGAAGCCAAAAACGCGCTCGAAATGTCTGTCTACTACGAAGAGGCCCGTCTACTCTCTCACAAGATCACCACCTGGGCTCTATCGCTCGGCCCACGTCCACGCCGCTTTGTCATTTGCTCCGGCGGCGGTCCCGGAATCATGGAGGCCGCCAACCGCGGCGCCTACGAAGCCGGCGGCAAGTCCATCGGCCTTTCCATCGAGCTGCCCCACGAGCAGTTCGCGAATCCCTACATCAGCCCCGAGCTCAGCTTCAATTTCCATTATTTCTTCATGCGCAAATTGTGGTTTGCCCAAATTGCCAAAGCCCTGATCGTTTTTCCGGGAGGCTTCGGAACCCTCGACGAACTTTGGGAAATGATGACCCTCTCGCAAACCGGAAAAATGCCCAAGCACACCATCATCATCATCTACGGCCGTAAGTATTGGAATGAAGTGCTGAAGCTCAAGAATATGGTCCGCTGGGGCACCATCAGCCAGGCGGATTTCGACAATCTCCAGTACGCCGACAGCGTTGATGAAGCCTTCGACAAAATTCGCATGGGCCTCGAAAAATACCACATGGAGGGAGACCCGTTCCTCCAGGCTTACTGATCACCCGGACTTGTCGTCGCTAACACATTGATCTCACGCAAGATAGCGGTTGCCGACTTTCGGCGCTCATCAGGTTTCTACCTGATTGTTACATCCCCTATGTCGCCCGATACTCGCATCCTGTGTGCCCCAGTCTTCTTTCCAAACTTCTCGCCGCAGGCCGTCTCCGCTGTGGCCACAAAGGAGAAACTATGAAGCTCCAACTGAACTCCTGGGGTTTTCGCGCAGTCCTTTCCGCGTCAGCTCTGGGCGCCGCACTTTTCTTCGCCGGCGCCACTCCGTTGCGCGCGGATGATGACTGCCAAAAGCGCATCGCCCACACGGATCACAAACTTCATGAAGCAGTCGAGCACCATGGCTGGGACAGCCCGCAGGCCGCGAAGTACCGCCACGAATTGGCGGAAGCACGCGCCTGGTGTTGGGAGCACAGCCATCGCTGGTGGGATGAAGACGGCCACCGCTGGCGCACCGATCGTGACTGGGACGATCACGATCACGACCGCCACTAAACCAATCCTTGCTTCAACTCCAAGTGCCGGGCAAACGCCCGGCACTTTTTATTTCCAGTTCTTTGCTATCTGGTCGCTCCTATCCCTATTGCGGACAACTTCTCTATCTCCAGCATTTTACACCCCACCACAACCTTCCATTCAAACAGGTGTTTGAATCCACAAGGATGCACCCCCGATCGCCAGCCCGGGCCAGGCTCCTGGAGGCAATCTTATGAAACTTCACTCGTTCAAGCTCAGCTCGTTTCTCGGTAAGACGGCTCTGGCCACCGCGGCCCTCGGTTTTTTCCTGGCCGCCGGCGCGCCCGCAGCAAAAGCAAATGACTGGGACGACTGCAATCGCCGCGTCTCCTACACCGAATCGCGCTATCGCCAGGCCGTCGAGCGCTTCGGCCCCTACAGCCGCGACGCGCGTCATTGGGAGCACGAACGCCACGAAGCCTACGAGCGCCGCGAGCATCTGCGCCACGAATACCGCGAACACCATCGCGACCGCGACGATCGCTACTGACGCCGCTTTGTTCGCACAAAACAGAAAGGGCACCCAACCAACGGGTGCCCTTTCTTATTCCTTATGATTCGTGATTATTCCGCGTGCACCAGCGGCTCATCCGAAAACACCGCAGCAAACCGCCTCGCCTCATCCTGGTCGTGTAGCAATACTACCGGCACGATCCGCAACGACTGCTTGCACAAATGGCACTGCACGCCTTCTCCCTGCACGTCCTGCAGAAAGCCATCCGTAAACTTATACTCCGTCCGCTCGCGCCGGGCCTTCTTCTGGCTCTTCGCGCCGCAATGAGGACAAGTAAATTCCACTACGTCCTGCTGCGGATCGCGGTCCAGAGCTGCCCAACCCGTGCGGCGCACGCCGACAACTTCAGGTAAATGCCTCTCCATTGGGTCTCCTCCTTGGATCCACGTCCGACAATTCGATGCTCCAAATAATCGTTTGGATGTAACTAGATTGTAATTTACCGTTCGCATATCCGAACGCTTCAACCTAGTAGAAACACATTACTTGCTGGCAGTGATTTCAATTCCGCACGGTTTCTCTGCGAACTCTGCTTGCCCTGAGCGCCATTTGCGAAGGGCGCGCTTCGCTCAGCGCTCTCTGCGTTAAGTCCCCCTCTTTCTTTATTTCTTGCTGGGCACTTCGCTCTCTCCGCGGTGTCCAACATCACAGAGGACGCTAGCACCTCACATCCCTGCGAGCGCGGTGCTGGTCTCCGGAACGCAACCTCCGGAGGCTGGCGCCGCAAAATCCCACGGCTCGCAGGAGTTTCCCGGAGGTGTGTGATGACTCTGGATGTCCAACGTGTGTCCGGTCCGTCCGAAAATGAATTCGGTTCCCTTAGCAGTTGCCTCGTTGAAGGCGATCCGCAATCCGAAAAGCGCGCCCGCCACATCAAGCAGCGTGCCGTAGCCGTTTCGATCATCCTGCAAAGCCTTGCTCTCGTAGCGCTGGTTCTTTTCCCGCTGCTCAGCAAAGGTGAACGCATCTCTTTGAAATACTCCACGCCGATCCCGCCCTACGCTCGAATTGGGGATCATCATGTGGTTTCCAATGGAGGTCCGCGGTCTCCTGATCCGCGTCCTTTCATTGAAACATTTCTCACACCAACGACCGGTTCCCCGCGCTATCCGCACCCGCGTACGGAGCCCGCTGGCTCCGACGGAGATGTAATTGTTGGACTGCCCCCAACGCCTGGTGTGGAGGGCGGGGCTCCTCCGCCCACTTCTCGTCCAGTGCCTCCACGCGAGGACAATCCTCCCGCAACCAAGGAGCGGGTGAGAGTCAGTGAAATGCAACAGATGGCTCAACTGACCACGCGCGTCGAACCACGGTATCCGCAGTTGGCCATCCAAATTCAGCGCGAAGGACGCGTGGAACTCCACGCTCTCATCTCGATGGAAGGACGAATCGAATCTCTGGAGGTAATCTCCGGCGATCCCCTCTTCATCCAATCGGCTCTGGCCGCGGTCCGCGAGTGGCGCTATCACCCCACCATCCTCAACGGCCGCCCCATCGAAGTGGACACCCGCATCACCGTCATTTACACACTAAGCCGCTGAAATCCTTTTTGAGTGCGGGAGCGAAGCTCCCGCTTTCGAGGTGTTCATTCAGCCGCGGAAATCAAATTTCCACTTGTAGCCCTACCCGCGCGCGGCAGAGCCGACCTCAATTCCCACAAAAAAGCCGGCGCTCGCCGCCGGCTTCCTGCTTTGGTAGCACAGCCATTCCTGGCTGTGCTCTTGGGTTTCTCTTCTCAGCGCTCTCCGCGCCTCTGCGTTATCTTTCTCTTCCTCTTCTTCCCCTACAAAACCGGCTCCCCCGAATATTTTCCAATCGCCTCCCGCGCCAAATCCCGCAACCTCACAATCTCCTGCAACTGGTGCGGATCGTCACTTCGCACTTCCCGCGAAGGATAAATCGGCGGCGACAACGTAATCGTCACACTCGTCGGCCTCGGCAAATAGCTCCCATCAGCCAAAAATCTCCGCGTCCCCTTCAACGACACCGGAATCACCGGCGCTCCTGTTGCCACAGCCCCGCGAAACGCTCCCAACTGAAACGGCCGCACACCAATCTCCGGCGTAAACGTTCCCTCTGGAAAGACAAACACAGAATCGCCTCGCTCCAGGCAGTCCTCCATCTGGTGCACCTGCTTCAAGCGCGAGCCGGCGTCATGCCGATTGAATGACAAATGCCCCATCTGGTTCAGAAACGTTCCGATGAACGGCATATCGTTCACCTCGCCCTTCGCCACAAACCGGTAACTCACGCCCAGCCCCATCATTACCGGCAACACATCGAAATAACTCGCGTGGTTCGACGCATACACCTTAGCGCCCGGCGTATCCATATATTCCTTGCCCACCACCTTCAGCCGGATTCCCGCCAGCGCAAACAGCACATGAAGCGCAGCCGAAGTAAATCGCCCCGCCGCTTTCTCATCTTTGATCTGCTTCACAATGAACCACGAGGGAACAATCCACAAAATAAACACCACGGAAAAGTACACGCCGTAAATCTTCTCGAGTACAGTTAGAATTCCCCGGCCAACGCTTCGCGCTGCTTCCCGCAAAAATGGCCCTGTTCCCAACCGTGCAATCTGCACCCATGCCGGTGGCCGCCCCGCCGCCAGCGTTCCCGCCGCATACAACTGTTTCGTTTCGTCCCGCCGCAATTTCCCGCTGGAGGTTTTCGGAATGCTCCCGGAGGGAATCAGTTCGACCCGGTCCGGCGGCAATCCTAACCCCCGCGTAACCTCATCGTTAATCGCCGCCGCGATCCTGGCCCGTTTCGCTGCGTTCTCCTCTCGCGATTCGGCCACAATCACCAGTTTTTCCGTCCCGTTGCTCGCATCTTTCAATCCAAACGCCACCACACAGCCTTTGCGAATTCCCTCCGCCCGCGCCGCCAGTTCTTCCACCTCGTGTGGATACAGATTCCGCCCGCCCTTGATGATGATGTCCTTCACACGGCCGGTGATAAAAATCTCGCCGTCCGCCTGAAACGCCCGGTCGCCGGAATTCAGCCACGAGTACTCACCCTCGCGCTGCGCCGGCCCCTGCGGCATCAACTTCGCTGTCGCCACAGGATTTTCATAATAGCCGCCCGTTCCCGAAGGGCCGCGGAACCACAAGAATCCCTCCGTCCGCTCTGCCACCGCATTACCTTGCTCATCCACAATCTGCACGTCGTGCCCGGGGAACGATTTTCCAGACGACACAAACGCAATCGCATTTTCATCGTCTTCATCTGCCGGCACCGCTCGTCCCTGCGTCGTGAACGCTTCCCGTTCCACGCGTTCCACCCGCGGCAAACGATTCAGCGGAGGAAAAGTCACGCCCAGCGACGCTTCCGCCAGCCCATACACTGGGAGCATCGACTCTTTTCGAAATCCATACTTCGAAAATCGATTCGCGAACCGCTCCAGCGTCTCCGGATTTACCGGCTCCGCTCCGTTCATCACCACGCGCATGGAACTCAGGTCCACGCCTTCCATCGCCTTGTCGGAAATCTTTCGCACGCACAACTCATACGCAAAATTCGGCGCCGCCGTGATCGTTCCTTTATGTTTGCTCATCGCCTGCAGCCAGCGCTCTGGCCGCGTCAGAAACGCCAGCGGCGACATCACCACCAGCGGCACGCCGTGCATCAGCAGCGTCAGCCACGCCCCGATCAATCCCATGTCGTGATAAAGCGGCAACCAGCTGATCCCCACGTCTGCCGGACCCAGCTGTACGCCCTGCGCAATCACCCGCATATTTGCCAGCAGATTCGCGTGCGTCAGCACCACGCCCTTCGGATCGCCCGTGGACCCGGAAGTGTATTGCAGCAGCGCAATGTCACTGCTTTTGCGAATGCGGGTGCCACTGATGAACGCAGGCAGCGCTC
>Ga0210406_10004202_pt1 | contig 15531 bp, 20 predicted proteins | sample IncBWC30MmetaG_FD_155454 | JGI IMG/M metagenome (GOLD analysis project Ga0210406, IMG submission 155454) | Forest soil microbial communities from Barre Woods Harvard Forest LTER site, Petersham, Massachusetts, United States - Inc-BW-C-30-M | ecosystem: Environmental > Terrestrial > Soil >... | reverse complement strand
GGCGCGCGGATCCTGTGGACATGTGGACGACGCTTCGCCTCGCCCACATCCCCACAGGAGAACAGAACCAGAAGAAGCGGACATATGATGTGCTACCAAAACCGGACAACTTCATTCGCTATCGACAGAGATTGTCGTCCGAGCCGTTCCCTTCGGCCGCCTCAATCCAAAAGCAGTGCGCTCTAGTCGCCGCTCGATGACCAGCGAGCGCCCCAGCTTCGACCAGGGCGCGGCCTCGGCGATTGACGAATGCTTGCGCACAGGGACGCAGGCAAGCCCGCCGCGGCCCACAATCAACACCAAAAGTTAGAGGGGGCCAACGGCCCCCTCCCAGTCGCCGATCCTCTCGGCGAACCAGTTGCACGCTCGGCGAATGATCAGGCGGTCCGAGGGTCTCGAATGACCTTGCCGTCCGCACCAAGTCGCTCGATTTCGACCTGCTGGCGGCGGAGTTTGTCCCGGATCGTCTCAACGTGGTCGGAGCCAATCTTCTTGAGTCCGACTTCCTCGACGACTCTCGCCGTCTTGTTGACGAGCGCGTGCTCAGCAGTCTCGATGATCTCGATCGTGCCGTCCGCCCAATCGATTTCGCCCACGAAAGTCGGATCGGAAACCGCCTTGCGCAGCACCTCCGCATGCTCCTCGTGGAGGGTTACATCCTGGGCAACTTCGCGCTCGGTCACGAACCGCCGAACGCGGGTCCGGCCCGTTTCGGCCATCTCTTTGCCGACTTCCAAATACTCCTCCGCGAGGCGCAGGACATCGGGTTGCGGAGCCGCGAGCTTGGGAGAGACGGCAACCTGCTGCTCGGCCGCAAGCGGGAGGGCGGCAAGTTTCCTCTCGACCGCTTCGACATGCGCAGCCGGAGCGATGCCTGAAGTCACCGCGCGGTCATGCACGTCGACCGGACGATGGATGTTGAGAACCGCCGACGCGTGCGCGACTTCGCTCTCGGGGACGCGAACCGAAATGACCACGCCACCCCGCCTCTACATGGACCCACCCAAGCACGCAGTCGTTGTCTCGATCGACGAAAAGGGCCAAATCCAGGCGCTCGACCGCACGCAACCGGGCCTGCCGCTCAAGCCCGGAAAATGCGGGACGATGACCCATGATTACAAGCGCAACGGCACGACCACGCTGTTCGCCGCGCTCAACCTCCTCGATGGAACCGTGATCGGGCGCTGCATGAGACGGCATCGCCATCAGGAGTTCATCCGCTTCCTCAATACCGTCGAGCGCGCTGTTCCGGCCGGAAAAGTCATCCACGCCATCGTCGACAACTACGCCGCCCACAAACAGCCCAAGGTTCTCAAATGGCTCGCCGATCATCCGCGCTGGACGTTCCATTTCACGCCGACATCGGCCTCCTGGCTCAACGCCGTCGAGGGCTTCTTCTCCGCCATCACGCGCCGCCGGATCCGACGCGGAGCCTTCCATTCCGTAGACCATTTGCAGACCGCGATCGCACGCTACATCGACTCCCACAACAGCGATTGTCGACCGTTCGTATCTTCGAAAAACTCGCCCAGATCCCTGTACCTTCTGTCTGAGTCAGTGCACTAGAGTTTCGTAAGCCATTTGCTACTCCCTAAAGTCAGACTATTTGCTCTCCTTGGTCGACGCGTTGTCGACCGCCTCACTTGCACTCTGCACGCGCGTAACGACTGCTTCTTGATAGCGAAGCGTGACACGATCAAGAAATTGTTCTGTCGTTTTTCGTCGGGTTATTCTAACTTCTTCTTTTAAAATCAAGCGACGTTCAGTATGAAGGATTTTTTCGACAATAGGCACGACAATAGTTTCGCCCTCGGGCGGACAGATGGCATCTCAAAAATCTGTCGACCAATTGGAATTGTCTAAATTTCCGCGCTCTCTCTAAGGATAGATTCATCAACGGCGACCTCTTGCGTGTGCGTTTGCTTGCTGACACGCACACGACCTGTTTCGACAAGCTTCCTTTCCAACAATAAGCTCCTCTGCAAGCAGAGTTAACTTAGGGTCGTCAATCGAACCCTTCGACGGTTGTTCTGAGTCGGCAGCGATCAAAAGATTTCGCTTCCCGTCGTTAGCTTGATTCACGACGGCAGTTCCGAGTTCACAAAAATGTTATCTACCCGCGCCAAAGCCTAGCGTACGCTTTTTCTTTGGCATTTCTATAACAAAATAAGATACCACTGCTCATGTGGTGAAATAGCGCAACAATCCATTAATGTTATCTACCCGCGCCAAAGCCTAGCGTACGCTTTTTCTTTGGCATTTCTATAACAAAATAAGATACCACTGCTCATGTGGTGAAATAGCGCAACAATCCATTAATGTTATCTACCTACGCCAAAGCCTAGCGTACGCTTTTCTTTGGCATTTCTATGACAAAATAAGATACCACTGCTCATGCGGTGAAATAGCGCAATAATCCATTCTCTAGATACATAAATTGTTGGTAGAGCCGCTATGCTTTAAATCGGCTATAGCCGTCATGCGCCAGCTGTTCAGGCGACAAAAGCACGGCCGCCGGGGTGGGGTGGATTGCCGTGCCTTCGCGGCGTTGGTCGCCAAGCCATTGTAATCACATCGTATTGGAAGAAAAAATGAAAATTCCTTTCCGATTATACAAACCTTTGATATGATGCTTATAAATTCAGAAGCACGAGACATGCGCCATGCCTATTGCGTCCGCCGCCGCCCTTTCTCCAGCTCCGGTTCGCCGCGACCGGTCCGTCCAAGTCCGCCGCAAGGCGCGGAACGCCAAGGCCGACCGCGAGCGACAGATCGTGGGGCTACTGAATCGCGGCCTATCGGTCGCCGAGATCGCGAGCCGGTCCGGTGTTTCGATCAAGCATATGCGCAATCTTGTGCGAAAAATCCTGGCGGAGCGGATGCCCCAGCCGCCGGCCGAATATCTGGCGCTGCAAGTGAGCCGGCTTAACGAGGCGCTGCTCATCTCCTACAGCGCCATGCACAATTCGGCGACGGGGACAAACTTCGAAGCGGTCGATCGAGTCGTCCGGATCGTGCGCGAGCTCGACCGCTATCACGGATTCGCCGCCGTTCCCCGCCCGCGCGAGGAGAGTGAGCCGCTCCGCCTTCCCCCACCCGCTGAGAGCCCGATCGCGCTCGGGCCTATGGTCGGCGAGAGGATCGAAATTGGCGCCGCAAGTGATTGAAAACGCCCGATTCGGACTCGCGAATGGCAGGTCTGTCCGATCCGTCATCATTGCAGATGTTGCCCGCGCAAGCGATTGTCGCGGGCGGCGCCCGGCTCGAGCTCGAGACGGTCGGCTGGAGTGCGCGTCACTATTTCCTGTCGGACGACGCACTGCGCGCCAACACCCCAAGCGCGACCGCCAATAGCACCGCTGTCAATAACGGTCGCTTTAGCGCGAGCGGCGCGGTCTGGGCCAGCAAGGCCGCGACCTGAGACGTTGTCGAAATCGGAGCGGGAGGCGGCGCCGGTGGTCGTCGGCCGACGACCACCGGCAGCAGGGCGATGAGTCCAAGCACCAAGGCGACTGCTGCGACGATGAGCGCGGCGGTCACTGGCCCATACAGCGACGCTAGCCAGTAGAACAGCGCAGCAAAGAGTGAAGTCAGCACGATCAGAAAGAAGATCGCGGCCACGACACCGAACGCCGTCGGGATCGCGATGCGTTTTGCCGCTATTTGCACCCTCTGCTGCGCGTATTGCTGGGCCAGACCGACGATGTCGTTTCGCATCCACCTAACCGCGAGTGAGGAGCGCGAGGAGAAGTCCAGCCGAAAACGCGATACCAACCGCGGCGAGAGGATTCTTCCGGACCGCGGCGCTCAAATTATCCGCCGCCTTGGACAGGTCCTCGTTGCCGGCGAGAAGTTCACGGCCCCCGCGGTAGAGGTTCGAGGCCGTTTCAGCGGCTCGCTCGCCTATCTCATCGAGGTTGGCTCCTGCGACGAGTCCCTTGGCGCTGTCCATTGCCCGCTGAGCGTGTTTCGCCGCCGCTGACACCGCCGAACCCTGTTGGGCGGACTGGTTTTGCGCCGCGCTGAGCTCGTCGTAACTTTCCGGTTCACTCGTCATGGGCTCTCTCCCTGTCCGCGTTCCGGCCGCGCTCGTTGTCAACGCATTCGGCGCGCTTCCGTTCCGGCGCAGATGGCCGTTAGGGGCCCGCTGCCCCACGCGAGGCAGTTTTTACGAGGGTCAATGCACCGAGGTGAGCGTCAGGGTCGTGACTCCGGCGGCGAAATTGAGCCCGGCCTGACCTTGGACGGAAAGGGGTTGTAGAGAAAAGGAGCGGCCGGTTCCACCGACCAAGAGGTTGGCGCCCAGCCCGGCGCCCGCGGTCGCCTCGGCGCCGACGCCGCCGTAGGTTCCCGCTAGCGCCCCATGGGGGAATCCCGAAGCGGGGGCGAGCACGCCCCAAACCATACTTCCTTGCTGCACCGTGCCAAGGGCGAGGCCGAATTTGTCAATCCGGCCGGTGTAGTTGTCGGGCGGCCCTCCACTGGCGGGAGCGAAAGTGCAGGTCATTGTCTGTTGCTGCGATATCAGCAGGCCTATGCCGGCCGAGACATCGCAAGTGAGTGTTCCGACCTTTACCGACGATTGAGCGAGCGCCGGAGAAGCGACGAACGCAGTCAGGGCAGCCGCGACGCCCAAACATGCGAGATAACGATTGGTCATTTTGGAACCCCTCCTCAGCGCTTGTCCGTCGCGCATATTCGCCGCGTCCGTTACGCGCCGAAGGTAGCTTTGAACGTCGATCAATGTCAAAGCGCACCCTCGCTCGCCCGGCGAAAGTTGATCTCGCCTACGATGCAGCCTTGTCACGCCTACCGAAGGCTGTTGCCTGCGCCGCCAAAACTGGCGCGCGCGTGGCGGCTTGGCTCAATCCAACGTTGCAGTTCGGCCCGCTATGCGGCCTCGATCTGTTGCGCGAGAGTTTGCTTTCAGGCGTCGCAAAATGGCTCGCGGGCGAGGGGTCCGGAACGCCCGCTGACGACCTACCCGACGGCTAGGTGCGCGGTAGTTTTGCCTTGAAACTTTGCATATTTCGCCGAGACTTGGTCACCCTTGGTCAGGTTCCCGTATTCGCTAGAGTAGATACCGCCTTGGTGTTGATACTCGTCGCCGGATGCATTTTTCAGCCACCGCGCCTTTCCAACCTTCCACCGTGTCCTACAAAAAGCGACGTGGTGGACCGACTTACCAGTGTCCGTGCGGTAGAAGTCCAGATCATAGCAAGACTGGTTGTCAGAAACCGCCCAGGTCCCCTCTACGGAGACGTCACCGTTCTGTCCCTCCCAAGTCGCGAGAGCCTTGCCATCGGCTTTCCACGTATACCGGGCGACGCCGTCGGGAATGTCGTATTTCGCAGTATGGCCGACGTAGAGCGCTTGTGTTTCCGCCGACGTTGGAGGGATCGCGCCCTCAGGCAGCGTTCCCTGATTGGTTGCCTTTGCCGGTAGCGCCAAAGTCAGAAGCGTAAGGGCCGCCGAAAGGATTCTGGTCAGGGCGCCTTCATTCCCTTCCCCCGAAATTGATCAATGATCAGCCGTTGCGTCCTCACTAATGTCCTCCCAAAACCCGCGTTCTACAAGCCAACCGTGGCTAACAGCCGAGTGGTCGGCAATACGTAATTCTACTCGGCGGGCGGCGTGTTATGGAGGCGGGCTGGCGCGCTCATTGTCGCCCGTGGCTGCGCGCACCGCTTGAGTCAGGCTCCGACGAGGCGCTCGCAATCTCCACGCGCGTTGGCTAGATCAGGGCGGCCGGAGCCTGACATGTTCGCCAACGTCCTTATCGCCAACCGCGGCGAGATCGCCTGCCGCATTGTTCGCACCGCGCGGCGCATGGGAATGCGGTCGATCGCCCTCCATACGCCGGTCGATCGCGGGGCGCTTTTCACCCGCGTTGCCGACGAAGCGCACGAGATCGGCGAGGGTGCGAACGGCTATCTCGATCAGGCCGCCATAGTCGCGCTGGCGAAGACCGTCGGCGCCGAATGTTTGCATCCGGGTTACGGATTCCTGTCCGAGAATGCTGATTTCGCGGAAGCCTGCGCGAAGGCGGGCATCGTCTTTGTCGGCCCGCCTCCCGGAGCGATGCGGACGATGGGCTTGAAAAGCTCGGCCAAGGCGCTGATGCAGCGCGCCGGCGTGCCGGTCGTGCCTGGCTATCACGGCGACAACCAGAATCCGAAATTCCTGCGCGAAAAGGCCTATGAAATCGGCTATCCGGTGCTCATCAAGGCGATCGCGGGCGGGGGCGGCCGTGGAATGCGCCGCGTCGACGCCCATGTCGAATTCGACGCTGCGCTCGAGAGCGCCATGCGCGAGGCAGAGGCTGCGTTCGGCGACGGACGGGTGCTGATCGAAAAATACATCGCCTCGCCTCGCCACATCGAATTGCAGGTGTTCGCCGACACGCATGGGGGTTGCGTCCACCTCTACGAGCGCGACTGCTCGGCCCAGCGCCGGCATCAGAAGGTGGTCGAGGAATGCCCGGCGCCGGGACTGCCTGAGGAGACGCGCGCCGCCATGGCGAAAGCCGCGACCGAGGCGGCGCTGGCCGCGGGTTATGTCGGGGCAGGCACGGTCGAATTCATCGCCGATCCGTCGCTCGGGATGAGGCCCAACGACTTCTATTTCCTTGAGATGAACACGAGACTCCAGGTCGAACATCCGGTGACCGAAGCCGTGACTGGCCTCGACCTGGTTGAATGGCAGTTCCGGGTGGCTGCCGGGGAGCCTCTGCCCTTGCCGCAAAGCGAGATCGCCTGCGCCGGCGCGGCGATCGAAGCGCGCGTCTACGCCGAGGATCCTGAGCACAACTTTCTGCCTTCGGCCGGGTCTATCTACGCGATGAATTTCAAGGGCGAGGAACGCGCGCAGGGCGTCCGGATCGATACCGGCTTCGTCGCCGGCGACAGCGTCACGCCCTACTATGATCCGATGATCGCCAAGGTGATCGTTCATGGGGCGACCCGCGCCGAAGCTCTTGCCGCGCTCCTGACTGCGCTCGACGACGCCGTCATCATCGGGCTGAAGACCAATCTCGCTTTCCTGCGCGGGCTCATGCGCAGCCGAGAGTTCGCGGCAGGAAAGGTCGACACCGGCTTCATCGACGCCAATCTCGGGCGCCTTGGGGCGCAGCCGCATCCGGCGAACAGGAAGGCTGTTCACGCGGCCGCAAGGCTTCTGCTCGACAGGCGCGACGAGACGAATGCGTCGCGGCTTGACCCGTTCGACCCGTGGCGGGTCGCCGATTCCTTCGAACTCATCGGTTCGCGACGCATTGGCCTCGACATCACCGTCGACGGCGTCCCCATGCGGGTGCATCTCATCGAAGGGACCAACGTGGATCCGGTTGAGAAGAACGAGGGCCGCGAGGACGCCGACGAGGTCACGCTCCACGAGGCGAATGGCGGCGTGTACGCTTTCGCCGGCGGGCGGCAGGCGTTCGTTGAGCTTGCCGATCCATTCGCGAAGGCCGAGGGCGGGGCGGAAGAGGGCGACGCAGCGATCCGTGCGCCGATGAACGGTCGGCTTGTCGCGATCGCGGTCGAAGAAGGCGACACGGTCGGAGCGGGCCAGCGCCTGGCCGTCGTCGAGGCGATGAAGATGGAGCACGCGCTGGTCGCCCCCTACGCGGGCGTCGTGCGCGACCTTGACGCCAATGTGGGCGACCAGGTCGAGATGGGCGAGCGCATCATGTGGGTTGAGAGGGAGGGGGAACGCGGGGAGGGCGAAGGGCCGGCCAAAGGCAAGTGACCGGCCGATGGGGCGAGGCCAAGCTTCGTCGCCGGCTGCCCGAGTGGCGCAAATAAGAGCCAGTAAACGCCAATAAAAGCGCGTAAACGCGCATAAACGTTAGTAAAAGAGCTAGCGTTTACTAGCGTTTATTTTTTGGAATCGGGACTTTTCAATGAGTTGCGAGCGATTCTAATAAAGGAATTCCTGCCCAATCTGAGTGGTGTGGCAACGTCGCAGATGTCTCTCTTTCTCCGTCAGGCATCCTCGAGTCGATTTAGTTTCCGATGAAGAGAACCTATAGCACCGATTTCTGGTTTTGTCAATAGCTCGCTATCGACATAAACCGCCAACGGCGCGATGACGCGGCCGACCGAATGCCGCTCGTCCCGCGGCCAAAGAACAGGAACCGACATTTGCAATCGGGAAAAATTGGCGATCAGCGAGGCGCGGGATGTCGGACGCCTCGCGGCTGCGGCGATGACGCTACGGCTGCGCCGTTCCCGCCGCCTATGTCGAGGAAGCAATCGCGCATCAGGGCGCGCCGCCCCTTCCGGGAACGCTACGCCTGACGCCGCTGGGGTCAAGCTCGACGAGCTTGGCGTCGCATTGGAGCGAATTTTCCCCTCAAATCGTCACCGGGAAAGCTCTTCTGGCGGAGGCGCGGCAGCAATACCGTCGCATTATTGGCGAACGTTGGGCGATTGTCGAGCAATTGCCGCGGTTCGGCACCCGGCAGGGGCCTGCACCGGTATCATCGGTGCAGGCATAAAGCCTATCCCGCCGACACCTCGATCTCGTCGTATCGATTGACGCGGTAGACGACGTAGGAGATCGCCCAGGCAGCGACGAACACGCCGACGATCACAAAGCCGAGCAGGCCGAAATTGTCGTTGAGCGAGCCGACCGCGCCCCAGAACCCACCGCCATCGGTCAAGCCCAGCTGAGCTCCGATCAGATTGAGCGTCTCAAGGCCACCTACGATGACCGCCACAATCACCGACACAGCGGTGATGGTGAGATTGTAATAGAGCTTGCGGATCGGCTTGATGAAGGCCCAGCCATAGGCGCCGAGCATCAGAATGCTGTCGGTCGTGTCCATCAAGGTCATGCCGGCTGTGAACAAAGCCGGAAAGACCAGGATCGACCAGATCGAAAGGCCCTGGGACGCCTGGGTCGCCGAGATGCCGAGCAGCCCCACTTCCGTCGCGGTGTCGAAGCCGAGGCCAAACAGGACGCCGAGCGGATACATCTGCCAGCTGCGCTCGATGAGACGGAAAAAGCGGCGGAACAGGCGGCCGAGCAGGCCGCGATTGGCGAGCATGAGGTCGAGGTCTGCCTCCAGGAACCGGCCGCCGCTCTTGACAGTTTGGAACGTCCGCCAAACCGAGGCGAGGACGATGATGTTGGCGATCGCGATGGCGAACAGGAACAACGCCGACACCAACGTGCCAACAACGCCGCCGAAGCTCTTGAATGCATCGAAACGACCTTGCAATTCGGTCGTTGCGACCGCGATTGCGACTGTGAGCGCGACGACGATTGTCGAGTGGCCGAGCGAGAAAAACAGGCCGACCCCCACTGGCCGGCTGCCTTCTTGCATTAATTTGCGGGTCACGTTGTCGATCGCCGCGATGTGATCCGCGTCGAAAGCGTGTCGCAGGCCAAAACTATAGGCCAGCGCGGCCGTGCCGAGGAGGACCGGATAATTGTGGAAGGCGACAATCGCCCACAGCCATGCGGCGGCGTTGAAGACGAGCAGGAGGGCATAGACCGCGATGACTCTGCCCCGGATGTTCTCCTGCTTGTCGTTGAAGAGATTGGCTAAAGTCGCAACCATTCGCGTGGCCCCCGCTTTTCGGGGAGAGACTATCCGACCTTGGTTGCCGCGCCAACGGTTTGGACCGCGCCATATCGCGGGTTTTCAAATGTGAAATTCAGTCGATGGAAAGCAACCAACATCTTTTGTCGGCATAGTCTCGATACGGCCGCCGTTAATTTTATCTCAACGCGATTGGTCGAATATTGCGCAAACCGCTGGGTAATCCATCGCTAGGGCACGCATCCGGCGTCAAGACCAAGGTGGGCGTTATGCTTGCGTGGTTGCTTTGGCAACTGGAAGGGATGCAGCGGATACGCGCCGCCGCGGGTGCGCTGATGGATGAGTTTGGCGACGAGGCCTACGCGGAGGCGCGACGCCGGGAACGTCAGGCCAACCGCGATGAGATGGCAGGAGTCTGGAGGCGAGTAGCGTTGGTCGTCGCCCGCTGGACGCCCAGGCGCGTCGGGCTTGACGCTGCGCCTCCGACGCTTCCCGAGCCTAGTCCGCCGACCGAGATCGTTTCGGAACCGTCGCGGACCTTCCGGATCCAATTCGTTTGCGGGACGGCCGACCAAGGCCCGACCAATCTGACGGAGAAGCAGATTGAAGTGGCGGATGCGCCCGCCGCCATTATCGCCGCCGCGAACTTAAAGTGGCCGCCTCAGACGATCGGCGTGCGTATCCTCGATCGCGAAGGCCACGAAGTCTTCGCCCGACAGAAAGCGAGGCGGGCATAGAGGGCGCATCTCAAGGGTAGCCACGTCGCAGGCGCGTTTGGCGTGCTGATCAGATTAAGACGACAGGTCCCGTTGGTTTTCTTGGCGTCAGACGACAGGCCGCTTCGCGTCCGCAGCAGCAACGGCGCCCCTCGGGCCGCCTCGCCATCTCGCCTTCGGGAAGACGGCCTGTCCGTGCTCATCGACGAGCCCGTTCACGTGGTCGGGATGCCTCGCGTCGCGGCCGTGCTCATCACCTCGCGCCTCGGCTCCACGCGGCCGTCGATTGCGCAGGGTTACGAGCTCGACGTGATCACGATGGTGATCTTGGGAGGCGTCAGCATCCAGGGCGGGGCAGGGTCCATTCCGGGCGTCGTGCTCGCAGCATGCACTATGGGGTTGGTGACTTTCGGTCTCGGTCTTCTCAATATACCCTGCACGGTCATGCCGATTGTCGTCGGAATCCTGCTCATCGTCGTCATCGCATTGCCGCTCGTCTGGCGAGGGGCGATGCTCAAACAAGTGGGCTGACCGGCGGACGCGAGTAATCGAGAACCGGCGGCAAGGGCGCGATGACCGGCGTGCTTTTCGGAACACTGATCATCGAGTCGTAGACAACGGCCTCAGCATCGTGAGGGTGGGGCCGGGCTATCCGGGGATCGCCAAAGGCGCGATCATCATTTGAAAAGGGCGGCTTTCGGGCCGCCCTCTTGTTTGCGACTTGTGATCGCGGTCACAGCGCCAGCGTCGCGTCGCCCTCAATTAGTAAATCGATGGCTTGAGCGGATCGAACGTCAGACGGCGGGCCTCCGGACAAGGGATGAGCTAGCCGATGTATGGAACTTGGACCCTTCTCGACTTTGTCGGCGCCGTCGCCCTGCTGCTTTGCGGCGTGCACATGGTGCAAAGCGGCGTTCAGCGCGCGTTCGGCAGCGAGTTCAGGCGAATCCTGTCGCGGGGATTTGGCGGACGGCTGCAAGCTTTCGCCGCGGGCTTTGGCGTCACGGCGATTCTTCAGAGCAGCACCGCGACCGCGCTCATGATTACGTGCTTCGCCGCGGGCGGGTTTGTCGCGCTGGTTCCAGCGCTCGCCGCGATGCTCGGCGCAAACGTCGGCACGACGCTGATCGTGCAGGTGTTGTCCTTCAACGTCTCCGCGCTTTCGCCGCTCCTCCTGCTTGTCGGCGTCGTCGCATTTCGGGCAGGCTCGACCCGCTCTCGCGATCTCGGACGCGTGGCGATAGGGCTGGGGCTCATGTTGATCGCGCTGTCCCGGCTGCTCGAGGTCGTGACGCATTACGAGGATGTTCCGAACTTTAGAATGTTCATGGCCGGGATCGCGACGGTTCCCATGATCTCGGCGCTAATCGGGGTAGTGATCGCCTGGGGTGCGCATTCGAGCGTTGCCGTCGCTTTGCTCGTCATGTCGCTGACCGGCAAGGGGATCTTGCCGTTGAACGCCGCGATCACTCTAATGATCGGCGCGAACATCGGGACGGCTATCAACCCGCTGCTCGAAGGTTCGCGCGGCGCGAATGTCGCAGGACGCCGCGCGGCGGCCGGCAATCTCGCGACTCGGCTCGTCGGCGCCGGGGTCGCCATGCCGCTCATTCCTGGATCGGGCCGATGCTGGTTCACATCGAGCCCGTCTTGCCCCGCGCGGTTGCGGACTTTCATGCTGGCTTCAACATTGTGATCGCGCTGGCGTTCTTACCGCTCCTCTCGCCCCTCGCGCGGCTGCTGGAGCGGATCCTGCCGAGCCCCGTTCTGGGCGCCGACCCTTCGCAGCCGCTTTATCTGGACGAAGTTGCAATCGAATTTCCGTCAATCGCGCTAGGCCATGCGGCGCGCGAGGCGCTGCGCATGGTCGATGTCCTCGATTCGATGATTGAGGGCGCCGCCAACGCATTTCGGCGACCGGATCGCGAGGGAATCGCGAGGAGCCGCCGTCTCGACGATGTGCTCGATGCGCTGAACGGCGAAATCAAACATTATGTCATGCGGCTCGATCCGGAAGGCCTTTCCGACGAAGAGCGCCGGCGGCTCGAAGGAATCCTCGCTTTCTCTCTCAACCTCGAGAGCGGCGGCGACGTGATCGAGCGCAACATCCTGCCCTTCGCCGCAAAGCAGATGAGGCGCGGAGTCGAACTCTCGTACGAGGCGGAACGTGAGATCGAATCGATCTTTCAGGCCGCACGGAGCAATCTTGCCGCAGCCGCTTCGATCTTCATGACGGGGCGATCCTCGCGCAGCTCGGGCGCTGACCGAGCAAAAGAGCGAGTTTCGTCGCCGGGAGGCCGACGCGATTCGCGCCCATCTCGCCCAATTGCGAAAGAACGACGAGAGGCAGGCGCTGCCCCTCGACCTGTTGCGCGACATCAAGCGGCTGAACGACCATCTGGTCGCGGGCGCCGCCTACCCGGTGCTGGAGGCGAGCTGCGCCCTGCTGGCGAGCCGAATTCGGACAGACCGCCCTGAGATTTTATCGATCGAAGGGCGCGTAAGACGATAGCGACGCCGCAATCGATAGGAGAGGGCGATTTCTAGGCCGCCCTATTTGGCGTTGCCTATGCAGCGTGCGCATGCGTCTTTCGCGACCCATGCCGGCGAGCTAAGCCTAGGCCAGCGAAGCCGAGCAGCATCATGCCCAGGTCGAGGGCTCGGGGACGACGTCGACCTCCATCTGAAGGGCGCTGTCAAATGCGAACGGGTCAATGCCTTTGTTACGAAAGAATCCATCGTCCGTGAGAGACCAAGCCGAGTAGTTGCCGGCGACGTCAGGTCCCGAGATGTCGGCTGTGGTTCCCCATTCGACGACGGACTCGTCGCTCGCGCTGTGGACGCTGACTTCGATCCAGTAAAGCGAATTGGGATTGAGGGCGACGCTGGCAAACTGATCATAATGTTTGACCGTCCAAGCCGTTGGCAGACTGGTCAGCGGAAACGTGAGCGACTTGATCACCGGCCCCTGAAAGTCGACGGAAGACCCGTTGGCATAGTCCAATCCGCCAATCGGGTCGAACGACAGGTCGGAAAGAGGAATCCCGCCGTCAAGGCTCACCGTATAGGTGTCGCCCGGCTCGCCGAAGTCCGGAAAACGATCTCTGAGCAACAGCGCGACATCCACGTGAACGGGAGCAGCTTTGGTGTCGAAGGTCCCCGAGATTACGGGGTCTATCCCGCCTGCAAATGCGGCGCTTGAGGTCACGCTATCGAGGCTGTCAAAGACCACGCCGTTGGCCGAGGCCGCCGTGGCGAGCGCAGACAGTGACAAGGATGCGGCAGCACACGTAGCGACTAATGTTCGAAATCGCATGCGATTCCCCAATAGAACGACGCCGCGGAGTTCATTATGGCACGCGAGATGGGGAGTCGCAAGGTCACAGCAACGTGAGGTTGCAAAGGCCTGCGGCAGAGGCGCTGGGTGAGGCCTGGCAGGAGTGTCGCTCGAACGACGATAGCGACAGCGCAAAAAATAAGGAGGAGGCCGGCTTTCGGCCGCCTCTTCTGTTGCGCGCTGTGATCGGGGTCACGGCGCTGCGCGGGCCGTTGTGCTTCAATAACGACATCGAACGAAATGGGAGTTTCCACGATGTCCTATCACCAACGGCCGCATGAATTGCGGCTCGCGATTTCCTCCGAAGCGGACGCGCTCATGATTTGTTTTGGGGATCAGGCGTACGCGGAAGCTCGCCAGCGCGCCGAAGAAGCAAGCAGCGATTTCCTGGCGCGGGACTGGAACGAAGTCGCCCTCGTGGTCGCGCGCAAGACAAGGAAGCGCCAGACGTTGCTCGCTCAGGTGTTTCATTAATTCGTTGGAATAAGCGCTTGCCCGCACGGTGAGCCGGCCTGCTTTGGGACCGAGGCTCATCCAGGAGCGGTGGCCTTCCGCCAGCAACCGCGCGGATCAATGCAAAGTCAGAAATGTGGCGCCGTGATCCAGCGCCTCAGGGCGACCACTGACCAGATTGCCTCGACCAGACCAAATGGCCAAGCCCCCTGAAGGAAGCCGTAGACAGACCCGAGAGCGCACGAAAGGGCGAACAGCAACACGAACCAATGACTGCGTCTTTCCAGCGCGTAGCACACAAGCATTGCCGTGACGGCGAAGAGGCCGAAGGCCGTAAGTGAATCCATGCTCGGAGCTTACCAGGCCGCAAGGCACACGCGGGTCGACAGGGAGAACCGCCAGACGACAGCGCTCGGCGACGACCCTCGCAACTCGGCCAGCGGTCGCGCCGATCCCAGACCTCTTTAATTAAGCCATTGATATGTTTGGCGCGCCAACGGGAATCGAACCCGTGTTTTCGCCGTGAAAGGGCGTGTATGCGCTCCGCGAGACCCCGGCGCTCTTCGACCAAGCTATTGAAATACGAGGGGTACCTGCACTCTACTCCACGCTTGTCCATACCGCTCCCAGACTGATGCATTGGACAGATATTGGACAAGTCTGGAGTTTCCGCCTTGGCGAAACCGGTTCGCAGCGCGAAATTGGACAGCAAGACCGCCCGCGCCAAGCTCGCGCCGTCCCCAAAACCGTACTTCGTGTCGATCGATGAAGGGTTGCATCTAGGCTATCGCAAAGGCGTAAGGACAGGTGACGGGCATCCGAGGCGAGCACCTGGAAGGTGGGTCCTGCGTCGCTATCTCGGCGCCGAACAGTATGTTGTTGAGACAATCGCCGCGGCTGATGATTTTTCCCGACTGCAACGGCATTGATGTGCTGACGTTTTTCCAAGCGCAGGCCCGCGCCCGTGACCTGGCAGCGGCGAAGGGGGTGCCATCGGCCTGATGCGACAGGGCCTTGGACTGTCTCGCGCGCCCTGGATGTCTATTTCGAGCGTCTGCAGGCTGAAGGTAGTAAGTCAGTCGGCGACGCGCGCCAACGGGCCGCCCTTCATATTCGGCCTGAGTTTGGCGAAGTGCTGATTTCGGATCTGACGCGAGAGCAGGTTGCGAAAGGGCACTCAGATATGGCCAATCGGCCGCGTAGCGTGCGGGAGCCTTCCGTCGATAACCACGGCGCCGATGCGAACGAAAGTTGTGATGTTCGTGATCGTGCTCGCAAGGCTTTTTGCGCACTCTTCGACCCATTGAGGCAAAATGGCGTCGAGTTGTTCCCACTGGTCAAAGACTTGCTAGACGTCATGTTCGCGGGCCGGCGGCGGTGGCCCGCCCTTTCGTGCAGGTAAGAACGAGGGTTGCTCGGGCATGCCGAGCCGAGCCTGATGCACGGAGGGCGGACCATGGGAAAGTATATCGAAG
>Ga0210406_10004200_pt1 | contig 15553 bp, 12 predicted proteins | sample IncBWC30MmetaG_FD_155454 | JGI IMG/M metagenome (GOLD analysis project Ga0210406, IMG submission 155454) | Forest soil microbial communities from Barre Woods Harvard Forest LTER site, Petersham, Massachusetts, United States - Inc-BW-C-30-M | ecosystem: Environmental > Terrestrial > Soil >... | reverse complement strand
CACCCGCTGTGCTAAACTCCCCGGTTCATTTTGCCTTCACACCCAATTCTTAGGAGCCTCCAGCAAATGAAACTCGGTCCCTGCCTCACCACCGCACTCTTGGCCGCCAGCTTCCCGGTCACCGCCTCCGCCCAAAAGCCGCCCACCCTGCCCCGGCCCGTCACGATCGATGACCTCTTTCAAATTCGCGAAGTCTCCGACCCCCAGCTAAGCCCCGACGCACAATCCATCGCCTATACGGTCAAAACTCTGCTTCTGAAAGAAGATAAGTCCGAAGAGCGCATCTGGTCCGTTCCCAACAGCGGCGGCGACGCTATCCCCATGACCGCCGAAGGCGTCTCCTCCTCGCACCCTCGCTGGAGCCCGGACGGCAAATACCTCGCCTTCCTCTCCGCTCGCAATGAAGGCAAAACACAAATCTGGCGGCTCAACCGCTCCGGCGGTGAAGCCCAACACCTCACCGACACGCCTCAGGACGTCGAAGACCTCGTCTGGTCGCCCGACAGCGCCCGCCTCGTCCTCATTCTTCGCGATCCCTCCGAAGAAGAGCTGGCCGCCGCCAAGACCAAAGACGAAGGAAAGGAAGGCGCCGACGACAAGGACAAGAACAAGAAGCCCAAAACAAAAAAGCCCTGGGTCATCGACCGCTTGCAATTTAAAGTAGATGAGATCGGCTACCTCGACCGCCGCCGGACCCACCTCTACGTCCTCGAACTCTCTACCAAAGCCCTAACCCAAATCACCTCCGGCGATTACGACGACGCCCAGCCCGCCTGGTCCCCCGACGGCCGTCTCATCGCCTTCGCCAGCAATCGCTCCAAGCCCGACCCCGACCGCACTTACAACATCGACATCTGGGTCGTTGCCGCCAACAACATCGACAAAGGCGCGCAGCTAACACAAGTCACCACCAATCCCGGTGAAGATTCCTCCCCTGCCTGGTCTCCTGACGGCAAGCTTATCGCCTACACCACGCAGCTCGACCCGCACCTCTTCGAGTACGCCACCCACCACGTCGCAATCTCGCCCGCCGTTGGCGGCCCAGCCCGCGTCCTCACCCAATCCTTCGATCGCAACGCCACCAAGCCGCGCTTCTCCCCCGACGGCGGCTCCATTTATTTCATCGCCGATGACGACGGCACCCAAATCCTCGCCCGCGTCCCCACAGCTGGCGGCGAAGCCACCCGCACCCTCCCCGGCCGCTTCATGCTCTACGCCTATTCGCTGGCCAAGAATGGCGACATCGCCGTGCAGATCGACATGCCCGACCGCCCCAGCGAAATCTACTTTCAGCCCGCCTCCAGCAACAAACTCACGCGCCTGACCAGGACCAACGACGCCTTGCTTGCCCAACTCAAGCTCGTCCAGCCCGAATACGTCCAGTTCAAAAGCAAAGACGGCACCCCCGTCCACGGCTACCTCTACAAGCCGCTCGATTACACTCCCGGTAAGAAAGTTCCCACCATCCTTCGTCCCCACGGCGGTCCGGTCTGGGCCTACTACGCCGAGTTCACCCACCTCGCACAGCTCTTCGCCGCCAACGGCTATGCCGTCCTTTTTCCCAACCCGCGCGGCTCCTCGGGTTACGGCGAAAGCTACGCCAAAGCGATCTTTGCGGACTGGGGCAACAAGGACTACCAGGATGACATGGCCATGGTCGATTACGCCATCGCGCAAGGCATCGCCGATCCCGACAAGCTCGGCGTCGGCGGCTGGTCCTACGGCGGCATCTCCACCGACTTCATCATCGCGCAGACCACACGCTTCAAGGCCGCCATTTCCGGCGCCGGCGAAGCCCTCAACACCAGTTTCTACGGCCACGATGAGTACCAGCGCGACTACGAAACCGAGCTAGGTCGCCCGTGGGAGAACCATGCCCTCTGGGACAAGCTCTCGCCCTTCTACAAGGTCGCGAACATCACCACGCCCACGCTCTTCATGGGCGGCGATATCGACTGGAACGTGCCGATCCTCGGCGGCGAACAAATGTACCAAGCCATGAAAAGCCTCGGACGTGAAACGGAGTTGGTGGTCTACCCCGGCGAATACCACGAGTTCAAGACGCCTTCCCACTTGAAGGACCGCCTCGAGCGTTACCTAGCCTGGTACGCTCACTACGTAAAAGGCGACGCCGCCCCTCCAACTCCGCTACCGACGCACTGACGTTGCACTTCCTATTGCGCAACAGTACGCGGCACTTGTCATCCTGAGGGCATCCGATGAGGATGCCCGAAGGACCTCAACTGATCGAAACACAAGCGTAATATTTTACTCGAATTCTTTAACATGCCTCAGCCACTTGCCTTCCAATCTCCCGAACCGCATCCACCAATACGTCAAAATCCCCCCGTCGGCTCCTATGGTTCGTAATCGCCACGCGCAACGCAAACTTCCCATCCAGTACCGTGCTCGACGGCACCGCCACCCCTGACTCCTGCACCCGCAGCAACACTTCTTTGTTCAGCGCATTTAGCTCCGCTTCCGCCACCCCGTCCGGGCGGAGCCGGAAGCAAACCACGTTCAGCGCCACCGGCGCCAGCAACTCCAACTCAGGCGATACCTCGATGAGCTTCGCCAGGTACCCCGCCTGAGCCACATTCTGCTCAATCAGCCGCGCATACGTCGCAACTCCGTGCGCCTTCAGCGACATCCACACCTTCAGCGCCCGAAAACTCCGCGTCAGTTCAATCCCGCGCTCCGCAAACGGTAACCCGCCTCCAATCACGCCGCGTTCCGTATCCCCAAAATAACTCTGCTTCGCCGCAAACGTCCGGACTTGGGCGCCCGCGTCGCGAACCAGCACGCATCCCACCTCGAATGGCAAATACATCCACTTGTGCAGGTCAAACGCCAGCGAATCCGCCTCTTCGATTCCGTCTACCACGGCGCGCAACTTCCCGGACAACCGCGCCAGCGCCCCAAACGCGCCATCCACGTGAAACCACAGCCCTTCCTCTTTGCAAACGTGAGCCAGCGCCCACAAATCATCCGTCGCGCCGGTGTTGATTGTCCCCGCATTCCCCACCACGCAAAACGGCCGCATCGCCTCCCGCCGGTCGCTTTCCATCATCGTGCGCAACGCCTCGAGATCCATTCGGTAATCCGCCCCAACTGCCACGCGCCGGTACGCGCTGTTCCCCAGCCCCAGCAGCTCCGCCGCCTTCCGGCACCATCCATGCGTCTCCCCCGACCCATAGAAAACCAGCCGCGGCCCGCGATACCCCTGCAACCCATGCTCGCGCACATCAAAACCGGCCTTCTCGCCGCGCGCCACCGCCAGCCCGATCAAGTTCGCCATCGTTCCGCCGCTGGTCAGCAACCCGCTGCTCCCGCGCGGAAATCCCATCAACTCCGCCAGCCACGTGAGCACCTGCTTCTCCACCAGCGCTGGTGCCTGGTTAAATCCCGCCATGTGCGGATTCAGGGCAGAGGCGAGCATGTCCGCGATCATCGCCAGCGGCGTCCCCGTCCCCTGTACCCATCCCCAAAACCGTGGATGCAGATTCCCATTCGGATAGGGCCGCACCCGCTCCACGAACTCCGCATAAGCACGCTCCGCCCCCGCACCCTCCACCGGCAACGCCTCGTCAAAGGAGGCCCGCACCGTCTCCGGCATCTCCTGCCAGACTGCACGCTCCCGCAGGGTCGCCAGCCACGCCACCGTGTCGTCAATCACGCCGTGCGCAAACCTCCGGAACTCCTCCCAATCCGCAGGATCCAAAGTCTCATCAACTTGTTTTGCATCAGTCGAAACGGCTAGCGGCGGCATCGGCTCACTCCTCCCGCCGAAACGCTAGAACAATGCACCGTCGCGTTCTATCCGTTTTCCCTGCTTAAAGTTGATTCTCGAGACGAGCTAACGCGCAAGTATCGCCGCGGTGCCAGCTTGTCCTGCTTGCACTGAGGCGAGCTTTGCATACCCCGCGCTTCTATCGCAGCGGCTGAACTTTCACCTTCACATCAATCTTCGCGTTGGCCGTGACTCGCACCGGCTCGCCGCCAGCCAGGTATTTCTCGAGCACGCCAGGAGTCAACCACTCCAACTCCCACCCATTTTCAACCGCCAACACGGTGTACTTACCCGGATGCACCACCGACAGGCGGAACGATCCATCCGAGTCGCTCTGGTCGCGCCGAAAAAGCACCAGGTTGTGCTCCGGCACCTCCGGCACTAGCACGATCATCACGCCGTCCAAGGGCTTGCCGTCCTTCAGCGCGAACCCAGTAATGCGCCCGGTGCCTTCCGACAGCACAACCTGAAGCCTGACGTCCTGTCCTCCCGTCAATTCCAGGCTACGCCCGGTCACCTTGGCCCCTGTGGCCGACAAACTCTTCACCGCCACCGCTGGAGGTTGGATCAAGACGTCATACGTTCCCGGCGGCACTGTTTCGTCCTTGAAGCTGAATTCCCCGTTCTGGTCAGCTTGTGTCGCAAAGTCCTCTCCGCTTGCTCTTGCCCGGAGCAGAATCCGCAGCGGGGGCGCCGGCGCCGCCCCGTTCTCCAGCCTGGCAATGCCGCTGACCGCATTAGAAGCGTTGATGTCGCTCAAAGTCATTTCCGTATCGCCCGCGAGCTGCACCTCTTGCGAGTGCGACATGGTCTCGCCGTTCTTGTTCGAATTTATTAGTAGATTGAACCGCCCGGGAGGAAGTCCGGAGATTTCGATCATGCCGGGAGCGATCTGCTGGTTGCTCGCCTGCACGCCCATCTCGATCCCGTCAGCGACCACCTGCATGACTTGCGCCCAGACGTTTTGGTTTTCCGCGGAATCCCCTGAAGAAGCCGCCGGCGTGCGAACAATCATGTGCAGCGAAGGCACCGGCTGCAGCCGCAAATCAACGGTCTCCGCGTCTCCCGAGTGCACGGTGATTGGCGCGGCACCGGAAATGTCCGGCGCATTCGGAAAAAACGTGACGGGATAAACCACGTCCAGCTCTGGCTCGCCATTGGTGACGTCCTGGACGATTGTTTGCCCGCTGGAGTCCGTTTGCGTCACGCGCTGGTGCGCCAAGCGTTGCGCATACCAGGGTGACGCGGAAACCCCAACGAAATACGTCGCCGGTTGCAGGTGCCCGAAGCGAAAGTGCCCGAGATCATCGGTTTGCGCCGTGTTCTCATTCCAATTCGAGCTCCGCCCCAGGGCCACTCCGTGCCGAAACAGCATGACCTGCGCATTGCGCACCGGCTCGCTCATTTCGTCCAGCACCTGGCCCGCAATCGAGGCGTCGGGCCGCATCCCGAATTGCAAATTTTCCGTGTTCAATTCCGGGCCAACGATGATCGCCGTCGAGAACTCGTCGTGTTGCTTGTAAAACTGTTGCAGGTAGCCCCTGCGCCTGGCGTGCAGCGGATACTGGCCCGGCGCCAGGTTCTCGAACACAAAACGCCCGTCCTGCTCCGTCACGGTAAACTGGCCGGAATCGCGGATTCCCTGTGCGACAATCGAAACCTGTGCATGAGCCAACGGCTGCCCGGTCGTCGCATCGACCACCGTTCCGCTGATCCGAAAGCTCTTCCGTTCCCCGGCACGAACCGCAGCCGGCGTTTTGGAAGGCGCAGGAGCGCTCGGCGCCTGTTTTTGCGCCCAGCTTCCAAACAGCAGGACATAAAGAAGCAACTGCATCTTCATGGTCTACTCTCCGATGTGCACCAGCTCCAGCTCGATCTTCGCCTGCTGATTCGCCACCAGCGAAATCTCTCGCGCTTTACTCAAGTATTTTCGCAAGACCTCGGGATTGCCGTATTCAAAATCGTCCGGCCGGTCCACCGCCACAATCTTGTAGTTGCCCGGAGCGAGCTGCCCCATATCGAACACCACGGCGGCACGCGAAGGGTCACTGCCTGCTGTTGGACGCGACAAGTCCACACCGCGCATCTGCGGCTGCCCGCCCTCCGGTATGGCAATCACCGTCGCCGAATCATTTCCTGCGCCAAGCGTGATGCTCCCCTCCAGGCTCGCGAAATCATCCCGCAGCACAATTTCAATGGGGTCCACCGAGGAACCCGGCGCCACCGTCAAGCTCTGCTCCAGCAGGTTCACGTCTCCGCAGCGCGCCGACTGCACGTAGTACGGTCCAATCGGAAACACTTGCACCGTATAGATTCCCGGTGGCACTTCGACGACTTCCAGCGAATCCTCCCCCTCGCCTGGCTGCGCCATACGCTGCGGTGGCGAAGGCGCACCGCCCTCCGGGATCAATGTCACGCGAGCGGGAGCATTCACTTGCACTTGCCTGCGCCGCGCGCCGCGCCCTCCCCCGCCCACAACAAAAGTCTGCATCTGCGTCGCCGGTGTATCGCTCCGCGTCCTTTCCACCTGAAATCGCACCGGAATATTCAGCCCCGGCGCCAATTGCAGGTGAACGTCCGCGATATCTGAGCTGAGGTTGAGGTGTTGTGCGGCGAAATAGACTTGACCGCTTTCCGGATTCCGCATCTCCGCCGTCAGCGTGTAAGTCCCGGCGGGCAGCCAAAACGTGCGAAACGTTCCGCTGGCTTGGTCAAATCGAAATCCCGCTTGCGTCTGCTGTCCCGCCGCGTCGGTCACTTGCAGATTGATTCCGGCGGTGCCCCGAGGGTAGCCGCTCACCGTGCCGGTGATACGATGAAACAGTTGCGACCGCAGATTGAAATTGATTTCCGCGTGTTGTCCCGCCGCCACCTCCACCGCATTGGCGGTCGCGAACTCGTTTCCATTCGGATAAAAGACAGCCGCGTAGCCGCGCGCGCCCTGTTGCGTTGGCGGTGCGGCATATGCCTCAATTCGGTTGCTCGCGCCTACGAACACGAAATACTTGCCCGGTTGCAGATCCGCAATCCGGTACTCGCCTTGCTCGTCGGTAGTTGCCCCTTTCAAAATCACTCGTGTCTTTTTCCCGTTTTCGATTCGCTCCGCCAGGATCCGAACCGACAAATCCTCCACCGGCTCCCCGCCGTCTCCGCTGACCTGCCCCGAAATCACTCCTTCCGGAATCAGCTTGAGCACCACGGGAGGCTGGTCGGGACCGGAGATCGCAAAGGACGCTTGCGCCCTCGGCGACTGAATCGCCTGCGCGGTAAAAAATCCAGGTTTGTGCACGTTGAGATTGACCGTTCCGGCCGGCACGTCCGCAAACTGAAAGCTGCCGTCAGCGCCGGTCAGCACGCTGCGTTGCCGATTGGCATAGATCTGCACCAGCGCCCCGCGAATCGGCGCGCCAGTAACGGAGTTGAGCACCGTGCCGCGAATCGGATAGCTGGCGGCGCCTTGCGCAAACTGCGCACCAAATGCCGGAACTGGGGACAGCGCCAAAAGCAGCATCAACGTCCGCGGCCACATCGAGGCACCTGTTAAGCGATAAGCTATCTGCCGCCAAGTGTACGCCCACTAGAATGCGCCCCCGCCCGCAAAATTTGCCCGCCACCAAGCTTCTTCAGGTGTCCACCGACGTTGTAGAATCTGGCGCGTCGACTCTGCCTGCGGGAGGTGAACTTTGTTGACGCTTGCGATTCCCCTGCTCCGCGTGGCCAACTGTGCCGCAGCCGAGGACTTCTACTGCAACCGCCTCGGCTTCCGCCGCGAATTCGCCCATCGCGGTGACAACGCCTTGCCCGATCCCTGCTACATGGGCATCACGCGCGACCGCGTTTGGCTGCACGTCTCCTCGTTTTCCGGCGACGCAGTCTTCGGCGGCGTGGCCAACCTGCTCGTCGACGACGTCGACGCACTTCACGGCGAATTCCTCGCCAAAGGCGTAGCCATCGCCGTCGGCCCCGTCGACCAGACCTGGGGCACCCGCGAAATGTATGTCAAGGACGCCGACGGCAACTGCCTCCGCTTCATTCAAGGATGACTAGCTCCCCGCTTGCTTGGATGCAGCGGTCGCCTCTCTTTACAACGGCCCAGAAGGGCCTCAGGTCCTCTCTGCATCGAATTTTCAGGTGAATACCTGCTTGTGACGCACCGGACCGCCCCGTAGCATCCCCGCCACGCGACATAATCGGCGAAATCCGACCTCGCCGACCGGCGGGTGCCCGCCTCCCAAGAACCCTGCTGGGCACCCGTCCCCCTTCTTGTCTCCGTCGCAACACCCTTTTCCCAGAGGCATGAAAATCCTTAGCAACGTTTGTATATGTTCGGGGCCGCGGCCGGGCTCCCTAACCGCCTTAGGCTAATCGGGATTTCTTGGGGCTCGTGGGTGCGCGGCGCAGACATGAGATGCAAACTCCTGGTCGCGCTGCTGCTCGTACTGCTCTTTCATCTCTTCAATCGATTTGCCGACGATTGGCCCTACAGGGTTGAACCCCCACGCGCATTCGGTGCAAGCCCACCCTTGAAAATTCTTTCTCTCCACCCATACCAGCTTGCGACGCATTGTCACCATGGCGCTCCTTGAAATTGGCGCGGTTATGCCGCTACGAAAGACGGGCTGGCATTCGTCTTCCGCGGCACTGCGACGACAAACGCCGCATTTTCCCTGGCCCTGCGCGAGGTTCTACGCAAGTTACCAGCCGCGCTTTGAAAACCCATCAAGACCGAAGTGCATACACAAGGTGCCAGAGATTAGTGATAGAAAGGGCTGCTGTCTGTGGGGTATCCAACACCGGCAAGAAATTGCTATCTCAATCCGAGCTCATCTTCGAACTGTTGAATCACGTCGTAACACTCGCAAGCCGAGTTCTTGAGTTTCCTGCGGTTCACAACCTTCACCGCGCCGCGCGCGTATTCGATGATCCCTTTTTTTTGCAGTACGCCGGCCGCCACGCTCACCGTGGCGCGGTCCGTACCCATCATGGTGGCGATAAAATCGTGGGTGATCGGAAGCTCTCCCAAATTCACGCGATCCTGCGTCATCAGCAGCCACCGCGAGAGGCGCTGCTGTATATCGTGGAGCCGATTGCACGCCGCGGTCTGCGCGACTTGCATCGCTTGCAGCCCCGAATGCCTGCTCAAGATCGTCTGCAACTGCGGAGCTGTCCGTAGAATGCGCTCTAGCGCGCTCCCCACCATCCGGAATCCATCGCCGGCGATCTGGATGATTTCCCGCACCGAACTTCGGCTCAACCCCACTGCCAATCCCGCCCCAACATAGCCTTCGTTCCCCACTACGCCCACTTCTACCGTTCGGCCGTCTTTGGTCACCACCACCTGCGAAACCATTCCTCGGTTCGGAAAATAGACGAACTCGATATTCTGCGTCGGCTCGTGAAGGCTGAGATGATCCGGCAGATCGACGTACGCCAAGTCTGCACGCATCAACTCGTATTCATTGTCCGGCGTCGCCAGCAATACCTTGTTGCTTACTTGTTTTCCCTCAGCGTTGGTCCGCTGGCCTGTCTGTGCGACTCGAAAGTTTTTTCCACTCATAGCAATCCTGAACGGCACTAAAGTGCCCTGCATGCGCTAGCTGAAACTTCATGGCCTCTGAGATTCCGCGTCCATTTAACCAAACGAGGTGTCCAACAATCTGTGCGAAATGGGACACCAGGGGCGCTCCTGGGCACCCGTCGCCCCCAACGACGGACAGCACCACAAAAATAGAAATGAACGCAATCGGATGCCACGCTGGAGCAATAAGCGGACGGCTGGATAGCCGAGAAGTAAGGCTAGCGTCTGCGCTCATGATACGTACTCGCTGAACTATCGCATAATGACACCGTGGATCCAGCACAGATTTCCGGGCCTCCTCAAATCCGCCGGCGCATTCTCTGGATTCAAACGTTCACGGTCGTTTGGATGACTGCGGAGGCCGGAGTTGCTCTTGCTTCGGCCTGGAAGGCTCGCAGCCCGGCGCTGCTGGGATTCGGCGGCGACAGCCTGATCGAGTTGTTGTCGGCGGCGGTGGTCCTTTGGCGCTTCCGTGACGAGCGCGCAGATGAGCGCACCGAGAAACGAACTGCGCAAATCGGTGGAAGCCTGCTATTCGCGCTGGCGGCCTTCGTAGTGATCGCCTCGGCCGTTGCATTGCTTGGGTACAGTGAGCCGCGAACGAGCCTCGCCGGGATCGTGCTGCTCCTCCTTGCGGCCATGGTCATGCCTTGGCTAGCCGCGGGGAAGCGGCATTTGGCGGCACAGACCGGGAGCGGCGCGCTAAGAGCGGACGCTGCGGAGTCCGCATTATGCGGCTACATGGCTTGGATCGCTTTGGCGGGCCTGGTCGTCAATGCGGTTTGGAAGAACCACTGGACGGATCCAGCGGCGGCACTGTGCCTGACGCCCATCATCGCGCGTGAAGGCTGGGAAGCTATGCGCGGTAAGACCTGCTGCTAGCGATGCCGGTTGTTCGTTGTAATCCCTTCGCAATCTTGAGTTTACAAGTTTGCCGCTGACAATTTCCCGGACCACCTCTACCGGATCTCGTTCCCTACCACCAGCGACCGCCGCTGCTCATTTTCTTCGGGCTTGACTTTGCCCGCCAAAAAAAGTAATTGCTCCACAGCGAAAAGCCCAGTTCGCCCACAGCTCCCTTCGCTGGAGGCTTGCCCTTGACGCCTATCATCTGGACTCAAAACTACGACCCTTACGGCCATTGGTGGCTCTCGGCGCTGATCGCCGCGCTGCCCATCATTGTTCTGTTCACGTTGCTGGCCGGCCTGCGCGTAAAGCCGCACTGGTCGGCGCTGGCCGGAGCCGCTACTGCCATCCTGGTTGGGATCCTGGTGTTCCATATGCCGGCGTTCCTGGCTGGCGAAAGCTTTCTCTACGGTGTCGCCACCGGACTGATGAACATCGTGTGGATTGTCGTTGCCGCTGTCTATCTCTACGATATCTCGGTCAGCACAGGAGACTTCGAGATCATGAAGGCCTCCATCGGGGGCATCTCCTCGGATCGCCGTTTGCAACTGTTGCTGGTGGCTTTCTGCTTTGGCGCGTTCATCGAAGGTTGCGCGGGATTCGGCTCTCCGGTGGCCATCGCCGGCGCCTTCATGATCGGCCTGGGATTCAAACCCTTCCATGCCGCCGCGCTGAACCTTATTGCTAATACCGCGCCGGTGGCTTGGGGCGCCATCGGCACCCCGGTGCACATGCTCGCGGCCGTCACATTGCTTCCCGAAGCGGACATGAACGCCATGATCGGACGCATTCTGCCCATCACCGCCGTCATCGTGCCGTTTTGGCTGGTGCGCGCCATGGTCCCATGGAAGGAAACATTCGAGGTTCTGCCCGCAATCCTCGTGGTCGGCATCTCCTTCGCGTCCATGCAGTTTTTCTGGTCCAACTACATGGACAGCAATTTGGTGGACATTACCGCCGGGCTCTTCTCGCTCCTTTGCACCATCATTTTCCTGCTCTTCTGGAAGCCCAAGCGCATCTGGCGCTTTGCCGAAGATACTGAGCCGCCGGTGGCTGGAGCGGCCCCCGCGGCTGCAACCGCGCGGGCCATGTACTCCGCGCAGCCCGCGCTCACCTCCAGCGCCTCGTACACCAAGGGCCAGATTTTCAAAGCATGGATACCCTTTCTGATTCTCTCCGTCTTCGTTTTTGCTTGGGGATACAAGCCCGTAAAGGACTATATGAACGTGCACACCACCCCCGCGTGGCTCACCGCCGAGGGAAAACCCAATGGAGGATGGAACACGCCGCTGCATCGCAAAATTTCCCGCGACAAGCCCGTGGTGCTCAAGCCCACGCCGGAAGCCGCCAAGTTTCCGTTTATCTGGCTTTCGGCCACCGGGACCGGGTGCTTTCTCGCGGCGATTGTTGGTGGACTGATTCGCGGCGTGAAGCCGGTAAAGCTGATACAGGTCTTTGGTTACACTCTTTTCCGCATGCGCTTTGCGGTCCTGGCAATTTCAGCGATGCTCGGACTCGGTTTTGTCACGCGATACTCGGGGACCGATGCCGTCTTGGGCCTGGCGTTCACCCATACAAGGTGGTTCTACCCGTTCTTCGGAACCTTTCTGGGATGGTTGGGCGTGGCGCTGACCGGCAGCGACACCTCGTCGAACGCTCTGTTCGGCAGCTTGCAGCGCATCACCGCCGAACAATTGCATTTGGATCCCGTTCTCATGACTGCCGCGAACAGCGCCGGCGGCGTGATGGGCAAAATGGTGGATGCGCAGTCCATCTGCGTGGCCACCGCCGCCACCAACCAGCTCGGCAACGAGGGCATGATTTTCCGATTTGTGTTCTGGCATTCGATCGCGCTGGGCGCCATCGTCGGCGTCATCGTGATGTTGTACGCGTACGTCTTCCCGTATTTGGTTCCCCACGGTTTGACCTTCATCCACTGATGGGGCAAGCTTCTCTGCGAGGCCTTGCGCCGTGGAAAGCAGGATTTTCGACGAGCTGCGCGGAATTGTCGGACGGCGCGGCTTGATTACTTCGCGCGGAGAACTGCACACTTACGAGTGCGACGGGCTGACCAATTTTCGCGTGCTGCCGCGCGCGGTCCTGCTTCCGGATTCCACCGAACAAGTGCAAAAAATTGTGCGCGTATGTCACCGCGAGAGAATTCCTTTTGTCGCGCGCGGCTCCGGAACCGGACTGAGCGGAGGCGCGCTGCCGGTGGAAAACGGCGTGGTGATCAGCCTGACGCGCATGAAGAGAATCCTGGAAGTGGATTTCGCCAACGCGCGCGTCGTCGTGGAACCGGGCGTGATTAACCTGGATGTCACCGGGCGCGTCGCCCCGCAGGAATATTTTTATGCGCCGGACCCTTCCTCGCAATCGATTTGCAGCATCGGCGGAAACGTGGCGGAAAATTCGGGTGGCGCGCATTGCCTGAAATACGGATTTACCACCACGCACGTTTTGGGATTGGAGGTTGTGCTCGCGGACGGTTCGCTGGTGCATCTGGGCGGCAAAACTTTGGATGCGCCCGGATACGATTTGATGGGAGTTTTTGTCGGGTCGGAAGGAACCTTGGGGATTGCCACGAAAATTATTCTGCGCGTTGTGAAGCGGCCAGAATGCGCGCGGACGCTGCTCGCCGCGTTCCCTTCCACCAATGAAGCGGGCGCGGCGGTGAGCGACACGATCGCGGCGGGGATGCTGCCTGCGGCGATCGAAATGATGGACAATCTGGCGATCCAGGCGGCGGAAGCCGCGGTGCACGCGAATTATCCGAATTGCGGCGCGTTGCTGCTGGTGGAATTGGACGGGCCGGTGGCGGAAGTGGCCGCGCTGATGGCACACGTGGATGAAATTTGCAGGAAAAATGGCGCGTGGGAAATTCGCATCGCGCAATCGGACGCGGAGCGCGCGCTGGTGTGGAAAGGGCGCAAGGCGGCGTTCGCGGCCATGGGGCGAATTTCCCCGAATTATATCGTGCAGGATGGCGTGATCCCGCGCACGGAATTGCCGAACGTGATGCGGGAAATCGGGCGGCTGAGCAGGGAAGCAGGATTGCGCGTGGCCAATGTGTTTCACGCGGGGGATGGGAATTTGCACCCGTTGGTATTGTTCGACCGCAGGATTCCGGGGCAGGAAGAAACCGCGGAATTACTTTCGAGCCGCATTTTGGAATTGTGCATCGCGGCGGGCGGATCGATTACCGGCGAGCACGGAGTCGGTGAAGACAAGAAGAAAATGATGTCGAAAATGTACAGCGAGCCGGACTTGGAGACGATGCAGCGGGTGCGCTGCGCGTTCGATCCGCTGCAGCTTTCGAATCCCAGCAAGATCTTTCCGACACCGCGATTGTGCGGGGAAAAGCCCGGCGAGTATGTAGCGCATCCTCTGGAAGCGGCGGGAATCGCGGAGCGATTCTGAATGGACGCCAGCGTCTCCGCAAAGACGACTGCCAATACATTTGAAACGGATGCTCGCGCGATTGTGACGGCGCAGTATGTTCGAACGGCCGGGACGAACGATGTTGTTGCCGGCGTGCAGCCTGGCTTCGTTGTGGAACCGGGGAGCGAGCAGGAGCTGGCGAAAGTTTTGAAACTGGCGAACGCAGCGGGGCTGGCCGTGATTCCGCGGGGCGGAGGAACGAAACTGGAGTGGGGAAACCGGCCGGCGCGCGCGGATGTGATTTTATCGACCGCGCGGTTGCACCGCGTGATCGAACATGCTTGGGCGGACTTAACGGTAAGCGTGGAGGCGGGCTGCACTATAGGGAAATTACAGGAAGCGCTGGCGAAGCATGGGCAGCGACTGGCGCTGGATGCGTTGTGGCCGGAGCATGCGACGGTCGGCGGAGTGTTGTCGACCAATGACAGCGGAGCACTGCGCTTGCGATTCGGCTCATTGCGAGACTTGGTGATCGGCGTAACGCTGGCGCTGGCGGACGGGACGCTGGCGAGCAGCGGCGGCCGCGTCGTAAAGAATGTGGCGGGCTATGATTTACCGAAGCTGGCGACGGGTGCGCTGGGAACGCTCGGTGTGATCACGCGGGCCTTTTTTCGATTGCATCCGTTGCCGCAGGAAACGCGCACGATTTCGTGCGCAATGAAGGATACGCAGGAGGCGCAGCGGTTGGTGCTGGCGATTCAGAATTCGAAGCTGGCGCATTCGGCACTGCAGATGCGCAGTGGGGCAGAAATACGGCCACGGGTGGACGTACTGTTTGAAGGCACGGAAGCAGGATTGACGGCGCAGATGGAGCAACTGAAATTGATGATCAACGCGGAGCCGGTTGCCGGTTACGGCCGACGCGTATGGAGTGCGCGGCAGGAAATCTGTTCAGCGGATAACAACGGCGCCGGGGAATTTGCGGTCGCGAAGTTCGCCACTTTACCCGCGCTAATTGCGGGTACCGTCGACACGATTGCGAGATTGGCGGCTGCGGAATTGCGCTGGAGTGTTGTTGCCCAGGCGACAGGGATTGGATGGGTGCGACTGGAAGGTAAAGGGCAAGTAGTCGAATCGGTGCTGCGGGAGTTGCGTGCGGAGTTGGAACGCGACGGGGGATCGCTGGTGATTGCGCACCGGCCGGCGGGGATGGCGGAACTTGACGCGTGGGGGAACGTAGGCGACGCATTGGCGTTGATGAGTGCGGTGAAGCGGCGATTCGATCCGGGCAGAACACTGAATCCGGGAAGATTCGTGGGGGAAATCTGATGGCGCACGACGCAATGCGCCCAACCGCCGAGAGCGCTTTTGACGCGCAGCACCCGCCTTCGCGGGAGATTATCGACCAGTGCGTGCACTGCGGATTTTGTTTGCCGGTGTGCCCGACATACGCGTTGTGGAACGAAGAAATGGATTCGCCGCGCGGGCGAATTTATTTGATGAAGCTGGCGGCGGACGGACAAGCGGACATCAATTCACAGTGGGTGGGACATTTCGACACGTGCCTGGGGTGCATGGCGTGCATGACGGCGTGCCCGTCGGGCGTGGATTACGGAAAGCTGATCGAGGCCACGCGTGCGCAGATTGAACGGAAATATGACCGCGGGCGGCTCGAGAGAGTCTACCGGCGATTGATTTTCGGGTTGTTTACGCGGCCGGAGCGCCTGCGCCTGATGCGATGGCCGCTGCTGCTATATCAGAGGTCTGGGCTGCGATGGTTGGCGCGGGGTAGCGGCGTGTTGCGGCTGCTCCCGAAACGTTTGCAGGCCATGGAAGCGCTGCTGCCGGAATTAGGGGCGGCGGATGCGGTCGCGGAGGTTACGCCAGCCGTGGGCGAA
>Ga0210406_10004199_pt1 | contig 15553 bp, 14 predicted proteins | sample IncBWC30MmetaG_FD_155454 | JGI IMG/M metagenome (GOLD analysis project Ga0210406, IMG submission 155454) | Forest soil microbial communities from Barre Woods Harvard Forest LTER site, Petersham, Massachusetts, United States - Inc-BW-C-30-M | ecosystem: Environmental > Terrestrial > Soil >... | reverse complement strand
AAGGCCCGCATCGGGCATTTTGCAGAAGCGCAAGTCCTCCAGCAGATCGGCGTCGACTTCATCGACGAATCCGAAGTCCTCACCCCCGCCGACGAGGCCTACCACATCGACAAGCACGCCTTCACAACGCCCTTCGTCTGCGGCGCACGCAACCTCGGCGAAGCCCTCCGCCGCATCGCCGAGGGCGCAGCCATGATCCGCACCAAAGGCGAGCCCGGCACCGGCGACGTCGTCCATGCCGTCCAGCACATGCGCCAGATCGTCCGCGAGATCAAAGCCCTCACCGTACTAGGCGACGAAGAGCTCTACAACGCCGCCAAAGTCCACGGCGCCCCCTACGAACTAGTCAAGATGGTCGCCAAAAACGGCAAGCTCCCCGTCCCCAACTTCAGCGCGGGCGGCATCGCCACTCCAGCCGACGCGGCCCTCATGATGCAGCTAGGCGCAGAAACCGTCTTCGTAGGCTCCGGCATCTTCATGAAGGAGCGCGCCACTCCGCTCGACGTCGAAAACGATCCGAAGGAGCGTGAAGAAGCCGTCTCCCGCGCCCGCGCCATCGTCATCGCCACCACCCACTTCAACGACCCCAAGATCGTCGCCGAAGCCAGCGAATCCGTCACCGGCACCATGAAGGGCCTCGCCGCCGCCGCAATCGAAGAACAACACCTCATGCAAACCCGCGGCTGGTAAAACGAGATCAGCGCAGAACCTTCCGATTCATCTTTGCGTTGCATCTGGCATCGAGCGTCATCTAACTTTTGTTTTTTTGTTGTCATCCTTCGCCGAAAGGCGGAGGACCTGCTTTTGCTTTGCTCCTGCTTTTAGCCCTTAGCCTCAGCTCACCCACTCCTTCAACCATGCCATTGACCCACCATGCCATTGACCCACCAAAGAACGCCGTCATTTCGACCGGAGCGCAGCGAAGTGGAGAAATCCGCTTTTCTACCGCTGCCGACAACCCACTCGTCTCGCCTTCAAACAAACACTCTCACTCTTTCCGTACCTGGGACGGTTCTCAATAAACAATGACCTGTTCGCAATAACAAGAAACAAATAAGACCGCTAACATAACAAGAAGAGGTTGCGAAGAAAGCCCAGCATGAGCACTCAGGCTGTAACGAAACAAACAATAAAACCCGCCAGCACCACCGAAGAACGGACCATGTTCCGCATACTGGCCGCTGTCAGCTTCTGCCACGTCCTCAACGACATGATGCAGTCGCTCCTGCCCTCCATCTATCCCATCCTCAAATCATCCTTCCATCTGAACTTCACCCAAATCGGCTTCATCACCCTAACCTTCCAGATCACCGCATCCCTCCTCCAGCCAGTCATCGGACACTACACCGACCGCAAGCCGATGCCCTACTCGCTTCCCATTGGCATGGTCTTCACCCTCGTCGGTCTGCTGCTGCTCGCCATCGCCCCCACCTTCCCTTTGCTCCTCCTCGCCGCCGCACTGATCGGCATGGGCTCGGCCGTCTTCCATCCCGAGTCTTCCCGCGTAGCGCGAATGGCCTCCGGCGGAAAGCACGGATTCGCCCAATCGTTCTTCCAGGTAGGAGGAAACACAGGCTCCGCCATCGGCCCTCTCCTTGCAGTCTTCATCATCCTTCCCCACGGACAGATCGGTTCCGCATGGTTTTCCCTCGCCGCACTCCTCGGCATTCTCGTCCTCATCCGGGTCAGCCGCTGGTACAAGGCTCGCCTCGCCCATCTGCAAAGCAAACCGGCAAAGCACGCAGAAGAATCCGTCGCGTTGCCGCGAAAACAGGTAGTGACAGCCATTGCAGTTCTGATCGCGCTCATCTTTTCGAAGTACTTCTACCTCGCCGGCCTTACGAGCTACTACACCTTCTACCTCATCGCGAAGTTTCATGTCTCCGTTCAGAGCGCGCAGCTCCATCTCTTCGCCTTCCTCGCCGCAGTAGCCGCCGGAACCTTGATCGGCGGCCCCGTCGGCGACCGCGTCGGGCGCAAGTCAGTCATCTGGTGCTCCATCCTTGGAGTCCTGCCCTTCACTCTCATCCTGCCCTACGCAAATCTCTTCTGGACAGGCGTGCTCAGCATCATCATCGGCTTCGTCATCGCATCTGCCTTCTCGGCCATCCTCGTCTACGCACAAGATCTCGTCCCCGGCCGCGTCGGAATGATCTCCGGCCTCTTCTTCGGTTTCGCCTTCGGCATGGGCGGCATCGGCGCCGCAGTCCTCGGCAAACTCGCCGACATGACCAGCATCGTCTTCGTCTACAAAGTCTGCGCCTACCTGCCCGCGATCGGTCTTTTAACCGGCCTTCTGCCAAATACCCGTAAGCTGCACCAGGAAGAAAGCAGCATGATCCCCGTCACCCCTGATTGATCCCACCAATGGAGGTGTTCTCAGCAGTGCCTGCAAAATCCATCGCACGCATCGTCCCCATCCTCCCCGTCAAGAATCTCGCCCAAGCCATGGACTTCTACCGCCTCCTCGGCTTCTCCGCCCATGCTTGGCGAGACGGCGACAGCTACGCCTTTCTCACCCGCGACCAACTCGACATTCACCTTCGCGCCGCCCCGGATCTCATCGAGGGTCAAAATCCCAGCGGCATCTACTTCTATCTCGCCGATGGCAACGCTGCCGCCCTCGAAGCCGAGTTCCGCGCAGCAGGAGTTGAAATCCTTTCACCCCTCGCCCCACGCGAGTGGAAGATGAACGAGTTCGTCCTCAGCGACCCCGACGGCAACCTCCTCCGCTTCGGCGAAGACGTCTAGTCCAACGAAGACGGGCTCTCTTCTCTACAATCAAATAACAACATGCCCCAAACCCCTCTCACCATCGGCGTCCTCGCCCTCCAAGGCGCATTCGAAGCCCACGCCAAAGCACTCACTGCTCTCGGCGTAACCGCAAAGCTCGTCCGCGCCCCAGCCGAGCTAGCCAACCTCGATGGCCTCATCATCCCCGGCGGCGAGTCCACGACCTTCCTCAAATTTCTTGAGCGCGACGGCTTCCTCGACGCACTCGAATCCTTCGTCGAAACCACGCCAACCTTCGGCACCTGCGCCGGCGCCATCCTCCTAGCCAAAAACGTACAAAACCCAACACAGAAATCCCTCGCCGCCCTCGACATCACGGTCGAGCGCAACGCCTACGGCCGTCAGATCGACTCCACCATCCTCACTGCATCAACAACACTCGAAGGCGGCCCGCTCGAAATGGTCTTCATCCGCGCCCCCCGCATCACCCAAACCGGCCCCAACGTCGAAACCCTCGCCACCCGCGACGGTTTCCCCGTCCTCGTCCGCGAAGGCCACCTCCTCGCCGCCACCTTCCACCCCGAACTCAGCTCCGACCCCCGCGTCCACCAGCTCTTCCTCGATCTCATTCGCTCGCAACGACCTGCCAGATCCTAGCTCCGTACTTATGCCATTTTTACGCCGGTTTCACTAGCATTCTGATCATGAGCTTTCGCCCAGCCACGACCAGGATCATCAAGGCAGGCAGATCCAACTCCCCATTTCTCCTGTTCTTCGGCAACAGAAAACAAGAAGAGAGCGAGCCCGTCAAACTCCTTTCGACAGTGCTCACCGCCGTTCTGCTAGTGCTCGTGACGGTAGTCCTCGCCATCTGCATCTACGCCTTCCTCACCGGAAAACTCGGCTAACGCTCTCCGAGATCCCCGGCTGGCAGACAAGATATCCTTGACGCGTGCCTCTCTCGCGCAAGACGCGCCTCACCACCCACCCCGCGCTTCTGCTCGCCCCGTGGTTCCTCCCCTCCGACGCCAGCGCCCACGGCCCCGCACTCGACCACCATCTCCTCCTCAACCTCTGGATCGCCCTCGCTCTCCTCGCTCTCGCACACCTCCTCCTCTTAACCGGTCTGCTCGCCCGCCGCCACCCAGCGCAAAAAAACCTGTGGCGCATCGAATACCTTCCCCTCGCCCTCCTCGCCATCCTCTTCGCCACCCTCACCATCAAAGCTGAGCGCCTCTGGGCCGCCACCCGCTACACCGGAGCCTCCCTCACTGCTCTCCAAATCGAAACCACTGGCGTCCAGTTCGCCTGGTACTTCCGCTACCCGGGCCCCGACGCCACCTTCGGTATCACCCGCCCCCAACTCGTAGCCCCCGCCGAAGGTAATCCCCTGGGCCTCGACCCCACCGACCCCCACTCCGCCGACGACTTTGTCAGCTCCGAACTCGTCCTCCCCGCAAATCGCGAAGTAGACCTGCGCCTCAACGCTCAGGACGTCATCCACGGCTTCTCCATCCCGGAGCTCCGCCTCAAACAAAACGCCGTCCCCGGCCAGACACTCCACATCCACTTCACCCCCACCACCCCCGGGACCTACGCCATCCTCTGCACCCAACTCTGCGGCCTCGGTCACTACCGCATGAACGCCACCCTACGCATCCTCTCCCCCGACCAATTCGCTCTCTGGCTCGCAGCCCACCAAAAGGAGTCCCCCCAATGACTCCGAAACCAAATCACCCAATGCCGCAACCGGACAAGCGCTCTACTCCCTATTCCCTATTCCCTATTCCCTCGCTTCTCGACCACCGCATCATCGGCATCCAGTACCTCACTCTCGCCCTAGTGTCCGTCATCATCGGCACTCTTCTCTCGCTCTTAATGCGCATCCACCTCGTCTGGCCCGCATGGCCCCTGCCGCTCCACGGCCCCATCCTCCCCGAAGACTACCTGGCCCTGGTCACCATCCACGGCACCATCATGCTCTTCTTCGTCCTGACCACCGCCCCCCAGGGGGGCTTCTCCAACCTCATCCTCCCCGCACAAATCGGCGCGCGCAGCATGGCCTTCCCCGTCCTCAACGCCGCCAGCTTCTGGCTAACCACACTCGCCCTCCTAACTCTCGTAAGCTCCACCTTCGTCCCCGGCGGCTCCGCCATCTCCGGCTGGACAGCCTACCCACCCCTCAGCGCAATCCCCAGCGCCGGACCGGGCCAGGGCCTCGGGATGGATCTCTGGCTCCTCTCCATCGCCCTCTTCGCCATCGCCTCTACCGCAAGCTCCATCAACACCCTCACCACCATCATCCGCAATCGCTGCCCCGGCATGACATGGGAACGCCTCCCCCTCACCGTCTGGGGCTGGTTCACCGCCGCGCTCCTCAGCATCCTCGCCTTCTCCGTCCTCCTCGCCGCCATCCTCCTCCTCCTCTGCGACCGCCACGCCCACACCAGCTTCTTCCTGCCCACCGGAGACCTCGTCAACAACGTCCTCCACAAAGGAGGCGACGGCAGCCCCCTCCTCTGGCTCCATCTCTTCTGGTTCTTCGGACACCCCGAGGTCTACATCGCCATCCTCCCCGGCCTCGGCCTCACTTCTATGCTCCTGGCCAACTTCAGCCACAGAAAAGTCTTCGCCTACCGCACCATGATCACAACGACGCTCCTCATAGGCTTCCTCGGCATCCTCCTCTGGGGACACCACATGTTCGTCGCCGGCCTCAACCCCTTCGCCAGCTCTGCCTTCTCCATCTCCACCATGGCCATAGCCCTCCCCGCCGCCGCTAAAGTTCTAAGCTGGCTAGCCACCATCTGGCGCGCAAAGCCCCAATACACCACCGCCATGCTCTTCAGCCTCGGCTTCGTCAGCCTCTTCATCACCGGAGGCCTCACCGGCCCCATCCTCGCCCAACCAATCCTCGACGAGTACCTCCACAACACCACCTTCGTCGTAGCCCACTTCCACCTCATCATGGCCATGGCCGGAGTCTTCGCCCTCTGCGCCGCCACCTACTACTGGTTCCCGTTGATCACCGCCACCCGCAACCACCCCGGCCGCCTCCTCTCCGAACCCCTCGGCCGCCTCCACTTCTGGTGCACTCTCATCGGAGCCTACGCCGTCTTCCTCCCCATGCATCTCACCGGCCTCGCCGGAGAACCCCGCCACTACGCCCAGCTCACCGGAATCCCCGGCCCCGGCGGCACCCTCAGCCCCGCCGGCAAGCTCCTCGCCCATACCCTTCCTCTCAATCGCTTCATCACCTACGCCGCGATCTTCCTCGCCACCGCCCAACTCTTCTTCCTCTTTAATCTTTTCCACAGCCTGCGCAAAGGACCCTTCGCCACATCTAACCCATGGCAAGCCACCACCCTCGAATGGCATCCCGATTTGAATCCTTTCACCCCCTTAACGGCATCCGATACAGCTGAGATCACCGTCCACCGCGCCCCATGCCACTATTCCTCCACTGACATTGGTGACGCATTCCTCCCTCAATGGGTCCAACACACCGTCGTCCCGCCAACCATCGAAGACACCACAAACGCAAAACCGGAGTAAGCTGTCCACAACGCGTGGTTTAAGAGTGCACCTCTATGCCGGCTACCATCACCCCCAACAAAACCGACCAGGAACGCAAGCGTCGACTCGAAGACAACGACAACGGCTCAGGCCGCCGTCCGCCAACCGACAAGCGCACCGGAGGCGGAGGCGACAACGACAACTGGAACGATCGCCCCAACGGCCGCCGAGGCCCCAACGAGCGGCTCCATCGCTACCGAATGGGCATCTTCTTCGCTCTCGCCAGCGACCTCATGTTCTTCGTCGCCATCATCAGCACCTTCTTCGTCAACCAGTCCACCGGCCACATCGACGCCTACAACCACTACATCAACTCCTGGCTCCCCACCGCCATCCCGCCCATCCTCTGGCTCAACACCGCCGTCCTCATCCTCAGCTCCGTCACCATGGAGATGGCTCGCCGCACCATGTTCCGCGAGACCGACGTCATGGACGAGTGGCTTGGTCTCGGCAAACCCATCACCCGCAACGCAATCCCCTGGCTCTCCGCCACCACCGTTCTCGGCCTGCTCTTTCTCGCCGGTCAGTGGACCGCATGGCGGCAGCTAGCCGTTCAGCAAGTCTTCTTTCGCTCCAACCAGAGCAGTCACTTCTTCTACCTGATCACCGGCGTCCACGCCGTCCACCTCTTCCTCGGCATCGCAGCACTCATCGTCGCGTTTATCGGCCTCAACGTCTCCCGCCTACTCGAATCCCGTCAGATTCTGGTCGACGGCGTAGCCTGGTACTGGCACGCCATGGGCCTCCTCTGGCTCTTCCTCTTCACCCTCTTAACCTTCTTCCAATAGAGAGTCACCCCATCCGCCACCGCTCGTCACCCTGAGTGCTTTTGCATTTTTGTTGTCATCCTTTGCCGAACCGGGGTTCCCCGGCGAGCGGTTTTTGCTCGCTGAGGTAGGATGGCGGAAGATCTGCTTTTGCTCTAGCTTTGCTTTTGCTTTTGCTCTAGCTTTTGTTTTTTTGTTGTCATCCTTCGCCGAAGGCGGAGGGATCTGCTTTAGCTTTTGCTTTAACTTTTTTGCTTTTGCTCAAGCTTTTGTTTTTGTTCCTGCTTTAGCTCACAGCTCGACGCAGCCACCTCGTTCAACCATGCCCTCCACCCAACAAATAAAATCGTCATTCCAACCAGCCCCTGAGCAAGTGAAACGAGTCGAAGGGGCAGTGGAGAAATCCGCTTCTCCACCTCCGCAGCCAACCCACCCTCGTCGAAGAATCAAAAAAAATCTCCTCATCCCCATCAGCCTCTTCATCGCATTAACCCTGAGCCCCCCACCAGTCCGCGCCCAGGGCTGCACGCAATGCCTGGACAACACCGCCGCCACCCCACCCGCAACCCGGCGTGCCTACCGCCGCGCCATTATCCTCCTCACCCTCACTGCCGGAGGCCTCTTCGCCACCACTCTCGCTTTCTTCAAACGCCACCGCTGAGGCTCTATCGCTCTCTCAGCGGAAAATCACATCCCAAGGGGCTGCCAGTCTTCCTCTTCCTCCTTGCTGAGCGGAGTGGTGGCCACACGATAACGCCTCCACAACGTCTCCAGAAACGTATAGATTTGACTAACAGTAGCGCTCTTCGACATACGGGCTACGCTACGCCTGTAGCCGCCCATTCTTACGAAACTTTCGTCACCTGCCGGATAAGATGTTTCAAAATGGAACGAGGAGGGCGCGATCACCGTGACCCGCGAGCAAAAATACGAAACATTCAAAGCACTGCATGAACGCACCGGGACCTTCGTCATCCCCAACCCATGGAACGCCGGTACAGCAAAGATCCTCACCGCTCTGGGCTTCGAAGCCCTGGCCACGACAAGCGCAGGCTACGCCTTCTCCATCGGACAAGAGGACTCGACAGCAAACCTGACACGCGACGGAATTCTCGCCAATGCGAAAGAGATCGTCGAAGCCACCCACCTCCCCGTCTCCGCCGACCTCCAGAACGGTTTCGGCCCATCCCCCGAAACCTGCTCCGAGACCATCCGCCTCGCATCCTCCATCGGCCTCGCCGGCGGCTCCATCGAAGACGCAACAGGGCACCCCAGCGTTCCCATCTACGACTTCCAACTTGCCGTCGAACGAATCGAGGCCGCAGCAGAAACAGCCCACACCCATCAATTCCTGCTAACCGCACGCGCCGAAAACTTCCTCCACAACCGGCCCAATCTCGAGGACACCATACGCCGCCTGCAATCCTTCGCCGACGCCGGAGCCGATGTCCTCTACGCACCCGGACTCCCAACCCTCCAAGCCATCCGTGAGGTGTGCGCCTCCGTCTCCAAGCCCGTCAACGTCCTCATGGGTCTCAAGGGCGCAACCTTCTCCGTCGAAGAACTCGCCGCAGCCGGAGTCAAACGAATCAGCGTAGGAGGCTCCTTCGCCCGAACCGCTCTAGGCGCCTTGGTACACGCCGCACGCGAAGTGAAAGAAAGAGGGACCTTCACCTACGCAAGCGAAGCCATCTCCCACGTCGAAGTGTCCAGCTACATGACAACATCAAAACCCTGACTGCTTTTTTGTTGTCATCCCGTAGGGATCTGCTTTTGCCTTGCCGGGTGCATCGCGCACTTTGCGATGGGTGGATTACAGCGGCTCAACCAGCCACAGAGCCCTTGCTTCTACTTCGGTCCTTGCTTCTATTGTCTTCGCGCGAGCGATCTTCCTCAGCCGCCTCCAGCAACCTCCCGCTCGCTGACACGCGGTGGCTAGAGAAAGGGAAGAAAGTCGGAAGTACGAGTCGGCACCTTATCCAGAATGCGCGCAGTCAGAACCGCTCCGCTCCGGTTATCGTGCAGCGTAATCGGGAATGCAAGAACGCTCCACGTCAGTTGCTGTTCGTCGGGTCTCGGCTGGTTCAGCAAACCACGACGCGTGCGGTCGATATAGGTCTCGCGACTGTGGCAAACCGTCTGTATCACCTCGCGCCAATCGCGCATCAGCGGGTTCAGCTCATGAAAGACACAGCGTCCGGTGAACCAGTCGCGAGGCTGCCCGAGATATTCCGCAGCAGCGTCGTTGCAATACTGCCAAATGCCCCGCTCATCGAATATCTGAACAAGAACGTCCGAGCCAATGGTGAGTGAGATGCGGGAATAAAAAAAATCCCGCGCATCGACCACCACCGGAGCGCCGCGGCGTTTCGCCCCAAGCGAACTCAACGCATCCAGAAGATCTTCCACTGAGCTGTGACCCTTCAGCAGATGCATGTCTTCCACTCCGCCGAAATACCGGTCCAGCGTAGCCGAAAGAATAATGATGGGAACATGCGGCCGCCGCCGCCGAAGCAGAGCCGCCACCTCAGTACCGAACTGCCCGGCCCCAAGGTGATAGTCCAGCACCGCTATATCAATATTATTGAACAGCTCAGTGGCCTCTTCGATCGTGGAGGCCGGAATGCACTCGTACCCATGCTGGCGCAAAATGGCAGTGCGAAGGTGTAGATTCGTCGGCTCGTCATCCAGCAGCAGGACCCGCACGGGTTGGATGTGCGTATTCGGCACCCTGTGAATGACGCTCGGTATGCTCTCTGGAGGCTCAATCATGGTCTACCCCCTTATAATGCTTCTTTATACGACTATAGTCACCACGAAATGGTTATTTTAGTTTCAATTTTATATCGCGAAGCAGCTCCGGAAGTCGATTAAATAATGCAACCGAACGCAGCCACTGGCGATTGTCGATCGCAGGATAGCCGCTGACGATCTTTCCTGGTGCCACATCTCCCGGAATGCCGCTCTGCGCGGTAGCCATCGCTCCGTCGCCTACCGTACAGTGGCCGGCGACCCCAACCTGTCCAGCCAGAATCACGCCTTTACCGATAGTAGTCGACCCCGCAAGCCCAACCTGCGCACAAAGCAGCGTATTTTGACCCACCGTTGACCCATGGCCTACCTGGACCAGATTATCCACCTTGGCCCCGGCCTGGACCCGCGTCTCACCGATCGAAGCCCGGTCAACGCACGCGTTGGCCTGTACCTCGACCGCATCTTCAAGCACCGTCATGCCCGACTGAACAATCTTGTACCAGCTGCCATCCGACTGCCGGGCAAACCCAAAGCCGTCGGCCCCAATCACGGCTCCGTTCTGCAAAATGACGTTGTCGCCAAGCTGGCAGTGTTCGCGGACCACGGCATGGGCATGAGCGAATAGATTATTGCCGGCATTCACGTAGGGATAGAAGACAACATGGGGCAGGATCGTAGCGTTATCCCCGATCGTGACGTTATCGCCGATAACCGCATAAGCGCCGATATGGGCATTCACTCCAATGCTGGCCGTAGGCGAGATCGCGGCGGTTGGATGAACCCCCGGCGGATACATCGGCGAACGATAGAAAAGCTCAATCGCAAAGGCGAAGGCCAGGTAAGGGTTATCCACGCGAAGCGTAGCGGTCCGCACCTCAGGAAAGTTCGGTTCAACCAGGATGGCCGTGGCTTTCGTCGTGCGCGCCAGCGCAGCATACTTCGGATTCGACACGAAGGTGAGATCGCCCGGCTCAGCGTTTTCGATGCCGGCTACGCGGGTAATTTCGGCAGACGGGTCGCCTAAAAGAGTGGCGTCCAGGTACTCGGCCAGCTTGGCTAGCTTCAAAGATTGCATGGGGCGATTATAGAGACAGGGAGCAGCGAATAGGCAGCACGCTAGGCTTTCTACTCCCTACTCCCTATTCCCTACTCCCTGCTTTTAGTTGGGCCGGCTGTTGGGCGGTGGAACCAGGTTCTCAAACAGGTCCTCCTGCATCGACGGGACAGAAGCCGCCGGCAGTGGTTTACGACGTGAAGGAGTCGTGATCACGGCAAGCAGCTGAAGTTCCGCCAGCGAGGTGCGCGGAACATAGACCCGCTGAGTGTTCGACCGGGTGTCCGGCGGGGTCACATGCAGCCCGGCATCGTGGATCGCGTCATCGAGGAGGGCAACATCCGTCGGAGCAAGCCCTTCAAGAACGTCTCCGCCGCGAAAAGTCATCCGCAGCCACAGGCCTTCCGTGCGGGGACGGGCAAGGAAGGTGCGCCGGGTAAGGCGTTCCGGATTGACCGTATCGTGCAGATTAAACTCGCGCACATAGCAAATATGCTTGATGTCATTGAGAAGAAGCGGGATAACCCTCCCGGAAAGATCCAGCAGCTCAATCCCGCGGTTGCGTACGAACCCGGACAGAGGCAGGTATCCCGGAAGTGTTTCGCCAGTGAAGCGGCGGACAATGACCTTTTTGTGGGCTGAGGACATGGCGCACCGGAATTGTTGCACAGAAGGAACCGGCACACCGAAAAAGGTGCAGGTCCGGTAGCCAATACGCTAATGTTGTGTTACACTTACGTTTTGTGCCTACGCGTCTAGATCTTGATAAACACTTGAGCCGCCTGAGCTTACATGCGGTGCTCGGACGAGTTTGAGTGTACCGGTTCGACCGGCTTGGAGTAAACCTTACCTGTTATGGCCGACTACATTTATTTGCTGGAAAATAGACTTTCTGCGGCACAGCAAGCCGCCTTACTCGCTATCCGCCAAGTCGCTCGTACCAAAGGGCTTACTGTATTTCTCGTAGGCGGAGCGGTGCGCGACATGACCAGCGGGTCGCCAGTACGCGATCTGGATGTAGTGGTTCAGGGAAACGCCCTCAAGCTAAAGAAAGACATAGAGAAAGCCCACGGAGTGATCACTGGAGAACACGAAGCCGGACAGTCGCTCTTTGTACGGTTTCCCGGTGGTGTGCGCGTGGAGATTGGCAGCACTTTGTCGGTCACCTATCCCAAGCCCGGCAAACCGGCGGTCAAGCCGGCGACCATTCTCGAAGACCTCCGGCGGCGGGACTTTACCGCCAACGCCATGGCCCTCTCGCTCAACGACGGCTCCTACGGTCTCCTGATGGACCCCCTCAACGGCGTAGCCGACATCGAAAACCGCGAGCTCCGGCTGGTCAGCAACTACGGATTCATCGAAGATCCCGTCCGGATGATTCGCGCGGCGCGGTTCTCAGCCCGGCTCGGCTGGCAGATGGACGAGAAGACCCAGCAGCGCTATGAGACCGGCAAGCAGGAAGGCTACATCGAGGCGATGGACCAGTTTCATCGCGGCTACGAGACCGAAGAGATCTTCCACGAGGAGGACCCACTGCGTGTGCTCAAGCGTCTGGAGGCCGACGGGTGGATGAAGCACCTCTTCCCGGCGCTCTCTTCCGCAAAGGCAAACGTCGCAGAGCTCGATCGCCTGCGCGAGAGCCAGATGCAGCTCCAGATGCAGGGAATCCATCCCGAAGCCGCCGTCGCGAACTTTCCCCTGGTAACGGCGAAGATGGCGCCGAAGGATGTAGCCTCCCTGAAAAAGAGCTTCCCGCGCCAGGGATTTGTGGCTGAGATCGCCGCCCTCGAAGGCGAGGCCAAGGCCTTCGCCGCCGAGTTCTCAGGCAAGGGTGCCGCAACGCCATCGCAGGCATGGAAGCTCCTGCACTCGGCCAAGCCCGAGTCCATCCTGTGGGTCGCCCATACCTCGAAGAACGCCGGAATCCAGGCCAAGTTCAAGGGCTTCTTCACCGAGTGGGCCCAGGCCAGGCAGAAGATTCCCTACGTCCTGATGCAGGAGATGCGCATCGTTCCCGATCTGCCGATCTACAACGAGCTGCTCGACAAGCTCTTCTTCGAACTGATGGACAACAAGCTGGGCACCGTCGAAGAGATGAAGGCCTACCTCGAGCCCTACTCTCCCCCCGCGCCCCCGCCGCCCGTGCATCTGCGCCGTCCGCGTATGGCCAAGAAGGACGCCAAGCCGCCCAAGAGCCGCAAGAAGGCCGTTGCCGCAGTAGAAGGGGAAGCGACCGAAGCAGTTGCCGTCGCAGCTGCAGCCGAGGCTAGGCCAACGCCAGGTAAGGGTGCAGCCCCCGTGAAGTCGCCCCCGGCAGGCAAGCCCGCTGCGGCTCCAGTGAAGGAAGCGGCGAAGAAGGCTGCCGGACCAGGAAAGACCCTCGCTCCGGCTCCGGCGAAGAAGGCAGGTGTCCCGGCGAGTGGCAAACTCGTCGCCAAAGCTCCGGCGAAGAAGACTGCCCCTCTCAAGAAGGCGGCAACCAAAAAGACTCCGCCCAAGGTAGCGGCGAAAAAGGCTCCTGCCAAAAAAGCTGCACCAGCGAAAACCGCAAAGAAGGCAGCACCCGCGAAGAAAGCCGTTGCGAAGAAAGCTCCGGCAAAGGTAGCGCCCAAAAAAGCTCCTGCGAAGAAAGCCGCGCCGGCGAAGAAAGCTGCGAAAAAACCGGCTCCCGCCAAAAAAGCCATAAAACCCGCGGCAAAAAAGAAGCGCTGAACGTTTTCGCGGATCTATGATCTTTAGGCCGTATGGGCCATGGGCTCCGTAGGGAGAGGCGATGGCACCTTTCCTTTAGCGATCGCGTCGAGCGAACTCAGAATTGGTTTTCGACGTGTTGTTGCACTCGCGAATGGAGTGGCTTTCGATGTTCCAATCCAAGAGGAGATAAAAGGCCTTATGGGCAAGGTCATTGCGTTCATCAATCTCTCACTGGACGGAGTGATGCAGGCACCGGGACGACCTGATGAGGATACTCGTGGCGGGTTTACGCACGGCGGATGGGCCGCACCCTACGCAGCGATGACCTCCGCGGGAGAGGCTATGGCAAATGTAGGCGGCCTGCTCCTGGGCAGACGGACCTACGAGGACTTTTATAAGGTGTGGCCCAAGCGAACCGACAGCCCTCACTCGTCCTTCATGGATAACATCCAGAAATATGTGGCCTCCCGAACCCTGAAGGAACCGTTGCCCTGGCAAAATTCCACGCTCCTCAGCGGGGATCTCGTCCATGCGCTTACTGACTTAAAGAAGGGCCAGGACAGGGATCTTGTGATCATGGGGAGCGGAGAATTGATACGTTCTTTGATGCCCGACAATCTGATCGACGAATATGTCCTCTTAATCCATCCGCTTGTTCTCGGTCAGGGCCATCGGCTTTTCGCAGACGGTGTTCCGTCCACTCCTTTAGAGCTGATAAGGACGAAGACAACCGACAAGGGCGTTATCGCAGCAACGTATCGGCCGATCCACTGACCGCACGCAGGCGGAAAACGAGTGGACGGGCCACTCGCTTCAGAGCAGGTATCCGCGTCAGAACACAGACTCGCAACCGGCTGATACCCTTGACTCTCATGCGTTCGATCCCCGCCCTCGCGCTCCTAGCCACCCTCATCGCAACTAACGGCTGCCACTCCCCCTACGTCGCCACCACGGTCAGCAACCAGACCAGCCAGCCCATCGAACTCCTCGAGGTCGACTACCCCAGCGCCAGCTTCGGCACCCAGAACCTCGCCCCCGGCGCCGACTTCCACTACCGCTTCAAGGTTCTTGGCTCAGGCTCCATGAAGCTCCTCTACACCGACAGCGCGCACCAGGACCACAAATCCGACGGACCCTTCCTGAAGGAAGGCGCCGAAGGCCCTCTCACTATCCTCATCGCCGACAGCGGAGTCACCTGGCAGCCCGCACCAACTCTAGCCGCCGGCAGATAGCTCTTAGTCATCCGGATCTGCCGCTCTGCCTTGTTTCGCGAAACTAGCCGTCCCCGGCGAACCGCTCTTCCCTCTTCGCTGACTGCTATTTGCCATCACCGCGAATACGCCGGCAACCGCCAGCAGCGGAACAGCCATCGCAAGAAAAATAATGATCATAGGAACCTCCCAAACTCAACCTGCGTTCTGGGCCTGTTCATACCGCGTGCCATATCGTAATCCGTTCCTCGATATTGTTGTATTGCACCTCGGCTCTTTTCTTCCGATGCCGTCGATCCCTGCGCGGTAGACTGGTACCTATGCCGCGCGGATATTTCATTACCTTCGAAGGCCTCGACGGCTCCGGAAAAACCACCCAGCTTCGCCGCCTCGCCGCCACCCTCGAGGCCGAAGGCCACAACGTCGTCACCCTCCGGAATCCCGGCGGCACCGCCCTCGGCGACCGCATCCGCAGTGTCCTGCTCGACTCAAGATCCGAAGCCTCCGTCGGCCCCATCGCTCCCGCCGCGGAGATGGCCCTCATGTTCGCCGACCGCGCCCAGTCCATAGCCGAGATCATCCTCCCCGCGCTGGAGGCCGGCTCCATCGTCCTCTGCGACCGCTACACCGATTCCTCGGAGGCCTACCAGGGCGGCGGCCGCCAGCTCGGCAGTCCACGCGTCCTCGCCATGCACGCCGCCGCCTGCGACAACCTACAGCCCGACCTCACGATCCTCCTGCTTCCCTCGCTCGAGTCGTCGCTG
>Ga0210406_10004198_pt1 | contig 15558 bp, 7 predicted proteins | sample IncBWC30MmetaG_FD_155454 | JGI IMG/M metagenome (GOLD analysis project Ga0210406, IMG submission 155454) | Forest soil microbial communities from Barre Woods Harvard Forest LTER site, Petersham, Massachusetts, United States - Inc-BW-C-30-M | ecosystem: Environmental > Terrestrial > Soil >... | reverse complement strand
CCGTTCCCCGGCCCCATCCCCCGATTGATGCCCGAGTGCGAGGAGTTCAACTCCCCAATCAATAAATTAATATCGCGGCGCAGCTCATCTGAAGTCTTCACACCGGCGATATAAGGAGCCCACTCCTCATGCAACTTCAACCAGTTCTTGCCGTGGAAGCTGGCATCGTAGAATCGCCGGTTCAGAGTCTCCCAGGCCTCTTCAAACACCACCTTCTTTTCCACGTCGAAGTCGATCTGCATCGGCGCGGTTACCGCTACAGTCTTCGGCGTACGCGACTCCACCGTGATCGACTTCACGGAACCATTCTCGAGATAGAAGACATCCTTCGCATCCGGACTGAACGCATAGTCACTCTTCCGTCCCGGCGTCGAGGTCAGTTGCCGCGCCACCGGCGGCTCCTTCGACAGCTCATCCAGGCTGTACGTATACAGGCCAAGTTGATTCGCAGAACGCGCCGCAAACAACAGAACCTTTCCGTCCGCGCTGATCACCGGCGCCTCCGCATTCAACCCAAGCGGCAGCAGCGTCAGGCGATCGCGAATCCCTTCAAACACAATCTTCACCGGCTCCGGCTTCTTCTTGGCATCGTCGGCCTTCTTGGCATCGTCGGCTGCAGCTCCGGCTGTTGGAACTGCCGGCTTCTCCTCTGTCGACGGTGTGGGCGTCGCCGGCGTGGCAGGAGGAATCGGCGAAGAAGGTGTCCCAGGCGTCTTCGATGGACGAAACAGCTCGCGAAACTCATCCTCGCGATACTTCGGCACATGTGGCAACAAATCAACACGAGCGATCTGCACCTGTTCACTTCGCTGCGCCGTGTCGAACAAAAGATAGTGCCCATCCGGCGACCACGCAATCTTCGACGCAGTCTCTCCATTCGCTAGAAAGCTCACCGGATGCGTCTCCCCACCGACTGCGGCCACCACATGCACATTACGAAACGACCGCTTATCCTGCATCGTAAACGCGATCCATTGCCCATCAGGCGACCACGTCACCGCCGAACCGGGCAACTCACCCGAAGCCACCACGCGATCAGCCCCCGCAGCGTCCTTCGCCGGTACCGCGACCACATGTAGCTCCTTATCGTTTCGTACATACGCTATGCTCTTGCCATCAGGCGCCCACTGTGGATTCGCATCGTCGTTCCCGGCCTGCGTCAGCACGCTCTCCTTGCTGGTCGCAAAGTCATACATCACCAGGTTGTGGCCGCTTCCCTCACCCGACCCCGCCTCGGAGCGATACACCAGCTTCATCGAATCCGCCGACCACGCAGGCTCGCTCTCCGCCGTTGCCGTATGGGTCAGCCGCTGCCCCTCCCCGCCATCCTTAGCCGATGCAGCAAACACCTCGCCATGCGCGATCACCGCAATCTTCTTTCCATCCGGAGCCAGGGCCAGCGTACTGAAGTTCGTTTCGTTCACATGCGTCACGCCCGGCGAGGCCGGCACCCCGCGCAGCGTAATCGGCACGCGCTCCGCCTTACCTGTCGCGGTATCCATCTTCCAGATCGTGAAGTTCCGCTCAAACACAATCGTCTTTCCACCATCCCCAAGGTTCGGCCACAACACGCGTCCTTCCTTGAAGTGGGTCATCTCCCTGGCCGACCCAGGCGCCGCCACCGGCACCGACCAGATATTCTCCGCGCCCGACGCATCGCTCATATAAAAGAGCGTCTTGCCATCCGCCGACCACATCGGCCACGCATGCTTCGCATCCGCCTTCAGCAGCATCTGGTACTTTCCACTCTCCGCCACCGGCTTCAGCCACACCTCGGTCTCGTCAATATGCGCGTGCCCGTTGCGCCACCACTGCGCGAAGCTCAGCCCCTTCGCCATCAGTGCGATCGTCTGCCCATCAGGAGAGGGCGCGCTCTCGAACTCGCCCAGATAGCGCTCACGGCTCACCTCCAGCGGCGTACCCCCACCCGAGTTCACGCGAAAGATATCGCCCTGCCCGGCAACATCATTCACCGCGGACGTAAAATAAATCCACTTGCCATCATGCGACCAGCCATCCAGAGAATCCGGCCGGTCGGAGTAAGTCAGCCGCATCAACTCTCCCTTCGCCAGCGTCAGCACATAAATATTTCCCGCCCCTGTCCGTGTCGAAACAAACGCCATCTTCGCCCCATCAGGCGAGTACAGCGGACGCGACTCCGTCGCCGCATGCGTCACCAGCAGATGCGCCTCGCCTCCCGCCGCTGCCACTGTCCAGATGTCCCCACCCGACACAAACGCAATCTCCCGCCCATCCGGAGAGATCGCCGGATCGCTCAACGACGCCAGCGCCGTCTGCGCCATCCCGCCGCCCCTTCGCGCGAGTAAAACGCAGCCAACCAGCACGCAGAGGAGCAAACGGCGAGGAACGAGTGACATGGCAGACACTTCCCTTCAACTTGAATGTTTAGATAGGGAAATTCTACACAACCTGCGAAACCTTCTCGGTCGAAAGAATCGCCAGCGTGTTGGGCGGAAGCCTCACTGCGTTCTTGGTGGCCCTTACGTCCTTACGCGAAGCCATCACCAGCGGCAAATGCATGGGATTTTCGAACTCCATCCGTTCCTCCCCCAGATTGCACACCACCGTTACCGCCCCGCGTTCCATCACCAGCCAGTTTTTCTCCTCATCGAAGATCACCCTGGTCTGCCCCAGCTCCCCGTTGTTCAGGGAAGCAGAGCTGCGCCGCAGCGCAATCAACCTGCGATACCACTCGAACATCTCCTCATGACGCCCCTTATGTACCTCGTCCCACTTCAGCTTCGACCTCTCAAACGTCTCCACGCTCTCCGGATCGGGAATGTCCGTCGGATTCCACCCAAACGCGGCAAACTCACCCCGCCGCCCCTCCTTCACCGCCTTCGCCATCTCCGGTTCTTCATGATCGGCGAAGTATTGAAACGGCGTGGACGCCGCAAACTCCTCCCCCTGAAAGATCATCGGAAGAAACGGCGCCGTCAGCACAAGTCCCGCGGCAACCTTCGCGCGATCCATCCCCACCACCTCTACAACCCGGTCTCCAATCGCCCTGTTCCCCACTTGATCGTGATTCTGAATGAACACCACAAACTGGTGCGGCGAGAGACCCTCCACCACCCTGCCGTGGCTGCGCCCGCGATACAGCGAGTACATCGTCCCATCCTGCACAAACACCTTCGTCAATGACTTCGCCAGCTTCGCCATCGTCCCGAAGTCGGTGTAGTAACCCTTCTCCGCTCCTTCCGCAGTCAACACCGTAAACAGCGCGTGATGAAAATCGTCGCTCCACTGCGCATTCATCCCATATCCGCCAACCTCCCACGCCTTCACGATCCGGGGATCGTTCAAATCACTCTCAGCAATCAGCACCAGAGGCCGCCCCAGCTCTTCCGACAACGCCTTCACCTCAATCGACAGCTGCTCCAGAAAGTGAACCGCCGACCTGTCGAAGATCTCATGCACCGCATCCAGCCGCAGACCATCCATGTGATAATCCCGCATCCACATCAGCGCGTTGTCGCAGAAAAATCTCCGCACCTCATCGCTTCCCCAATCGTCAAAATTGATCGCCCCGCCCCACGGAGTATGGTACCGATCCGTAAGGTACGGCCCAAACTTGCCGCTGTAGTTCCCCACCGGCCCGAAGTGGTTGTACACCACATCCAGCAGCACGGCGAGCCCGCGAACATGGCAAGCATTCACCAGCCGTTTCAATCCATCCGGCCCGCCATACTCCTCGTAGACCGCAAATAAAGCAGCTCCGTCATAGCCCCAACCGCGCGCTCCCGGAAACGAAGCCACCGGCATCAACTCAACATGCGTAATCCCCAGCTCCACCAGATAATCCAGCCGCTCAATCGCCGAATCAAACGTTCCCTCCGGCGTAAACGTCCCGACATGCAGCTCATAAATCACCCCACGAGAAAGCGGAGGCGCCGGCCACCCTGCATCGCTCCACGCAAACGCCGTCTGGTTATAGACCCGCGAGGCTCCGTGCACCCCATGCGGCTGCCACTTCGAGCGAGGATCCGGCCACGCCTGCGCATCGTCATTCACAACAAACCCGTAGTCGGTCCCAGGCCCAGCCTGTTCCACCGCGGCACTCCACCACCCACGCTCATTCGGCCCGCGCATCGGATAAGTCGCATCGTCAATCTTTACCGCAACTTTCTCCGCATTCGGAGCCCAAACCGTAAATTCATGCATTGTCCCCAGCCCCCACATCTTCGCGCACCAGAAGAGCCACAGGAAAATCCTTCAACAACATCTTCATCGGAATCACTCCCCCTGCCACAACTCCTCCCGTCAAACGATTCCTCCATCGCCCCTTCGGCAGCACCACAATCGTGTCCTTCCACGATCCATCCAGCTTCAACGTCAACCTCGGCGCCACCGTCACAACGTCTTCTCCCCGCAGATACGCAATCACATGATCATGCTTCGCCCCATCCACCTCGATCGGCGTGTACTCCGCCTCCGCGTTGAAGCAATCCGGCCGCTCCCGCCGCACCTCTAGCGCCTTATGAATCGTCCACATCTTCGGCAGTCCTTCATCGGCCTGCATCATCACCTGCGCCGCAATGTCCGTCCCTGTCATCTGCTTCAACTCACACAGCAGACGCTTCCGCAGTCCATAGTCCACCGGCCGCCGATTGTCCGGATCCACCAAACTCAAATCCCAAAGCTCCCCGCCCTGATACAAATCCGGCATACCAGGAGCCGTATACTTCAACAGCGTCTGTACCAGCGAGTTCACCCGTCCCGCATCCTGCACCCGCGCCACAAACTGATTCAGCTCCCGCAAAAACGGCGCATAGTTCAGCGTCAGCTCAATAAACATCCTCAGTGCATCTTCGAAGTCCTTATGATTCGCAACCCAGGAAGTCTGCTGCTTTGCCTCCCGCACCGCCTTCAGCATGTACTCCTGCGCACGATCGATCGGCAGAGGCCACGCGCCGATCAGCGTCTGGTAGTACAGATACTCCGTGTTCCGGTCCGGCATCGCAATCGACCCCGGCTTCTTCGTCCGGAACGCGCTGTTCATCCGCGCCCACCGCTGTATCGCCGAGTTGAATCTCCCCGGAATCTCCGATAACACCGCCAGCCGGGCCCTCACATCGTCACTGCGTTTTGTGTCGTGCGTCGAAAGCGTCGTCATCGTCAAAGGATGCGTCGCCTGCATCTTCGCGCAGTACGCATGAAACTCCCCAACGCTCAAACCATTGCGCCCCGGATCGCTGCCCACCTCATTCATCCCCGTCAGCCGGTTGTAGCAATAGAATGCCGTGTCCTCTACGCCCTTCGCCATCACCGGCCCTGTGAACTGCTGGAACCGCAGCACAAATTCGCTCTCCTGCTTCCCCGTCACCACCATCGTCAGCACATCGCGGAGAAAATCAAAAAGATCGGCATCGATGTCCAACCGCTGCTGCTTCGCGCACTCCGTAGCCCGTGTGATGTATTCCTTATCCTCCTCCGTGATCTCTTCCCGATCCGGCACCACATACGTGCGATAAATCTCAAAGCACGCCGCCACTTCGCGAATCGCCCGTCTCACCTCAGTCTGCGTATAGTCGCGCCGGTCGCGATTCGCCTCGCATATCTCTACAAACAGCGTCGTCAGCCGGTTGACATCGCTCCCCAATCCTTCCTGCGTTACGCTGATCTTCTTCTCATGCGCAATCGAATGGAAGTCAGTTATCTGATCCGTAAAGTCGCCGTAGACAGACGTCAGCTCCGCCATTCCCTCCTGCGCCACCAGCACACCCGCAGCCACGTTCAAAAAGTCATAACCCGTCGTCCCCTCAACCGGCCAGCTCTCCCGCAGAAACTCCCCAGGCTCCAGAATTTTTTCGCCGACGATATACGCACCCGGCGCATTCTTCCTCAGCCGGTTCAGATACTCCAACGGATCACGCAGCCCATCCGGGTGATCCACCCGCAACCCATCCAGCACGCCTCGCTTCAACCACTCCAGCACCAGTGCATGCGTCTCTTCAAACACATACTCCCGCTCCACCCGCAGGCCAATCAGCGTATTCACATCGAAGAACCGCCGATAGCTCAATTGCTGGTCTGCAGTCTTCCAATATGCCAGCCGATAGTTCTGCTGGTTCAAAAAATCATCCAGCGCATCCAGATTCCCATTCACCTCCGCCACTGACTGATCGATCCCCTCGCCGATCCCAGACTCCTCCCCGCACAGCCGCTCCAGCAAATGGAACAACACCACCTTGTCGCGGTGCCGCGCAAGAATCGTCCTGCGATCCACATACTCCGGTTGCAGCAGCCGACCAAACGATGCCGCCAGAAAACTCAACGTATCCGATCGCGCATACTCCGACGCCCGCGCCAGAATCCCCGCCAGAGAGTTCGGCGAAGCCGGCAGCGTCTCCCCCGAGCACTCCACCTGAAACTTGTTCCCGCGCCGCACGACCTTGATGCCGCGCGCCTGCAACACTCTCCCATACTGGTCGGGCAGAATCGGCACCAGCACCTTGTCCCGCAACCGCTCCTCCTGCGGCTGCCAGTCGATATCAAAAAACGAAGCATACCGGCTCGACGGCCCATTCTCCAGCACATCCCACCAGTACCTGTTCTCCTTGCCCAGCGACATGTGGTTCGGCACAACGTCGAGCACCTGCCCCAGCTTCGCCTCACCCAGCTTCTTGCAGAAACGCTCATGCCCTGCGGCCCCGCCAAGCTCCTCGTTCACCCGCTGATGCGACACAACGTCGTACCCGTGCATGCTTCCCGGTGCAGCCTGCAGGTAAGGAGAGCAGTACACATGCGAAACCCCCAGCGCACGCAGATAGTCCGCGATCCCCGCCGCATCATCGAATGTAAAGTCTTTGTGGAGTTGCAGCCTGTACGTGGAACTTGGAATCCGTAGCATTGTCATCAACCGATCAAAAAACGTTCAGGAAACAAGGCAGAGGAGAAGAGGTATGCAGATGATTGATTAGAGGCGCTTAACGCCTCACCGGTTGCATCGGGCCCGTTCCTGCCGATCTGCCGCCAGATAAACCCTTTGTCTTTACCGGGGTCTCCGGTTTCCACAGCCCCGACATAGCGAACGCCGCATGAAGCAGCGCAATGTGCGACAGCGCCTGTGGAAAGTTCCCCACCATGCGCTTCCCCACCGGGTCATACTCCTCTGACAGCAGACCCACATCGTTTCGCAGAGCGAGCAGCCGCTCGAACATCGCCTTCGCATCCGCCTTGCGTCCCATGAGCCACAAACTCGTCACCATCCAGAAGCTGCACGCTAGGAACGCTCCCTCACCGCCGCTCAATCCATCCTTCGTCTTCTTTGTGTCATACCGCTCGACCAATCCGTTCTTCATCAGCCGCTTCTCGATCGCCTCCACCGTTCCGATCACCCGGGGATCATCCGGCGGCAGAAATCCCACCAGTCCAATCAACAGACAAGATGCATCCAGCTGCTTCGATCCGTACGACTGCACAAAGCTGTTCAGTTTTTTGTCGAACCCTTTTTTGCAAACCTCCCGACGGATCCTCTCCCGGTTCTTCTTCCATCGCGCTACATCTCCTTTGCGGCCATACTCCAGATGATGCTGGATCGCGCGGTCGAGCGCCACCCACGCCATCACCTTCGAATGCGTAAAGTGTTTCGGGCCGCCGCGCACCTCCCAGATCCCCTCGTCCGGCTGCGGCCACACCGTGCACACGTGGTTGGCCAGCGCCGCCAGCAGCGAACTCACCGACACCCGAATCTCATCCTCCGCCTCCGGCGTCCTCGACAAAGCAGCCACCACCTCGCCAAACACATCCAGTTGAAACTGCTCAAACGCCGCATTGCCAATCCTCACCGGCCGCGAGCCTTCATATCCCGGCAGCCAGCCGGCCTCCCACTCGACAAGCTGCCGCTCGCCGCGAATACCGTAGATCGTCTGCACCTGGTCCGGCGTCCCGGCAACTGCCCGCAGCAGCCACTTCCGCCACTCCACCGCCTCCTCCACGTAGCCTGCTTGCATCAGTATCAGCAGCATGAACGCCGTATCGCGCAGCCAGCAGAAGCGATAGTCCCAATTGCGCGACCCGCCGATCTTCTCCGGCAGTGACGTCGTCGCCGCGGCCACAATACCGCCCGCTGGACCATACGTCAGCGCCTTCAAAGTCATCAGCGATGGCTCCACTGCCTCCGCATAGGGCCCGTTGTATTTGTTCTTCCCGTTCCACTGTTTCCAGAACCTCCGCGTCCCCGCAAGCGCCCTTTCCACCGGAAGCACCGCTGGCGCCTTTTCCAGCGATGAAGAGTTGGTCAACGTAAAGCTCACCGTCTCGCCCTTGCGCACCGTGAACCTGCCGCGCGTCATCATGTCCTCACCGCGCAGCCGGACCTTCGTCCGCAGCGTCACCATGTCGTCTCCTGCAATCGCCCGCAGTTCACGATCTGTACTGGTCACCCACGGAATCGTCCTTCCATAGTCGAACCGGATCGCGAGGTCCATCTTCATCGCCACCCTGCCGCGAATCCCGCGCACCATCCGCACAACATGAGAGTGCCTCTCGCGTGGAGGCATAAAGTCGATCAGGCACACCTCGCCGACTTCGGTTTCAAACGTCGTCTCCAGCACCAGCGTATGGGCCTCATATTGCCGTCTGATAGCCTTCACCTTGCCCACCGGCGCTATCTGCCAATAGCCGTGGTCGCGCGTCCCCAGCAACGCCGCAAAACACGCAGCTGAAGAGAACGTCGGCCAGCACAACCAGTCGATCGATCCCTCGCGAGACACCAGCGCCGCCGTCTCGAAGTCCCCAATCATGCAATAATCTTCAATCGGCGAACCGTGATACGGCCCCGTCTTCTGCTTTCGTTCCATGCCTCAATCTCGCTTCTGCGACTGCATTTCTTCTGCCAGCAACCACATACACCCGGGAACGCATCTCTTTAGGTGCAGGCCAACTCCATAAGATGCGCACCGCAGCGACTCTGTCGGGAAGATGAGGCATAAACTTAAAGCGCATGGTTACGTGACCCAAAAAGCAAGGTACGGTCTAACCCTGCGCCACCGCTAACCGAAACCAAGAGAGCTCACACCGAACGATGGCCTCCACGCAAACCAACATCGCCTCTACCCCAATGCCCCCAACCGGTACGATGCCCGCTTCGGCGCCGGGCACCGCCACCGCCGCCGGCAGCCTTCTCGTCAGCCTTGTTCCTCTCGCCCCCGAGGCCCTCGAGACCATGCTCGCCAACCTCTCCCTCGCCTTCGCCGGCGAAACCGTGCTCGTCGCTACACCCGATGCGGCTCCCCAGCTTTCTTCCGATAGCCCCCTCCGCCTCCTCCCCTACACCGTAACCACCGTCTCAACCACCCCCTGGATCCTCACCGCCGCCGACTACCTCAACACCTACAAACTCGCGCAGGAAAACCGCGCCTCCGCCTGCGTCCTCCTTGGCGCCGAATCCCAGACCCTCCACCCCGAGGCCATCCGCGCCCTGGGCAAGTCCGCGCTCCAAACCGACCTCACCACCGCGCACTACAATCTCGGCCCGCGCGAAGGCCTCGTCAACTCGGCGATTCTCTATCCCGTCACCCGCGCCCTCTTCGGCACGCGCCCCCGCTTCCCCCTCGCCATCGACCTCGGCCTCTCCCTCCGCATGGCCGAGCGTTTAGCCGCCGTCGCGCAACGCTTCACCGCCGCAGGACAGAATGACGCCTTCCTCTGGCCCCTCAGCGAAGCCGCCATCGCCGGCTACTCCATCGCCGAAGTCAACATCGGCCCGCGCGTTCTCCCCCAACCCGTCACTCCCGACCTCAACACCATTCTCACTCAGATCGCCGGCTCCCTCTTCGCCGACGTCGACGCCAAAGCCTCCTTCTGGCAGCGCGCCCGCGGCGTTCAGCCTCCCTATCCCATCACCCAGTCCGCCCCCGTCGCCGAGCCGCCACCCGACATCGCCTCCATGCTCGAAGCCTTCCGTTTCGCCTACACCAACCTCCACGAGATCTGGTCCCTCGTCCTTCCGCCCAACTCGCTCCTCGGCCTCAAGAAGCTCTCCCTCCTGCATCCCGAGAGCTTCCGCATGCCCGACAACCTCTGGGCCCGCATCGTCTACGACTTCATCCTCGCCTACCGTCTCCGCACCATCAATCGCGGACACCTGCTCGGCGCACTTACCCCGCTCTATCTCGCCTGGGCGGCCTCTCATCTCACCCTCATCAGCAGCGGCACCGCCCCCGAAAAACACATCCAGGACGTCGCCGTCGCCTTCGAAACGGACAAACCGTACCTCGTATCCCGCTGGCGCTGGCCCGACCGCTTCAACCCATGACAATTTCAACCCATAACCGGAACCGAGAACTGAGAACTGAGAACTGAGAACTGAGAACTGAGAACTGACAAGAGGTAACATCCATGTGGCAACAAGTCGAACTCGCCCTTAGCCAATCCGCCCACCGAGTGCTCGTCAAGCTCGCCATCTTCCTCCCGGCCCTGGTGGCGCTCCTGCTCGCCCTCATCATCCTCACGGCCATCGGAGCAGGTCTAGCCGCACTCGTGCGCCGCTTCCTCACAGCAGCAAAGTTCGACGAGCGCCTCGCCCGCAACGCCATCGCCCCCATCTCCGACTGGTCTCCGGCCAACAGCCCCACCGCCCTCATCGCCCGCGTCGTCTTCTGGGGCTGCGTCATCGTCGGCTGCTTCATCGGCATCTCTGCCGCCGACGCCGCCTATCCCGGCGACTCCCAAGTCTCGGCCTACATCATCCCCTACATCGCCCGCTCCGTCGGCGCCGTCCTCATTCTCATCGCCGGCACCGTCATTGCCCGCTTCCTCGAGCGCTCCGTCCTCATCGGCGCCGTCAACGCCAAGCTCCAGTACGCACGTTTCCTCTCTCTCGGCATCAAGTGGCTCGTCCTCGTCCTCACCGCCGCGATGGTCCTCGACCACCTCCAGATCGGCGGCGCCGTCGTCGAACTCGCCTTCGGCATCCTCTTCGGCGGCATCGTCCTCACGCTCGCCCTCGCCGTTGGTCTAGGCTCCCGCGACATCGTCAGCCGCTCGCTCGAACGCAGCACCACCTTCGACCCCATCCCCGTCGATCCCGACTTCAAATCAACCCCCACAGAAACCCTGCGCCACTTCTAGTGCCACGGCATTCTGCTTTCGCGGAAATCTCTCTGCTTTCGGGGAAATCTCTCTGCTCTCGTAAGGAGTGCAGGGCCTCGCTTTTAGCAACAAGCGGGGGCGCTGGCTTTTGCTTTCCGGAGGCAGTGTGCAGGGCTTTTAGCCCCACGGACGCCTTGCTCTTTCGGATTAAGCGTGGGGCTTTAGCCCCACGAAAGATCTGTAACGCAGGAGGGGCTTTAGCCCCGGGTCTTTTGCTATTCCAGCCGCAATCGCACTCTTTCAGCACCCTCTTTAGCCCCGGGCTTTCTTCCGCACCCTGAACACTTTCTCAACCCGGGAGGAAAGGGTGACGGCACGCTGCAGCTCATTTCAAAATGCTACTCAAACCCCTCCGCCACAGCCACCTCGCGCGGCTGCACCCGCGGCGCCAGAAACCCATACAGCCCCACCACAATAAAACCAAGCAGCGGCACAATGTACCCTCGCGCCCAGCTCCCCGTCGTCTTCGCGATAAACCCAAGCACCGGCGGAAAGACCGCTCCGCCCACAATCGCCATCACCAGCAGCGACGCAGCCAGCTTCGTATTCGGCCCCAGCCCCTTCAGCCCCAGCGCAAAGATCGTCGGAAACATAATCGACAAAAAGAATCCGCTTGCAACCACAGCCCACGCGCCCACAATCCCCGGCTGCGTCATCGTCACCGCCATCAGCAGCACATTCGCCGTCCCATACATTCCCAGCATCCTGCTCGGCGACACATACTTCATCAGCGGAGTCGAGACAAACCGCCCCACTGCCAGCGCAACCAATACTCCCGTCAGGTAATAAGCAGCATGCCGTTCACTCACCGATGTGAACTGCTTCATATAAGGAATCAAGCTGCTCCAGCTCGAAATCTGCGCCCCCACATTGCAGAAGTTCGCCAGCACCGCGAACCAAAGATGCGGATAGTCGAACAACTGCCGGAAACTCCCATGATCGCCCGTCTCGCCCTCATGTTCGCTATGCATCGAAGGAAACGTCATCCGCGAAAGCACAAACGCGCACAGCAAAACCACCCCGCCAAACGCCAGATACGTCGGCACCACCCGCATGATCTCCGTATGCAGATACGCCTGGTACGTCCCCGCCGCCCGCATCTGCTCAATCTCCGGAGCCTTCTTCTCCACCCCCGAAAAAATAAACCGCGCTCCAATCAGCACCCCGACAATCGTCCCCGGAGGATTGAACGACTGCGAAAAATTCAGCCTCTGCTCCGACGTAGCCGGATCGCCAAACTGCGCAATGAACGGATTCGCCGCCGTCTCCAGAAACGAAGCCCCGCTGCCCACCGTAAACAACGCCACCAGAAACGGCAGATACTGGCCACTCACCGCCGCCGGCCAGAACAGCACCATCCCGCCGCCAAACAAACACAGCCCCGTCACCATCCCGGCCTTATAGCCCCACTTGCGCATCAACAGCGCCGCCGGCATCGCCATGATGAAATAACCCAGAAAATTAGCCGTCTGCACCAGCTGCGCGCTCACCGGCGACAGCTCAAACGACTTCTTGAACTGCTGCACCAGAATGTCCGTCAGGTTATTCGACATCCCCCACAGAAAGAACAGCACCGTCACGAGAGAAAACAGCACCATATGCCCCACCGGAAACACCGGCCGATTCGTATCCGCTTCTCTCTTCTCTGACGTCGAAACCTGCATGCACCAAACCCCCAATTCAAGCTGTTAGCGGTTAGCTCAGCTTTTAGCTAAGAGCTAACGGCTAACAGCTGGTAGTGGCCCAGTCTATCTCAGTCACCCTTCGTCACACCCGCCGGAAATATTTGATTCAAATTCGCATCCTTCTTCACTATTGGCTTAGTATGGTTTTTCGCAAACTCGCGCCCGCGCGAACGGCCCTCTCACAATTCATCCCCAAATTGGAGAAACCCCATGGCAACGAAAAAGAAATCGTCTACTAAGAAACTGACCACTCACCTCGCAGCCTCCCCCCGCACCGTTCTGCCCGGCAGCGAAAAGGCTCCCTTCGTCCAGGCGGTCGGTGAAACACCCGCGCCATCCGGCGCCAAAATCACTGTCTCGGTCGTCGTCAGACGCAAGGCCCCGCTCAAAGTCACCAACCGCACCGGCAAAGAACGTCTCACTCACGCCCAATACCGCCAGAGTCACGCCGCAGATCCCGAAGCCGTCAAGCTCGTCCGCGCCTTCGCCAAAGAATACGGACTCTCCGTCGCGCCCGATACTCCCGGCCCGGAACGCCGCACCGTCAAACTCGTCGGCACCATCGCCAATATGCAGAAGGCCTTCGGCGTCACCCTCGTCCACAAGGCCCACGAAGGCGCCACCTATCGCGTCCGCGAAGGCAGTATCACCCTGCCCTCCGAACTCGTCGGCCCCGTCCAGGCCGTCCTCGGTCTCGACAACCGCCCGCAGGCCCAGCCCCACTTTCGTGTCTACGGCGAAACCGGAAACATCAGCGCGCAGCTAGCCCAGGGCAGCGGCTTCGCCTCTCCTCACGCCGGCGCCGCGAACACCTCTTTCACTCCACCCCAGATCGCCGCGCTCTACCAGTTCCCCCCCAACGCGTCCGCCGCAGGCCAGACCATCGGCATCATCGAGCTAGGCGGCGGCTACAAGACCGCCGACCTCACCACCTACTTCAAATCCATCGGCCAGAAGACCCCCAAAGTCTCCATGGTCTCAGTCGACGGCGGCAAGAACTCCCCCACCAACGCCAACAGCGCCGACGGCGAGGTCATGCTCGACATCGAGGTCGCCGCCGCCGTCGCACCCGGATCCAGCGTCGTCGTCTACTTCGCCCCCAACACCGACCAGGGCTTCATCGACGCCATCGCCACCGCCATCCACGACACCAAAAACAAACCCAGCGTCATCTCCATCAGCTGGGGCGCCGCCGAATCCGCCTGGACCGGCCAATCCATGACCGCTCTCGACGCCGCCTGCCAGTCCGCCGCCGCCCTCGGCATCACCATCACCGCCGCCGCCGGCGACAACGGCTCCACCGACGGCGTCGCCGGCGGTCTGAACCACGTCGACTTCCCCGCCTCCAGCCCCCACGTCCTCGCCTGCGGAGGAACCAAACTCCAAGGCAGCGGCTCCGCTATCTCCTCCGAGATCGTCTGGAACGAGCTCACCAACAACGAAGGCGCAACCGGCGGAGGCGTCAGCAACGTCTTCCCCCTTCCCTCATGGCAGGCCAGCGCCGGCGTCCCCAAACCCACCAACTCCGCCGGCGGCCGCGGCGTTCCAGACGTAGCAGGCGACGCCGACCCCACCACCGGCTACGCCATCCGCGTCGACGGCAAGAACATGGTCATCGGCGGCACCAGCGCCGTCGCGCCGCTCTGGGCCGGCCTCATCGCCGTCGCCAACGCGCAGAACGGCACCTCCGCCGGCCTCATCCAACCCGCCATCTACGCCACCAAAGGCAAAGCCGGCTTCCGCGACATCACCTCCGGCACCAACTACTCCGGCTCCCCCAAGGGCTTCACCGCCGGCCCCGGCTGGGACGCCTGCACCGGCCTCGGCTCCCCCATCGCCACCAAACTAATCCCCATCGTCAAGCCAGGCACCCCCGCAGGCAAAAAACGAAAGGGCCAACACCAGCGACGCCCACAAAAAAGCCGTCCCCCAGTACGACGCTCAGGAAGACGATGAGACTTGCTCAACCATCCGTTCATCACAAACCCTTCGATGAGTCAAAAGGCAAAAAAAAAGGCCGCCCGAAGACGGCCCTCCCGTAATCCTTACGAACTAATTGTTGGAAAGCAGGTTCTGGCAAACATCCTTGATCTGCTCTCGCAGCGAATCATCTTCATCGGAGGTCTTCACAAACGCCAGCCCGTGCGGGTTGTTCAACCCACTCACCACCGGTGTCAGTTGACCGAACTCCAAATCCAATCGGCCCACGAAACCAGGAGCCGAGCTGCTGCCCGCCACCCCCGCCGAGTAAGCCACACCCGGCGCAAACGCCGCCTTCTCGATCTTGTAGGTAATATTCGCGCCTGTATCCGTCACCAGAATGAAGCCATCGCTCGAAGGCGTGAACAACGTATCGTCCACCTGCGGCTGGCCATACGGTGAGCTCAACGGAATCAGCTCCGCGCTCTGCTGCTTCGATCCTGCCTTGCGCACCACCACCAGCTCTGAGTCTCCCTGGCTATCCAGCACCAGGTCTCCCCCAGGCGATACCGTCATCGAGTCCGGGTCCTGCAGATTCAGTTGCGTCGGGGCTCCAGTCAGCACATTCGTCGCCGTAGCATTGCCCTCGAACACCGGCGTCACCACCACCTGGTTGCCTTCCAGCTTCGCCTCCACGATCGCCGGCTGATTGTTCGGATTGTTCGCTGGATTCGACGCACTCAAATACGCCTTGCCATTGCGAAACGCGATGTCGTCATATCCACCGCCAGCCTGCGGAGGCGCGGCAAACGAATACAGCGTCTGCTGACGCGTC
>Ga0210406_10004196_pt1 | contig 15563 bp, 10 predicted proteins | sample IncBWC30MmetaG_FD_155454 | JGI IMG/M metagenome (GOLD analysis project Ga0210406, IMG submission 155454) | Forest soil microbial communities from Barre Woods Harvard Forest LTER site, Petersham, Massachusetts, United States - Inc-BW-C-30-M | ecosystem: Environmental > Terrestrial > Soil >... | reverse complement strand
CTCTAGGTTCTTAATGAAAAGGGTCCGCAACTCGTCCGACGGATTTCTGCAGCCGTTCATTGATGAGGGCAAACAGATCCTCGAACCGTTTGGTCGATTCTGGCGTCATCATGCTGGTCGGTTCCGTGGACATTTTTCGAAAGAAGAGGCCAGCAGGACGGGTCTTGTGGAAGGCTAGTCCCACTGCATCAAAAGCCTCTTCGATGCGCTTCGCTATTCTAGGAAGCTTGGCGTTCATCTTCAGCGTTTTACCTTTCAACTCCTTAGCGTAGCTTTCACGCACAAGATTCTCATAAACACCGGGATCGATTAAATCTTCGATATCTGCTTCGCTAGGCCTAGTTCCACTAATTGCTTCCGAAACGAGGGTAATGTTCTGCTCCCGTATCAGCTTAGAAGATACGATCTCGTCACGGATCGCACGGGCCTGCTTTTCATCATCGAATAAAACAAGCACGTTGAGCTTTTGAGCGGTGAGGATGCTTACCATATTCGGAACCTTGGGCGCACCGTCCACCGGGCACACAGCCAAACTAGGAGTCAAGCCTGATTTACCCGCGTTTATCAAGTGCTTTGAAACCGCTTCCAAAATCCACCAATCCGTGACCCCCTCAACAACCAGATTGTTGGGGCCGATAAATAGACTGTCGGCATAGTGATACCCGAGCGCCGCCCGTATTGGAGCTAGCGTCCGACCGTCGCCCGTGGGATTGTTCGTAACCGTTGTACCTTCGTCCTCGCTGATATTCACAGTCCGCAAAGCGTCAAGAGCTTGGATAGGGATCATGAACGGAGAATGCGTGGTATAGACGATCTGGTTGTCAAAATCCTTTTCCCAATGGGTCAGCAAGTCTTTCTGCGACTGAATATGTAGGTAGAGACCGGGTTCGTCGAGTAAGAGGATTGCGTTCTTAGCCGCGCCGCCATCGGTATCCGCAGAAAAAGCGATGTAGAAGGAAAAGAACCACCTGAAGCCCCGGCTCCTCTCATCGAGATTAACTTCCACGTCAAAAGTAGTCGTCGGATCGGAGATGAGTGTGTCAAAGTGCGCGCCATCGAGATTAAAGCGGACCTTCAGCGGCCGATCTTTCCAAAGCCTTCTAATCTCTGCCGTCACAACGGCGCTTGCGCGATTGGCGATCTGGTTCCTTTCTTCCGATTTCTCTTCACCTTGAAGCTGGTTGAGCTTTGCAGGATCGAGACCGGCGACCTTGCACAATTTTTCGAAGTCTTTGTCTGCCTCGGTCCGCTGGTTCTGATTTTTACGCTGAATATATTGAGGAATATTCTGATGTCCCTGAAGTTCGGGGTATTCCGCAAGGTAGATGAATACTGGAAGGTTGGTAATAGCCCAATTTCTAGCTTTTTGTTGAGCTTCGGCATCTCCGCTGATCGTCGGACAGAGCTGCTCAAGATCGACGATGTCTTTTTCCTGTTTTTCCGGCAGCGTAGCGTTGGATCTCGCAATGGCTTGCCGCAGGGCGGTGAGAGCCGCCGAAGTTCGGACTGCCCATTCTTCCTTCTCTCCTTTGATCACCGTTGCATCTGTAAATACCTTGGTTGCCTGTTCGAGAGGCGTCCTCTGAGCGTCATCAAGACCTTCGCTCGCTACTTTCACCGAAGCAGCTATCTTTGTAATCTTGTTTTGAACAGATGCCTTGTCGAACTCTAGCGGCGGGAGATCCTGAAGCGCGACCCATCGGGTCGCTCCGTATCGTCGCCCGATGCGGACATGGGTAACACTGCCCGCGCGCGGCACGATTTCGGCAAGTTCTTTTTGCTCTTCCGGTGTCAGTCTCCATGAAGACGACACGACCTCAGTTTGGTCATTACACTCCGTGAGGCGGCGGTGACGTGGGAAATCCTTTGTTGGATTCAACGCCGTGAAACCCTCGGCCGGGTTCAATGTCCTCAGTGCAAGGAGTAGATTTGACTTTCCGCTCTCATTTCTTCCAAGCAACGCCGTGACATGGGATAGCTCCACCTCGCCGCTATCACTGATTGAGCGGAAGTTTTGTATCTTGAACGATTGCAATTCCATTAGTGACGCCTCTCGGTTATCACGGTCTTGTTTGCCCTGGGTCGGCGTCCAGGTGCAACGTTGAAAGCACAAGCAAATGAATTATATGCTGGTATCATGCGCGGGGGCCGATCTCGTTCGCTGCGAGTCTAGAGCAGGTCGAGCTTGCGCAAAATTGATTTCAGTAGTTCCCGATTCCTCCGGCGTGGCCGACTCCGGCCAGCCAATGTTCTTACGAGCATCGAACGGGACCTGCCGCTGACTCTCACTAGGGCTGCTATCGGGATTTTCTTCAGTACAGGCAGAATTCTGGTCTGCCACTCTTCCCGGTGGAGGTCTGGATATTCGGTATAGACGCTCCCAGGTGAATGAATTACGCCCGCTTCTATTTCTTCAAGCCGGTTCGATTCCTTGCCGATGTAGATGATTCGTTCGACCCGCACATGTCGTCGGCGCAGCAACCCAAAGGATTGCTTCCCGCTAGGTTTTCCCTTCGCATCCGCGCTCTTCGCACCGGCATGGAATTCATACTCCCGCAAAACTTCCCCGTACGTCTTTACACGTGCCATGCCCCGACTGCCATGGAAGCCCTCTGTCGTGATCTCGTACTGTGTTCCTGAGTATTGGTCGATCCACGGCAAATCAACCCAGCAGTCAGGATCGAGTATGTACGGCGCAACCAAGTGAAACTTCTCGGGGTCAACGTCGGGTGGATACCCAAACTGTTTCACATGGCATGACAACAGGAAGTCGAACGGTTTTATCCGGTTGCGATACTTCTTGCCACGATTGAGCATTACCAATGAACGTAGGGCGGTCGGGCTCGTGATCGGCAGCCGTCCCATAGCAGGCAGATGCTCGAAACCCAGCGGTTGGGCAGGTGAACCCAACGTCCTACGAATGATGCTGATCCAGGCCTGCGGAATCCAATCGCGATCATCACTGTCGGGGTTCAGCGGATTTCTGAGGTGACCGAGACCGTGCTCGGACCAGCGGTCTTCGTGATTGTTGATTCCTTTCTGAAGGAGGACAGGATTGCCGTGCTCATCGCGGAGGAAGATGGCGTACCTCTTGGACGCAATTGCCAGACAGTATACCTGCCGCTGGTTGCCCGTTTCTGGGTCATAGTTGTCGCGTTCAATTTTGAGGATGGAGCGGGACTTGTCCGCATACGGACTGAATTTCGCAAAACGTGCTGCAATCTCATCCACTTCTTTCCATGACAATGCCCTGACCGCACTGTGGCCATCTGGCATCTCGAATGGCCCTCCCGGACAAGAAACCAACCCGCCATGCTCCGTGGCGACAATTGCCATCGAATCAGTGTCCTCCATCACATACGTTCCATGGAGCTCGGAGATGCAGTGCTCAAGCAATGCCAGCATCAATCGGGCTCCGCCCGTGATCAACGAAGCCAGCGGCGGGAAGAAGAATTCACCAGGGAACTCGGGGTGAGGGACGCTGCACGTATATGGATCAGGGTCGATGCCGTGGCATGTGACCTCTATTTTCTCGTCCCCGCCCTGCCGGTCCATCTGCGCATAGATGCCAAAGCAGGTTGCGCTAGCGAGGATCTTAAGTGCTTTCTCAAGTCGCGTGCGTTCAGTGTCGGCCAGATCGGCGCGAGATGACAGCCGGAGTCGCTCCTCGACGATCACTCTAAAGAAGTCATCGCGCTCTGGGTCAACCTCAACTATTCCCCGCAGCTTCGTCGGGACGAGTTCAAACAAGACTCCGCGCGGCTCGATCAGAAATGCGTCGAGGATTTCGGGCACGCGACCGGTTGCGAGGATGGAAGCGACAACATCGGGGATCGAATACCACAGCGCATCTTCCTTCTTGGCGTAAACGTGGTTGAGGCCCACCTGCCAATCGTTGCTGGCTGGGCTGTACTTGCTGCGGATTGGTAACACGTCGCCATTCGGCACGACTTTGACGAAGCCGTTCATACGTGTCCACGCCTCCGGCTCGAAGAGGACATCGGGACTGAGTTTTCGGAGAAATGCTTCGACTCGATCTTTGCAGTGCTCTATCACGCGGATTTCACCGGCAATAACGAGCCGCCAGAGGCCCATCAGGGTATTCACGGTGGAGTACATCGAAAGAAAATCCGTGTACACGACCGGGCAAACAACTTTGCGGATATGAACGCTCGTTCGGCCCCCAAAGAATGCCGTTTGCGCGTACCCGAGATATTCCTTTGGGAAGGTCGGCTGTCGCTTCAGAATGGGCTTGATACCCATCGCCCTAAGGTAGCCTTTCCCGATTGAAGCCGGAGAGAACGCGTACGTGGGAGGAACCGCTATCGGATGCTCTGCAAGTTCACCGATCAACCTAGCCGCCATTTCAGACATCGCCAGAACGTCGCGCCGGTTGCCGTCGATGTACTCCTCGCCAATCGCACCCTGACGGACCGGCTGCTGTTTTCGATGTTCTACGGCAAAGGCTTCACAGGCTTCTCCCAGCGAATATGCCTGATCCGTTAACGCAAATGCGAGCGTCCGCAAGTCCAGGAAATGGCCCCGGAACCTGTACCCTGGTTGCGGCTTGCCAGAGGCGGAACCTTCTGGAATGAGGTCCACCTGATCCGGAGAGTTTCTCGCAGAAAAGCCTATTAGCGAGCGTTTGTTATCGATGTATTTAACGCAAACCCTGGGTCTAAATCCATCCGCACGCTCACGGCCTCGACGGTCCCTGTACGACCACAAGCAGAATGAGAAGCCTCCTGCGTAGAAGTCGCGCGCCGGTGAGGAATCAAATGCGAGCCGCGAAATGTCGTGGGCGAGGTTAAAGCCGACAACAAGGCACCGGGCCTTGTACGCGAGCTGATAAAACAGGTCCAGGAATTCACTCCGGGTGAGCAGCCGCAGGCGTTGGTCATCTCCCGGTGCTGCGCGCACATTGTGGCGCAGAACATAGTCTTTCAGGACCTGAAGCTCGCGCCTCGGCAGGTCATCCGCGTAGAACAAACCTTCTTCGAGGCTCTGGCCGCCAACGATCAACCGGTAGCTCCCGGTCGTGAGTTTCTGGGTCGAGCCACTGCGCCCAGCCGTGTGGATGACGAGCATCCCCTCTGGACGCAGCCATGAACTCATCGAGTGGCGGTCTTTCCCTGCGTCCGGGGCATACGGGAAAACGCGGACCGCAACTGGCAGCGGCCTGATCTCAGGCTTTCGCATCGGGCTTCTTCTTTGGGGCGAACTGTTCTATTTCCGTGTTCACCCACCATCGAGGCCCGAGCTTCTTCACCTGAACGTCATCCAGTTTTTCCAACATCTCCGCTAGCCAAAGCAGACCCTTTTCGATCAAGTAATGGATGGTGTCTATGCAGCCACGCAAAGATGCGGCACCCGCCAGCAGTGGACTCCCTTCTGTGTTGCTCAGAGTTGGTTTAGGCCATTCCCCCTGGACAACGCTTAGGATGGCGCGATGGTCATTAACCGGAACGGGTATTGTCGCGGGATTGTTTGCCTTGCCAGCGAAATGATGCTGGTCCGTTGTCGTAAGGCCCTTCGCCGCGCGTTGGCAGGCAGCGCACATAGTCGGGTTGCTGCCTGCAATCAGAGCCTCTGGTCGATCCTCCCCACATGCACAACAGGCCCCGACACCGACACGTCGAGCGGCGATGACCTTCCGGCGATGGGTTCCGCTAGGATCAGGTCTTGGGAATTTGCGCCCCATTAACGACTCCTCTTGTACAGAGATTCAAAGGTGAGTTCACCCCTAGAACCCAACCGGTCCAATTCATCGAGGTCGGTCAGCAAGGCGACTCGGTTCCCCTGCGCATCAATGACGTACTTGCCTTTGAACCGTCGGAGCGCCGAGTCATCGCCCGTCTCTAGGTAGCGCTCAACGGCAGAGGAATGTCTGCCTGCCTTGCTGGCTTCGAGGAAGTTACGCGTGGCAACCTCTACCGGCCCATTCTCAGAAATCACGATCACAGGGCGGAACAGGTGATCGTTGCGCTTGGCAGCGTATCGCCCGCTCTTGAGTTTCTTTAGCGCTGATCCGCCTCTACGTATCAGAGTGCTCCGTGAAATTCCGGACGCCCCCGCTGCCCTTCGAGCGGGAATGTCGTTGGATCTCATCAACGAAACCGCTTCCGGCAACGCCAGCAGCATGTCCTGAGCGCGTTTTGGCAGAGCGACAAACTGCTCTATCGTGGTAATGCTCCATGGATTGCTTCTTGGTTTAGACCGGTGACGTCTGCTGCTTTTGCGACTGGCCTCTGATCGCCGCTTCATTGGGTCATCCTCCAACCATGTCGATTACACCGATGCGCGTCGTGCGCCGCAACTCTTTTTGTTTTGTGCTACTAATAAGCAATGTATTACAATATTGCGTAATAGGCGCAACAAAGGAATCCATTCATTGTTGCGTCGCATGGTGACGATGCGAGTGAAAAAACGACAGCAATTTAATCGACGTGACGCCGCGGAGAAGTTGGAGCAGGCATGGCGGGATGTGCTGAGCGAGAATGGCTTGATACCGAGCCAAGCCGAGGTGAGAAAAGCCCTTACAGAGGTGCACCTCTCACCGAAGGCTCCGATTGGGCGGGGGTTGACAATCGGAATGTCGTTGGGCCTCGGCGGTCTTGGAAAAGCCATTGCTCGGAAGGTCAAGACGGAAGCGCAGCTTCAGAACGCATTGGCGTGCATCCGAGAGGCAGGAGAAAAGATGCCCACGGCGATAAGAAAGGCAACCAAAGAATTGGGACATGCCCTGCCGCGGAGAGGTGGCCCTGGTCGTCAACCCAAGCTAAACGCAATGCAAGCTGCGCAGGTCTGCGATCAGATTGCGCTGTTCGTACGCCAGGGGCACACATTGAAGGATGCGCTCGAAAAGGTTGCGGGGCTAACCCCTACCCTATTGGGTAAGAAGGTAGGTGCTCGCACACTTCAGAAGGCATGGGACAGACGCCGGGAATACCGTAGCGAATAGTTCAAAGTAGAACAACAGAAGAGATTAACCGTAAAAAGCGGGCCTGCCGAGTGTTACTAGCACTAGGACAGACCCTGACCGAGAGGAGAGACACCTCCATGACGGCTTCGCACACACTAACGTGTTCACCCAACCTTGAGCAAATTCCCAAGCACGGAACCCTGTTTATGTCGGGCTACGGGATGCGGTTGCAAGTCCAACATGGACATTTGTGCGCCGACTGGGGAGTCGGACGGGATCGTCACAATGTTCGCTTGTCGCGAGTTAAGCGTGACTTAAAACGCATAATCGTTCTGGGAAGTGGTGGATTTGCGACGTTCGAAGCACTGCGCTTGGTCGCGGATATTGGCGCGTCGCTGATCTTTCTTGATGGACGGGGAAAACTCTTATTCGCATCGACGCCTACCGCTCCGAGCGGTGTACGGCTGCGACGAGCACAATGCCTCGCCCCCGAAAATGGCACTGCTCTAAACATTTCCCGGGAACTTATTTCACAAAAGATAGACGGTCAGGCTGCAATTGTGCGCGACATGCTTGGGAATCCTGTAGCGGCAGACGCAATCCTACAATTCAAAGCTGAACTATCCGAAACCCCCGATATCGACGCCGTCAGACTCGTGGAGGCCCAGGCAGCCAAGACGTTCTGGAGCCAATGGGCCGATGTGCCGATCCGCTGGCCTCGCAAAGACGAGGTTCAAGTGCCTGCGCACTGGAAACGCTTCGCCTCCAGAATCTCACCGGTTAGTCACAGCCAACGCTTGGCTGCTAATCCGCCGAACGCCTGCATGAACCTAATCCACGCGCTTTGTGAAGCGGAGTGCCGCATAGCCTCGATTGCCATGGGACTCGACCCGGAGATTGGGCTTCTGCATTGTGACGCACCAAACCGTTCGAGTCTCGCTAATGATCTCCAGGAAGTCCTCAGACCGGCAGTCGACTCCTTTGTGTTGAATTGGATTCAGACTGAACGCTTCAGCAAGGCAGATTTTTGGGAAGACAGAAACGGAAATTGTCGTATCGGATCGCCACTAGCTAAGAAACTTTGCGAGACCGCGAACACGTGGCGTCGGCTCGCGGCACCTGTCGCCGAATGGGTGGCGCAAGCCCTTTGGAATTCTTCCCGCAATTCGGCAAAGGGCGAACAGATTCTTCCGACGCGACTCACCCAGCGTCGCAAAAGCGAAGGCAGAGGAAACACTTTTGAGTTGAGGATAAAGCCGCTCCCACTCCCCACGAAGATCTGCGAGGTCTGTGGCGCGGAGGGTGTGAAGAGTCGCTATTGCAAAGCCTGTGCGGTCGAGGCTGCCAGAGAGAACATGGCCCAAGCGGCCCTGATCGGTCATTCGCGCCCTAAGACTCAGAGAGTCAAAGATCGAATGTCCAAGACCATCAGCGACCACGCGGTGGCGAACACGTGGTGGGAGCCTAAGAGTTCGCCGAGCTGGCTAACCGAAGAATGTTACATTCAGAGAATTCAGCCGTTGCTCAGAAACAAGAAAGTTCGCGAGATCGCGGAAGCACTAAAGGTGTCGCAACCCTACGCCGCGTTGATCCGTTCGGGACGATGCCGCCCGCACAAACGCCATTGGGCAGTTCTGGCGGAATTGGTTGGAATTCAGCTGGATCGTGATTCCTCATAGTGTTGGCAAAGTCAAATGTGGGTTAGTATTCTCAGTTACTAAACCTCTAACCTATGCTTACCGGCGAAATCCGCAATCAGATCGATCAAATCTGGAACGCTTTCTGGGCGGGAGGAATTGCTAATCCGCTCGAAGTCATTGAACAAATCACATATCTCCTTTTCCTCAAGCGGCTGGATGAACTGGAAATCGCCGAAGAATTAAAGGCCAACCGCGAAAAGAAGCCCATGGGGAAGCGTTTTTTCCCAGAGGGCGAGGACGACAAGAAACGACCATACCAGGATTTCCGCTGGAACCGCTTCAAAAACTTTGACTCCCGAGAGATGTACACGGTGGTCAGCGAGCACGTCTTTCCTTGGCTGCGAACGCTAGGTGGCAATGGCACAACCTACTCCAAGCACATGGAGGGCGCTCGCTTCACTATCCCCACGCCCGCACTGCTGGCTAAGGTCGTGGACATGATCGACAAGGTCCCGATGGAAGACCGGGATACCAAAGGCGATCTCTACGAATACATGCTGGGCAAGATTGCCAGCGCTGGTCAGAACGGCCAATTTCGGACGCCGCGCCACATCATCCGGTTGATGGTGGAGATGGTTGAGCCCAAGCCTACGGACGTTGTCTGCGATCCGGCTTGCGGAACATGTGGTTTTCTGGTGGCTGTGGGAGAATCGCTGCGCGAGTCGCATCCGGAAGTGCTCCTTGATGCAAGGCTGAGGCAGCATTTTCATCGCGACCTATTCCACGGTTTTGACTTCGACAACACCATGCTGCGTATCGGCAGCATGAACATGCTGCTGCATGGGGTGGAGAACCCGGATATCACTTATCGTGATTCACTTGCGCAGGACCATGCCGGGGAAGAAGAAAAGTACACGCTGGTGCTAGCCAATCCGCCGTTCGCGGGGTCGCTGGATTACGACAGCTGCGCCAAGGATTTGCAGCAAGTGGTTAGGACCAAGAAGACCGAATTGCTTTTCCTTGCGCTGTTTCTGCGGCTACTCAAGCCGGGCGGGCGAGCAGCTGTCATCGTGCCGGACGGAGTTCTCTTCGGATCGAGCAATGCACACAAGACATTGCGACGAATTCTGATCGAAGAGCAAAAGTTGGATGCGGTTATCTCGCTGCCTGCTGGTGTATTCAGGCCCTACGCCGGTGTTTCCACTGCCATACTGCTATTCACTAAGACCAACTCCGGCGGGACTGAAGACGTTTGGCTGTACGACTGCCAGGCTGACGGATGGAGCCTCGACGACAAGCGAACGCCCCTGTTAGGTGAAGATAAGCTCGGTGCCGTGCCAAGACATCCTCTCAGTGCGGACGAGCACGCAAAGAATAACCTGCCCGACATCCTGGCCCGCTGGAAGGAGCGTGAAGGACGCGAACGTGAACGACCCCGCACTATGCAGAGCTTCTGCGTCCCCAAAGACGAAATTGCAGCTCAGGGCTACGACCTGAGCCGAAACCGTTACAGGGAGGTTGCCCACCTAGAAGTTGCCCACCGCTCGCCAAAAGAGATCCTGGTCGAATTGGCCAAGCTGGAGGGAGAGATCGGAGCGAGCATGGACGAACTGAGTGGGATGCTGCAGTGATAGATCTGGTCCCGATCCCGAAACAATGGCCGAGAATGGCGCTCGGCGAGATCTGCGATATTCGAGGTGGCTTTCCAGCTCCTCAAGAAGACTCAGCGTTTGAAGACGGAACAATCCCATTCGTGAGGATGAAAGATGTGGGCCGTCATCATTTGACGAACGATCTTCATCGGACTGAACAATCACTTAATCGGGAGTATTTTGAAAAAGCTCGATTTGAACTCACGCCGCGTGGCTCGATTTTGATGCCGCGAAGCGGTTCAGTTGGTTTGAATCATCGCGCGATCTTAACGATTGATGCTGTGATCGTGAGCCACCTTTGTGCGCTGGTACTGACCTCAAAAATGGTGTCCGGCGATTTCCTCTACCGTTTCCTTTGCCAGGTTGATATGCGGCGGCTCACGAAGAAGACAACGGGGTTGGACTCAATTGCGTTCTCCGATCTGCGCCAGGTCGCCGTGCCGGTCCCTCCTTTGGCGGAGCAACAGCGGATCACGGCGGTGCTCGACCAGGCGGAGGCGTTGCGGATCAAGCGCCGCGTTGTCCTCGACGAGATCGACATCCTATCCCAAGCAATCTTCCTTGACCTTTTCGGCGACCCAATCCGAAACTCACGCAAATGGCCACAGGAAACACTTGAAACGTTCTTTCATTTTCGAACTGGAAAGCTGGATTCCAATGCTGCTGTTGCCACTGGCCAGTATCCATTCTTTACGTGCTCCAGAGAGGACTCCCGAATCGACAGCTTTGCTTTCGACTGCGAAGCCCTGCTATTGGCCGGCAATAATGCGAGTGCGGATTACTCGGTGAAACATTACAAAGGAAAGTTCAATGCATACCAACGCACGTACGTGATCACGCTCCGAAATGAACGCAATTCTTATGATTACGCTCGGTTTGTGTTGGAGCACCGCCTTACGGAGCTGAAGCGCATGTCGAAAGGAACGAATACCAAGTACCTGACGATGGAATTGCTTAACAGGATTCGCGTTCCGGTCCCGCCCGAGGAACTGCAGAACGAATATTCGCGGCGCGTCGCAGCGGTGGAGAAACTCAGAACCACGCATCTTGCATCGTTGGCCAACCTAGATGCGCTGTTCGCTGCCATCCAGCACCGTGCCTTCGGGGGGGAATTGTAGTCATGCGCGGCGAATTTGTGGAAGTGTGGTCTGAAACATGGCGCGAAATTTGGGAGGATTTGGCGGCGCAGATTTCTGCACCGAACGACTTGTTTTGCGAGCTCTATCGGGAGTTTGCTGCAGTGCTGAAGACACGGCCCTCGGTCGAGGAACTAGCGGACATAATCGACGATCCTGTAAAGAGCGAGGAAGCGTTCGAGAAAACTCGGAGCCAAGACCTTTCCGGCGAGCGGGGCCTTGTCACTTTCTTGGAGAATGCGCAAGCGATACTTGACGACTTAGGCGGCGATGCGCTCTCCAATCACTATTTCAACCTGCTGGGTGCCTTTATCGACAAGTTTAGCCTGCGTTACGACTTGCGACGCCCCTGTACGCTCTGCCCAACGCTAACGGGAGTCTTCGCGAGCCTTGTCCAGGACCTGCGGGCCGTGACCAGTAAAGATGCTAACCTCGACTCCCTGATGCGGGACTTCGAAGATGCGATTAGGGATCTGCGCACCGGTTGTTCGGATGGCCGAATCAAGACGTGCATTCAGAAGCAAGTAAACCTTCTGGAGGCGATTGGTCGAATGTACCCTGGTGTCACCCAAACTACTCTTGGCGCGATCTGCGACCAAGTTGGTACGTGGCCCCATCAAAAGCTCAAGGAAGCGATGAAGAATCTGTACGGTTTTGCTTCCGACTACCCTGGTATCCGACATGGAGGCACACCGGCGAGTGCAATTCGCGCCATCGATATGCGCGACATGGTCGCTATGTCGATTCTGTTGGCTGGGTTCACGCCCTACTTGACCGATCAGCTCAACGCTGACAACGTGTACCGAGGCAAGTGAAAATGAAGACACAGGGGAGTTGCGGATGGTGAGCAACTTCGATTTTCTCCAGTTGGAATGGCCACAACTGTGTGCCGAAAGCCAAAAGGCTGAGGCTCTCGTCGTCACCGATCCGCGAACAGCTTGTTTCTATGCCCGGCGGACGCTGGAACTCATGGTGACGTGGTTGTACAAAAGCGAATCGTCCCTCAAACTCCCCTACCAGGACAATCTCAGCGCCCTCATCCACGAGCCGACCTTCAAAGCCACAGTTGGGCAGAAAGTTTTCATCAAGGCCAAGCTGATCAAGGACCTTGGCAATTTGGCTGCACACAGCCACAAGCCGCTGCTGCCGCTGGACTCGATGGCCGCCGTCCGCGAGCTGTTTCATATCTGCTTCTGGCTGTCACGCACTTATGGGAAGTCCGCAAAGCCAGCCGACGGTCTGACGTTTGATCCGACGGTGCTGCCCAAAACCTCGCCTGTTCCGCCGCAGACCTTGGCTCAACTGCAACAACTCGAAGCGCAACTGGCGGAGAAAGATTCCAAACTCAGCGAGCTGCTAACGGGCAAGGCCGCGCTGGATGCCGAACTCGAACGCCTGCGCGCCGAGATTGCCGCGATCAAAAAGCAGAACGAAGCCACACCGGACGAACACAACTACTCCGAAGCCGAGACACGCGACTACTTTATTGACCTGCTCCTGAAGGAAGCAGGCTGGGCCCTAGACAAGAAGCAAGACCGAGAATATCCGGTCACCGGCATGCCCAACGAAAAGGGCGAGGGCTTTGTTGATTATGTGCTTTGGAGCGATGACGGCAAGCCGCTGGCACTGGTCGAGGCCAAGCGTACCAAGCGCGATGCCCGTGTCGGCCAACAGCAGGCCCGGCTGTATGCCGACTGTTTGGAGAAACAGTTCGGACAGCGTCCCGTCATTTTCTACAGCAATGGATACGAACACTGGATTTGGGATGACCGGAATTATCCCCCACGCAGCGTTCAGGGCTTTTACACGAAAGACGAGCTGGAGCGACTGATTCAGCGGAGAAGTACGCGCACTCCGCTAGGCACTACCGAAATCAACAAGGAAATCGTCGAGCGCTTCTATCAGGAACGGGCGATCCGGCGAATTGGCGAAGCATTTGAGAAAGACCACGAGCGCAAGGCTTTGGTGGTGATGGCTACCGGCGCAGGCAAGACCCGCACTGTGGTCGCATTGTGCGATCTGATGATGCGCTGCAACTGGGTAAAACGTGTACTGTTTCTGGCGGACCGCATTGCTCTGGTCAAACAAACAACCAACGTATTCAAGCGACATTTGCCCTCAGCGTCAGCGGTAAATGTGCTGGAACATCCCGAGCAAATCGCCGATGCCAGAGTCCTAGTTTCCACGTACCCGACCATGCTGCGACTGATCGACGAGACCAAGGACGGCAGGCGGCAGTTTGGTCCGGGCCATTTTGATTTGGTCATCATCGACGAGGCGCACCGGTCCGTTTACCAGAAGTACCGAGCGATCTTTGAATATTTCGATTCCTTTCTGATCGGCCTTACGGCAACGCCCCAGAAAGAGGTAGACCACAATACATACTCCCTCTTCGATCTGGAAGATGGCGTTCCCACGGACGCTTACGACCTAGAGGAAGCGGTGAGGGATGGGTTTCTGGTCCCGCCGAGAGCCGTCTCCGTCCCGTTGAGGTTCCAGCGGGACGGTATGAATTACGACCAGCTGAGTGACGAGGAAAAGGAACGCTGGGATGCGGTTGAATGGGACGAGGACGGCAATATCCCAAGAACTGTCGAGCCCGAGGCACTCAACAGATGGCTGTTCAACGAAGATACGGTGGACAAGGTGCTCGAACACCTTATGAGATCTGGCCAAAAGGTGGCAGACGGAGACCGGCTAGGGAAGACCATCGTCTTCGCCAAGAACCATGCCCATGCCCAGTTCATCTCCGACCGCTTCGACAAGAACTATCCGCACTACAAGGGCGAATTCGCAAGGGTAATCGATTTTCAGGTGGAGTACGTACAGTCCCTGATTGATGCTTTTTCGACCGTGTCGAAGACTCCGCACATCGCCATTTCGGTTGACATGCTGGACACAGGCATCGACATCCCGGAAGTCGTGAACCTCGTCTTTTTCAAGATGGTGCGGTCCAAAACCAAGTTCTGGCAGATGGTGGGGCGTGGCACGAGACTGCGCCCAGACCTTTTCGGGCCGGGGCGCAACAAAAAGTATTTCTACATCTTTGACTATTGCCAGAATCTTGAATTTTTCAGCCAGAACCCGGATACGACTTCCGGGAGCGCAGGCGAATCACTGAGCGAGAGGCTCTTTGCGAGCCGCGTGGAGCTGATCGCTGAGTTAGATAAGTGTGGCTCCACTGGAGGAGAGCTCCGGAACGAGGTCGCCGAGCGCTTGCGCCAAGAAGTTGCGCAAATGAATGTGCATAACTTCATCGTTCGGCCCAAGCGCAAGCTAGTGGAGAAATACGCCGACGCTAGAGCCTGGGGGACTCTCGGGACGGACGAAAAGAATGAACTGGTTGGCGATGTTGCGGGATTGCCCTCTGAGCTGGTGGACGAGGACCAGGAAGCAAAGCAATTCGATCTGTTGATATTGCGGCTTCAACTAGGGTTGCTGCGGCATGAGAAGTCTTTTAAGCGGTGGCGTACTGACGTGAAGGAGATTGCTGGTGCGCTCGAAGAGAAGGCCAGTATTCCGATGGTGCGGGCGCAACTGGAGTTGATCATTGAAGTACAGACTGATGACTTCTGGCAGGACATCACGGCTTCGATGTTGGAGAACGTCCGTAAACGACTGCGCAGCCTTGTGAAGTTTGTGGATAAGACGAAACGCCAAAATATTTATACGGACTTTACCGATCTGATGGGCGAGGAAAGAGAAATCGAGTTGCCTGGGTTCGGAGCTGGACACGACGTTGACCGTTACCGCGACAAGACACATCAGTTTCTTAAGGACAACGAAAACGATCCGGCAATTCACAAATTGCGTTGGAATGAGCCCTTGAACAAAGAAGACATTGATGCACTGGAGAAGATTCTGATAAAGGCTGGTGCGGGAACGCGCGATGATCTCAGCAAAGTGCGATCAAGCGGCGAGCTGGGGTTGTTTGTGCGGTCAATCGTAGGGCTGGATCGTGAGGCCGCCAAGAAGGCATTTGACGGATTCCTCGCCGGCAAGACACTCGCCGCGAACCAGATTCAGTTCGTAAATCTCGTCATTGATTATCTGACACAGGCTGGCTGGATGAGCGCAGGGCAGCTATACGAGTCGCCCTTCACGGATTTCAGTCCGCGTGGCGTGGACGGAGTATTCGATCCGACGCAAGTGATGCAGTTGATCGCCATACTGGACAGCATCCGACAGGCGGCCGCGTTCTAGTTCTCTTTGT
>Ga0210406_10004195_pt1 | contig 15563 bp, 10 predicted proteins | sample IncBWC30MmetaG_FD_155454 | JGI IMG/M metagenome (GOLD analysis project Ga0210406, IMG submission 155454) | Forest soil microbial communities from Barre Woods Harvard Forest LTER site, Petersham, Massachusetts, United States - Inc-BW-C-30-M | ecosystem: Environmental > Terrestrial > Soil >... | reverse complement strand
GTACCGACAAAGCTCTGTTGCCAGTTCCCCTTATCGACCGAGAGTAATTCTGCATCATTCACAATTCACCTGAGCTAGGTAACGGCGTCACTAGGCGACGACTGCCAGGGTTCGGGACCGCGTTACTTGTTCTAGAATCGCTTCGAGCCTATCCACAACTGCATCCCAACTGTAGTCGCTGGCTACTCGCCTGCGGGCATGCGTTCCAATCGAATTTCGCAAAGATGGATTACGGAGAAGCTCAACCACTGCTTGAGCGAATTGTTCAGGGTGCTCCGCGATGCGAATTTCACGACCGTCGGAAAAAGGCAGGCCTTCGGCGCCGACCGGAGTTGCAACTACAGGCTTCCCCATGGCCATGGCTTCAGGAATTTTGATCCGGGTCCCTCCGCCCACGCGCAATGGAACCACCACCACTTCCGCCTGGGCAAGATACGGGCGCACATCCGCAACCCATCCGGTGAGTTTCACACCGGACTCTCTCCCGGCGACGGCCCGCAACTTCGAGGAAGGATTGCGGCCGACAACAGAGAGGCTGGCATTCGGCACTGCTTGTTGGATCCGTGGATACACGTCACGCAAGAACCACAGGATTCCATCCTCGTTCGGATCCCAATCCATGGACCCTACAAAGACTAAGCATTCTCGCTGCGGTTGATCATCAGAAGGATAGAAGAAATCGGTATCAACGCCGGTCGGAAGCGTGGACACGTTCTTAACGCCAAATTCGTCAGCCAAGGTTTGCTGATCCTGCTGCGATACCGCAATAAGATGGTCAAACGAGCGGCACACTTGGGCCTCGATGGTTCGCGTTTTCCTCCACTCCGAACCCAAGACGGGCTTTCGCAGAGGATGTTTTTCCACTTCCCATTTCCGCTTTCTCAGTAAAAATTCAACGTTGTGCTCGAACACCAACCGCGGTCTTAACGTAGACTCCACCAGGGGTGCAGCGGTGTGCAGAAAATCACAAAAAATCAAGTCAAATTGCCTGCGAGCTGCCAATGCTTCTACCGTCGAACGAAATCGCGGCTGATGGAACTTGGCCAGGAAGTACGGTAGAGCGCTGCATTGATTGGTGAGGACCTCCCGGTAGAATCGCAGTGATCCCTTCGTGGCTTCTCGCCAGAAAACGGGTGTATAGCTTTCGAATGTGCTCCTCATTCTGTCCATGGCCACGGCATCGCGAATCGGGTCCGCAAAAGAAACGGCATGAATCTCAGCTCGGAGCGCCAAGCGTGCCAAGATGTTGAGCGATCGTATCTTCCCTCCTGTGTCGGGCGGAAAGAGAGGGCGCGGTACCGTGAGCAGAATCTTCAGTGCCATCGTGTAAAGAGCCGCGAAGAAGCAAGACAACTCAGGCAAGCGACAAATCTTTTAAGCGTGAACGGCCACTCCTCCGCTCTGAGCCACCTGAGGTTCGTGGAAGCGGCTGTCGCGGTCCAAGAATACGCGGTTCCAAAGCTCAAAATTCAAGAGTCGCCAGCAGCCTTCAGTAGCGCGCGAGTCGCCATGACGATGCGCTTCAAGAAGCTGTTGCACATAACTTGTTTTGATCAGGCGGCGTTCCCTTGTGCGGCCGTCCAAAAGGACTCCGGCGAGGTCGTCGAACAACTGATGCCGCAGCCATGGTCGAATTGGGGTGGGAAAGCCTTTCTTGCTACGTCGAAGCACTTCAGCAGGCAATCGATGAGCCATCGCTTGACGGAGTAAATGCTTCCCAGAAAACCCACGCACTTTGTAGTTTGCGGGAACGCGCGCGGCAAACTCGACAAGTTTGTGGTCCAGAAACGGAACGCGGCTCTCGATGGAGGCAGCCATGCTCATTTGGTCTTGTTTCATAAGGAGCTCGACCAGATAAGTCTTGATGTCGAGGTATAAGAGGCGATTTAGCAGGCCTCTGTTGGTCCCGTTGGAGTGGAAGAACTGCATGGAATTCGCGTAGGGATTAGTTTCGCGAAGCTCCTCCGTCACTTCGCTGGTAAAAAGCTCGGGCTGCTGACCCTGAGAAAACACAGAATAGAAGTTGTCGAAGTGGATTTTTTCGAACCTGTCCGGATAATAGAGGAAAGAATGCCGCAGTTTGCGCAGTACTCCGTCTGGGATAACTTCCGCCATCAGAACCTTCTGAACTAACTCTTGGAGCCGCTCGGGGACCAGTTTTCGATAGAGTGGTCCAGCGCGCAGGTTCCAGAGCGTAGCGCGGTACTTCAAGTAACCGGCGAAGATCTCGTCTGCGCCCTCGCCGGTTAGCACGACTTTCACTTTCTCGCCAGCCAGCCGGGAGACGTAATAGAGGGCCACGCTCGAAGGCCATACTACAGGCTCATCTTCGTGCCAAATCACCTGCGGCAAACTCGCAAAGAATTCTGTCGGACCAAGGATTACCTCGTTGTATTCAGCCCCGATGTGCTTAGCGACTTGCCGGGCGTAGGGCAGCTCACTGTATTCGTCTTCGGCATATCCTACCGAAAAGGTTTGGATGGGCTCTTTCCGGAGATCAGCCATCACGGCCGCGATTGAGCTGGAGTCGAGCCCGCCACTCAGGAACACTCCAACTGGAACGTCGCTCATGAGGTGGCTGTGCACGGTCTCTGCGAATTGGTCGCGAAACTGTTCGATGTACTCAGCTTCGCTGAGCGCGCATTCGGAAGGCGAGATATCCAAATCCCAATATTGTGCGATCTGAGGGTCTGCATACTGATTTGTTAAGTCAATCTGAAGGTGATGCCCGGGCAGCAGCTTGCGAACGCCCTCGAAGAGCGTCTCGTCCGAAGAGATGTAGCCAAACGCAAAGAATTCCGGCAGCGCGCGCCGATTGAGGCGCGGCTGGAAACCAGGAATTTCGAAGAGTGCTTTGACTTCCGAAGCGAAGGCGAAGCGGTTCCCCACAATCGCGTAGTAAAACGGCTTTATGCCCAAGCGGTCGCGAGCGCAGAACAGCTGCTTCCGGCGTGTATCCCAAATTGCAAACGCAAACATCCCGCGAAGGTGATGCACACAATCCGCGCCGTATTCCTCATACAGATGCAGGATCGTCTCCGTGTCACTATTTGTCTTGTAGCGATGACCGCACTGCTCCAGGACCGGGCGGAGTTCGCTATGGTTGTAGATTTCGCCGTTGAACACGATCCATACAGTTCCGTCCTCATTGGTCATCGGCTGGTGTCCGCCGGCGAGGTCGACAATACTCAGCCGCCGAAACCCAAACGCGATCGGACCAGCCTGAAACTCACCGTGGTCGTCAGGTCCGCGGTGCAGTAGGGTGTTGGACATTGCACGCAAGTCTTCTTCTCTTAACCTGCCGCCACTCAGCTCGAGAACTCCACAAATCCCACACATAGTCTTGTTCTTCTTTTCTTAAGTGCGAATCTTCAGCAGGAATTTGCCAAGCTCACTCAATCACAAGTTTGCACAGTTAGCGGGCCTGTGCCTCTCCCAGGGAGGCGTTGCGAGTCTTGCCATTTGTGGTTTGAGTCTGTTTCCGCAGCAGAGATGCTCGCTGCCTGCAGTTCTGGTGGTACCGCAAACCCACAAGTCGCGCTTTTGTCAATCGAGGAGAATCGGTCCGCGGATTCGCTGGAGGACCATTCGCCACGCACCGGGCCCGTTGTTGAGTTAAAAACCCGCCGCCCCCTGACTTCGACGAAAGTGCCGTCACAAATCACGATGTGGCGCGGACTGTCGTCCGCATTGGTCGCGCAGAACAAGAACCGCGCATCGCTGGCCCACGAGCCAATCTCCCATCGACCCGGCGCAGCTGCGAAGAAGAACAGGTAGCTCGCGTCGCCGCCGGTGGAAAACCGATACGCGCTGGTGCCCACTCCATTGCGCCCGGCTTCCACTGGTTCAAGAAGACCTGGACTGGTGTTGACCCGTGGAGCTGGAATCAGCAACGTTGCGAATTCGGCGGGCAATTGTGCATCAGTGCTGATCTGAAGAATGGCAGACAACTCTTTTCTCCCATATACAGGCGAGTACCAGCCGTCCGCTATTCGCTGTGAATAGTTCTGCTGATTGGCACTGAACAAAAGGGCCAGAGCCGCTTGGTTATCGGTCACAAACGCGGCTCCTCCCGGGATCGCCGAAACTGAGCCGGCCGCAAAGTGCCAGGAAGCTTCTAGGTGATGTTTCCCTGCACCCTGCAATACGTCTCGAATCAGCCAGAAGGATGACTTCAAGTGGAAAACAGCACGAGTATGACGAACGGGATCGCTCAGCCGCTGGTAGCCGTCATGCGATGCCGCAAAGAAGTCAAAGTTCTTGCCGGTCATCCAGCAATCTACACTCGCGGAGGGCAAATTATTCCAATTGAATGGGCCAGCCGATTCGGCCTGATGTGAGCGGTCAATCTGCATTGTGTTATGAGCGGCCGTTCCGCGAAACCAGTCTCGCTGGGGAGCAGAGTCAACGTAAGCCAAGGTGCCGGGATCGATAAGCAACATCTTCCCACCGGCTGCCAACTGCACACTCAGCGCATCGGCATGACGATGCCCTATCCGGCCGGTCTGTTGAGGGCCGACATCAATCACGAGTTGAGATTGCGCAGGTTTCGAGCTCGACATCACGTAAATTCCGCTCGGCTCCAAACAAAACGAAGACATCGCCCGTCGCGTGGAAGGCAGTTTCTCGAATTGACCTACACCCTCGATTCCCAGGAGCCAAACAGTCTCTTCTCGAATGCCACCAGCCGCCGCCTTAAAGTCTGGCCGGTCGAAAAGCGCCGCACCCGTGGCGAGCGGATCCACGAGGTTCTCGACATGATTGCGCCGCGAGTCAAATAATCGTCCGCCGTCATCATCCCCGAATCGAGGGAGAGAGCCTGCCTGACCCATGGCGCTGATGACGTCGAGCATTTTTTCTGTGGTTTGATCGAACTGAACAGGCACCCGAATCCCATTTACGCGAGCGAGAAGTCGTGCGTGAAGGAAAAAGTCAAGCGCGTAAACGTGGTAATAGAGTGATTGCTCGAAGTGCATGCCGTCCGGTCGCACTTGACGCTCCGCCTCAGAGAGCACAATTTGCCACCCACGCTCCTGCCAGCGCCGAGCGGAATGCAGCTCAGGACACAAGGTGCCAATAAAAAACAGCCCTACTCCCTCACCAAGCAAATGGGTGTTCGGAGAAAAGTAAGTGGATAGAAACCTTGAGATGTGCCGGGCGTTGAGCGCCAAAGCGCGCTGAAGGTCGAACCAAAAATGTTCCGGGACGACAGAGCAACCATCTAACAAATGCCAGATCCACAGCCAAGAAAGACTTCGGAATGCCACCTCAAGGCTGCTTGCCCAGTTAATTCCGATGCCGTATGGATTCTGTTCTTGCCAGTCATACCATTGCCTGAACAACTCCTGCGCGTAGCGACCCTCTCCCGTCAAACGATAGGCCTTGGCGAGCGTGACCAAGTGCTGGTGACGACTGAGTTCCCAAGTCACCTTTGCGTCTCCGACTTGGTCAAAGTCTAGATAGGGCATCCGGAACCACGCGCGTCGAGGAGCGCGCTTGCCATGGACAGCATCGAGATGCCAATCGATCCTCGTTCCATAATCCACAGCTTCATATCCCAGGAGGTTGAACCGGTGCTCACAAATCTGATCCGCCTGGTTCACGATTCCCTCTACGACCTCGGGCAGCCGCTCGCGCAAGCACCCTAATATTCCTGGCACTTCGGCAGGGGTGAAAAAGAAGCGGCGGGAATCTCTTGATTGAGGAAGGCGGCCATCCCTAACAAGCGGACCGCCGATTTGGCATAAGACAACGTCCCAGCGTTTTGCGAACTCCTGGCGGGTGCGCTCGCGCAATTCGTCCCACCCCATTTCCATGATTCTCTTGCGACGCTTCGACCAGTTGTCGCTAAGTGACATGAACCCAATCATTCCTAAGCCCTTCCACTTCGTGTACGGGAGTCCCGAGCAGCCAATCCACGGTTCGGGCGATGTTGTCTTCAGCAGCTTGCAGCTGTGCACTTTTCCTAAACTGATCGTACCCCTCAGTGAGGCTTATGAGCTTTGCGCATAAGTCTGCGGCATCGCCTTCCCGATAAGTGGTTACGTTAGCGGGCCGATGGCCATTCTCACTGGCGATAACGGGTATCCCGAAAGCCAGGGATTCCAGCACCGAAGCAGCGACGCCGTCGCACGCCGGGGTGCGAATATATGCAAAGCATCGAGACAGCAAGGTCAAAAACTCGTCGTGGGTGACGTTCCCCAACAAGAGGAGGCTTTGGCGTTCTGGCGCTGGCCAGTCGGCCACGAACTCGTTGGCTGCGGGCAATTCCTTGGAGGGAAAGCCGAGCCAAATGAATCCTGCTTCCGGATACCGCAGCCGGAATTGCAGCATTGCTTCCCGCAATGCAGGAAGCCGGTACTCGGGACGGAACGAAACGTAGCAGAAAAACACAGGGTGGCGTGATTCCAAGAAAGCTTCTATCTCTCGAGCAAGAGGCGCTGGTTGGAACGCCAGATTCTGTTTTGAAAAACCCGGTATCACCGCTACGCGCTCTGCTGCGATGCCATACTGTTCGATCGCGTGTTTGACGGCTTCGTTGTTACACGAAATTTGTCCCGCGAGACGAAAAAGCAGTTGAAAGGCCCAAAACGTCCAACCTTCTTGTCGAGGAAAATACTTCTGCTGCAGACCGCCACGCCAACTTAGGGCCGCGGGCTGGCCGGCCAGCCTTGCCACTATGGCGGCGATCAACGCCAGCATGTAGCCGGGTCTGGACTGGCCGTTGACATGCACTTGGAAGCGATAACCGCTCAAGGCAAAGCGGATCAGTTTGCGCAGGTAGTCGAAGCCGTTCTGAACGTCTATGTATTCGCTACTCCGCTTCTTGCGGTTCTCGTTCAGATTGAGCACCTGGCACACATTTCCGCGGCGACGAATTTCTTCGACCAGCCCCTTAGTCTGTATCGCCCAACCGCAGACTGGTGGCGGATAGTTGCCGATCTGCAGAATCCTTGCTTGTAGATGACCTTCGATGGTGCGATCCACATCACTCTCCGGGAATCTATTCATGAAAAGCAGCTTCTCCGCCGGACCGCGCTGCTCGTTGAACCAACCCTGCGATCTGGAGGAGGGAGGCTGATGCCATCTGATGACTAGCCATTTCCTCGGGGGCGGTGGAACGGGGACGGAGAGAACGCAGATCAACAACAAACTGATTGGGGCGGAGCATTGCCAATATCGCTTCCTCATCAAATGCCTTCGCTCCGACGACGAGAACCTCTGCACGACTGACTACTTCTTCCAGATCAGTGCAGAGCAACGCACCGATATGGGGAATTTCCTCCTCGATAAAGTGACGGTTGACCCCAACCAAACGCCCCAGTGAGACGTCCTGGTCCCAGATTTGGACCTGGCAACCCTCGCCAAGCAGGCGCTTGATCAACTGCACTGAGGGACTTTCGCGTAGGTCATCCGTGCCGGACTTAAAGCTCAAACCGAGAACGCCGATTTTCTTACATTTCGTCGCCAGCACCGCTTCGACAGCCCGTTCTAGGTGCGCCCGATTACTCGGCATGATCGCTTCCAATAATGGTAAGTCCAGGTCGAGTTGCTTTGCCGAACTGACGAGCGCGCGGACGTCTTTGGGTAAGCACGATCCACCGAAGGCAAAGCCTGGCGTGAGATACGCGCGAGAGATATTCAACCTCGTATCGGACATGAAGATCTTCATCACCGCAAGCGCATCCACGTCCAGCTGCCGGCACAACGTTCCGATCTCATTAGCAAATGTAACTTTTAGCGCGTGGAATGCGTTGCTGACGTACTTCACCATCTCGGCCGCGCCCAAAGAGGTCTCGAAAATCTGGCCCGGGCTTTCTCTATAAAGTTCGCGCAGTGGAGCAAGGTGAGCATGATCATCTGCCCCTAAGACAACTACTGTCGGATTTAAGAAATCGGCGATCGCGCACCCTTCACGCAGAAATTCTGGATTGACACACACCGCAAAATCCACACCGGAGCGTTTTCCGCTGGCCGCCTCAATTGTGGGAACCGCCACAGACTTGGCGGTTCCTGGCAATACCGTGCTACGGAGCACGATCCAGTGGAACTCTTTCTTTGATCGCAGCGCTTTGCCGATCTCTTCGCAGCTGCGCTTGATTGCACTCACATCCAAGGAGCCGTTGTGTAAGCTTGGCGTGCCTACGCAAAGAAACGAGATTTCTGATTGGTCCACAGCTATCTTGGGATCGCCGGTCGCGTGCAGACGGCCCTTCCGACGACTCTCGGCGAGGAGCTCACTCAGGCCCGGTTCCAAGACTGGTGCATGCCCTGACTCCAGCATCTCGACTTTCATGGGATTGACGTCCACGCCGATCACTCTGTGACCACCCTTAGCCAAACAGGTCGCAGTCACCGCGCCCACGTACCCCAGCCCAAAGACGCTAACTGTTCTCACGATTGATTCCCTTTGTTTGCAGTTGGAAATTGCCACTTAAGCATGCTCTCGGCTCTCTGCTGCTAAGAACTCTCAGCAAGCTAGCTGGCCGGCGTGGAGACGCTGCTGCGTAGTTTGAGCCGGAGTGTAGAGTTGCTCGAGTTCGGCAAGAAGACGGTCGAAGCCGAAGTGTGCCCGCACCATCTCTTGTCCGGCCTGCGAAAGCTGTTTCGCGAAGCGCGGGTTTTGCAATATGCGCAGGATGGCTTCAGCAAGAGCATGCGGATCCTTCGCTGGAACAATTAAGCCATCCACGCCGTTCCTAATGATTTCAGGAATTCCGCCAACCCGAGTGCCCACGACGGGGAGCCCGGCCGCCATCGCTTCCAGAAGGGAATTGGGCAATGCCTCCGCTTCCGAAGGCAGGACGAAAAGGTCGCAACAGGCTAGCAGTTCGGGAACATCACGTCGAGATCCTAGAAACAAGAAGTTTTTCTCCAACCCGGCTCGCCTCACTTGCTGTTCTAAATTGGGTCGCTCCTTCCCATCACCAATCAGAACGAATATTGCCTCAGGAATATCCCGGCAAACGCTACTGGCTGCAGAAATTAAGTGAGTATGCCCTTTCACGCGGCTGTACATGTTCGCCACGACCGCAATCAGTTTGGAATGGCTGCCTGTGCCCGGGAACAAATGCTCCCTGTCTCCCTGGGCAGTGGCAAAGCGATCGACGTCCACTGCGTTGTTTAAGACCTGGATCTTTTCTGGCGACAAGCTGTCTCTTCTCGCAAGCAGATCACGTACTGACCTCGAATTCACTGTTACGCGAGTCGACAGACGGTAGATCACGCGCATCACCGCACTTCTCCACGGTGTGTACCACTCCAGATCTGCCAAATAGCGTCGACTGGAAATGATGATTGGTATACGAGCCAACCAAGCTGCCGGAATTCCCAGGAGATTTGACCATAAGTCGTGCGAGTGAACTGCATGAAAGCGTCCCCGGCGGAGGAAATGCGCCAAACGGAATAGCTGGTACAAGCCATTTAGCGAAAGAAGTGTCTTCCCTTTGCGAAACTCAACTATGGGAACGTTCCCGCGCTTCAAGACTTCGAGTAAGGAACCTTCAGCATGCAAGCAGCCCACAACCACGTCATGGGCCCTTGAGCGCAGGCGAAGCGCAACGTGCGCCACTTGGGTTTCTGTGCCGCCCACATTCAGCGTGTCGACCAAGTACAGCACCCGCCGAATGTTGCCCTGCACCTCGGAGTCGGAATGATCCGGGCGGGAGTCAGTTGGCCTTTGCAATGACCACACCTGATTCGCGGCAATCCCAGCTTGGTCTCGGTTCGATGTGCTAAGCATCAGGCTATTTCAATGCGTTCCGTTGTCGGCGTGCCGATACTGGAGTCACGCAGGGGAAGACACAAGAGCCGCAGCTTTCTGGTCGTTGCGTTCGGCAGCGGGCTTACACCAAGCGCTAATTGTTGACGGTGTTCGAGTCGCGGATTCGAGAAAATTACGGTGCCACAGCTCGAAAATGAGGAGTTGCCAAATCTCCCAGGAACGATCACGCAAACCCTGCCGATGTTCTTGGATTCTGCGGCGCAAGCCTTCCGCATTCAAGTATCCGCGCTGAATCGTTTTTGGTTCCAGGAGAATCTCCAGCAAAGCTGGTGAGGGTTCCTGACGAAGCCAGTGAACCAGCGGCATGGAGAAACCTTGCTTTCGCCGATATAGCACCTGCTTCGGCACCCCTACTCGCTCAGCAAGCTTCTTAAGAATGTACTTCAGCTCGCCAAAGCGCATTTTCCATCGCGGCGACAGTTGCACAGCCCATTCCGCGAACAAATGGTCGAGGAACGGCGCGCGGACTTCCAGGGAAGTCGCCATGCTCATCCGGTCCACCTTGGTCAGAATATCTCCCGCCAAGTACGTTTTAGCATCGAGATACTGCACGCTGCTCAAGGGATCGGACGTCGGACTCTCGTTCAAATAGCTCCGAAAGAGATTGTAGGGTGATGGCTGCTTTTTCGCCCAATACAAGAAGTCTTTGGAAAAAATGGAACGCTCGCGCACAGCGGCTGGCAAGATAGAGATTTCATCCAGGTAGCGCTCGCGAAAAGGCAGAGACAGGTTGTACAAAAATCTGCCGCCTCGCCATTCCGTCGGAATTCGCGGATGAATGTGCTCGCGGTATAACCGGTCGGTTCCCGGGGGAAACACGCGCAGCCAGCGGCGCTGTAAATACTTTTTATACCGTTCGTAGCCGGCAAACAGTTCGTCCCCACCATCTCCAGCCAAAGCCACCGTGACATGCTGCCGAGCCAGGTGGCAAACGTGATAGGTCGGCACCATCGAAGAGTCTCCGAACGGTTCTTCGAGAGAGTGCGTTAGCTGTTGTACGGTTTCCTCGATTTGCGGTTCGACGAATAGTTCGTGATGCTCAGTTCCAAAATGTTGTGCAACGACCCGCGCATGTTGCGCTTCGTTGAAATCAGACTTGGAAAATCCGATGGAAAATGTTTTGACCTGACGCGAACTTGCTCGGGCCATCAGCGCTACTACAATGGAAGAATCAACTCCTCCGCTGAGCAGGGCGCCAAGGGGAACATCACTGATCAACCGGATGCGCACTGCCTCCGCGAGTCGTTTTTCCATTTCTTCGAGACACTCTTCTTCGCAGGAAGGCTCGTGGACGCCGTACTGCGGCAGCTCCCAATATTTGGCGACGCGAACCTGGCCAGCGGCGAACTCAAGCAGGTGTCCAGGGGGCAGCTTGCGAATTCGGGTGAAGGCCGTGAGGGGATCGGGGATATAACCGAAGTAGAAAAAGTTGAGCAGTCCCTCAGGGTCAACCTCGCAGAGTTCCGGGGCGACGGCCAGAATGGCCTTGATCTCCGAGCCGAACAGTAGTCGCTCTTTGCTCAAGGCGTAATACAGAGGCTTTTTCCCGAACCGGTCGCGCGCCAACAGCAGTCGTTGACGATTTTCATCCCAAACAGCAAAGGCAAACATGCCTCGCAGCTTTTCTACACAACCTGCTCCAGCCTCTTCGTACAGATGGACAATCACTTCCGTGTCTGTGTGGGTATAGAAGCGGTGACCGCGGCTTTGCAGTTGCCGGCGCAGCTCCGGGAAATTATATATTTCACCGTTGAACACTACCCAGACGCTGCCATCTTCATTGTGGATAGGTTGATGTCCGGTCGACAAATCGATGATGCTTAGTCGGCGCATGCCCAACGCGGCGCGCCCTCGTGCATAGATGCCCTCGTCGTCCGGTCCGCGGTGGACGATCGTCTGGCACATCCGGTGGACGTCCGGAGCTCCCGCCACATAGTTTTGTTCAGTGCCGATGATTCCTGCTATGCCGCACATGGTCTCAACCCGTCAACTGTTGCTTGGAGCAGTCTTTACAATTTCAATCAGCAGAGTCTCTTCTGGCTTCTCAAATCTTCTTCAAAGCGCGGCAGAGGACATCTTTCAAGCGCACCTTCAGCTATTGTCCGACCCATTTCTGCCGTAACCGTAATACGAACCGCCATAGGTTGCGTGTTCTTCGACGCGGTTCAGGATGAAACCTAGCAGGTTTTTCCCTCGAAACTCTTGGGATGCCGTCTGAGCTTGGTCGAAAGCAGTTGACCCCGCCCGGACCACAAAGAGCACTCCATCGCATAGGCCTGCCAAAATGTTGGCGTCTGATACCGGCAGGACGGGAGGCGAGTCCACAATAATCCAATCGAATACCGGCGCAATTCGATCGAGCAGTCCCTTCAACCGACTGTTGGAAAGCAGTTCTGCAGGGTTGGAGACGGATCTTCCCGCGGGCATGAAAAAGAGATTGTCCCGTGGGTTGGCTTGGATGCTCGAAAACTCATCCGCCTCCCCCCGCAGACAATCCGATAGCCCCGGTGCAGCAGGAGCCCCCATAGCAACATGGAGCGTCGAAGCGCGGAGATCGGCGTCGATCAGCAACGCTCGCCGCTCGTGCTGGCGCGCGATGGCTTGAGCAAGGTTCAGGGCCACGAAGGTCTTCCCTTCGCCGGGCAGCGTGCTCGTAACCAGCAGTGTATGCATGGGCTGCTTTTCGCGCATGCGGTATAAGCGAGAACGCAAGGTGCGGAATTGTTCGACGCACGCCCCGGAGGAAGTCTCATCGCAAAAAACATTCTTCTTCGGGTCTAACTTCCACGCCGGCGCTGTGCAGCGCTGTTGCAACTCATCGAGCCGGAGAGAGTCGTCGCTCGCGGAGGCACTCTCTCGCGCGGGTGTGGGGACAATACTCGCAACTTGCTGTGTACCTCCATCGCACTTAGCTCCTGCTGCGTCGAGAGCATCGAGTGGCTTCGATGCTTCTGCAAACCAAGTCAGAGCTTTCTCATCTCTGGCCTTTCCCAGTGCTTCGTCACTCCGTCTCATACTTTCACCTTCCCTCAGTTGTAAAAGGATCTAGCTAGACTGGCCAACTCGATCCAGCAGACGAACGCACTCCTGGAGCGCCCACTCTTTGCGAGTCAGCCATCGGGCACATGGAAGGATGCAGACGGGCAATTGTTGCGCAGCCGAGTCCGAAATGGTCGGGCGTGTCGATCTAAAACAGGTAGCGCGGATTGGCTTTAGATTGAACGGATTTTCTCTTGGACCGGAAAACATCTTGTACATACCTACCGCCTGGAAGATGACGCGCGTAGGTGAAGTCTGGTTCGCACGAATACGGCGTCTCCCATTCTCTTCTTCTTCTGCCCCGCATCCATCGATGAGATTAAGGCGAGAGCGGGCCCTCCGAGATACAATTCAACGTCCTGTTTGGTCCGTATCGACTTGTCGTACGATTCGAAGAATTGCACCATCGCCAACCCTAAAATCAGCCCGGCGGCCAGCCCGCCTAGGCCGAAGACCGTCGGCTTGGGAAAGGAGGGCTGCTCCGGCAAGCTAGGTGGATCCAATACGCGGAACTGCTGACCTTCCTGGCGGCGCTCCAACTCTGTCGCCATTTGGGATTCGTTCCGCTTCTTGAGAAGATCGTTGTAGAAATCAAGTGCGGTCTGATGATCTCGCGTTAAAGCTTTGAACTGTTGCTGGATCATCGGGCTAGACTGGATCCGAGCCTGTAAGGTCTTGATCTGTCGCTGAAGTTCTTCTTGCTCATGCCTTTTCTGTGCGATCGTTAATTCAATTTGGTGTAGCCGAGCCCTAAATTGCTGGATTTCTGGCGGCTCGTCAGCTGCTACACGGCGCTGCTGTTCATTTGGCTGTGCATCAACGTTCGTGGAGGCATTTGCAAGCTTCTGGAGCGATGCGATGTCTTTCTTTAGTTTCACCACGTCGGGATGGAGTTCTGTGTAATGCCCTTGCTTCGAAAGCAGCTGATCTTGCAGCTCTCTGAGCTGTTGTTCGACGGTTTGGGAATTCTGGCCCCCTTTCGACGCCCGCCACGCTGCTAGTTGCTGGTCGAGCAGCGATTCCGTAAATGCCTTGTCTTGTTGAGCCTGGTTTAGAGCCTGTGTCGTTGCTTGGAGTTGCGGCGTCATCCCTGCCAAAAGGGTGAGATTGGTATTCTCGTCCTCGGGCAGTTCTCCGATATAGCGGCTCTGGAAGGCAGCCAGTTTGGCGTCCTGCTCGTCGAGTTTCCCCTTGGCGTCATCCAATTGCTTGCCCAAGAATTGTGTTGTTTCCTCCACCTGTTGCTGGCGAAGACGCAAGTTCTGCTCCATAAACATCGAGGTAATTTCCTGGCACACCTGCTGCGCAAGCCGCGCCTCTCCCAGCGTGACATCGACATTGAAGCCAGGCAGCTCCACAGATCTTGTGCCTGCCATGGGGTTTAGTGGTGTCACTGTGATCAACTTATGTAATTCCTTAACTAGATCCTCCATTGGCACGTGCTCGACGTCTCCCTTGTGCACAAGCCTGCTCACTACTTTCAACGGCCCCCACTCGGAGTCCGTCTTGAAAAGACCGAAATGCTCGACGAGCTGCTGCAAGCGCGTGCGACTCAGAATCTGTTCCCGCATGCTGGCGAGCCGCTGGTTTAGGTCTTCGCTCACCACTGGCTTTACGTAGCTGTCCGGCACAGTGGGTTGTTGCACCAGAATTACCGTATGCGATGTATACCTTTTGGGTAAACGCAAGGACAGGATATATCCCGCTACGGCGCCTAACAGCGCTGGGATCACGATCATCCAGCGCCGCCGCCGGACAATCGTCAAGTAGTCGTCTAATTTCAACTCGCGATGTACGGCCATCCCTTCCTCGCAGTCTTCAGACCGTCTACGCGCCGAAGTTCGCGGGTGGTGTGGTTGGTAGCGACCAATTCATGTGCATCGTCATGCTCCTATTCCGATTTGTTCGGGGCCGACCGTTTTGAAGCTTGTTCAAGAACAGAGAAGTGCCAAGTGCAATGGCCAAGCGCGGTTAAGCAGTGGGCTGCCGCGCAATACTTTGAGAGCTCACAAAGCTACCGCAGCTCCGGTCAGGCGGCAGTGGTTGGACCCAAGCCGCATCCACTTGAACGGCAATCGAACGCTGCAAAAGTGTTACAGACAGCACTAGGCGCTGATGCCCACGAAAACCTGACAAGATTCCTTCGAGGCCACAAAGAGGTCCATATTCGATCCTCACCCTGTGCCCGACCTGCAGGAAGGGCCAAGGTTGGCTGGGCAGCCCGGACTTGATAGCAGCCTGAATGGCGGCAATTTCGCTTTCGTCTATTGGGATAGGCGTTCTGCCGACTCCCACCACATGAACAACCCCGGGGATCGAAAGAATTGGCAACCGATTCAGTGGGCTAAACTGGCAAAACACGTACCCGGGAAAAAGTGGAAGCTCGATTTCTTTAAACCGGTCAGACCACCGGCGTTGGCACTTGTATACGGGCAGAAACGATTCGTAGCCCCTTCCTTGCAAATGTGTGGCAACCGTATTTTCGTACCGACTTTTAACCCGCAGCGCGTACCACGGATAACTGAGGTTTTCAGTTTCCATACCGTTCTCCAGATGTTTTTAGACAGTTCATGAACGATCTTGTGAGGTTAACTAGCCAAGCTACCGCCCTTTGAGTCCCATCTTCAGGAACCCCATTGCAAAATTTCACGAACAGTAGAAACTCCCAATCGACTTCCCAATGTTCCTAACAGTTGCCGTTTTCTCGCAGGTTCGACACGCACTTTAGTCTTTCGGGAAC
>Ga0210406_10004193_pt1 | contig 15565 bp, 17 predicted proteins | sample IncBWC30MmetaG_FD_155454 | JGI IMG/M metagenome (GOLD analysis project Ga0210406, IMG submission 155454) | Forest soil microbial communities from Barre Woods Harvard Forest LTER site, Petersham, Massachusetts, United States - Inc-BW-C-30-M | ecosystem: Environmental > Terrestrial > Soil >... | reverse complement strand
CCCAAATAAATTCGTACAATACAAGCCCCAGTGAAGGGTGGTGAGAAATGGAGTGTGGGAGCGGTCTGACACGAAAGGCTTCCAAGAAATTGCCGGTGTCTCCCAGATTGTCGCTCCCAAATTGTGCCCGTTGCAGGCCGATTCTTTGCCCCGTGGCGGGAGGGTCGCGAGGGCACACCCCAAGTGTAGAAGATACTTTTTTCGTCGGACCACGACGCGGGCGACACAGAGTTTCTTCGCCAGGCCGGCTCGCGTCGAGTAACGGATGAAAACCGGTTGGACTTATTAGGGGTTGACTTTGTTCGCACAGTCCTTCAAAAACGACCGACGATCCGCGCCCTTTAAGCCTTTTTTATCCGCGGCGCTCTTGCATGCAGTTGCCTTGTCCTGATCACTCGCGTTGCCGTCGGAACCGGAGTTTGCGGCCTTATTAAGGCAGCTCTCCATGAATGTCTTGCGATCCTCGTCTTTCAGGCCCTTCTTGTCGGCGGCGTCGTTGCAGGCTTTCGCTTTGTCTCGCGAAGACGAGGCTGAAGCCTGCGGTGGGTAGGACGGCGGCGTTCCGGAGGCGGCTGCGGCCGTGAGGCTCGTCGCCAGCAAAAACGACATCATCGCGGCCAATACGTGGTGTGAAATTCTTGCCATAGGACCTCCTTCAAAAAGGACAGGCCCAAGCTGGAGGCTTGACCGCCTTAGGTAGTTGGCTTGGCCTGCTGGCTTTAAGCAGTATCTGGAATGGTAGCGCGGGAGTGCCCTCAATGGAAGCGGCAACTGAGAAAATCGGGATGTTGGGAGAGAGAACCCGATTGACCCATTTGCCGCGTGGGGGGCGTTTCTGCTTCGCCTCGGAATGAATCAGACGTGTTTTGAGCGAACTGACGCAGGCGGTCGACCAGGAAGTCGAAGAGTACACTGAGGCACGGCGCATGGCACCCATCAGCGTCCCAGCGCCCCTGCTCGCTGGACTTCTCTAACGGCACCAGCCCCAGGCAGCTCGAGATCTCCTTGCGACATTGAAACCGATCCGTCCCGCGGTGAGATGAGGGAATTTCTAAAACGTGCAGAGCGCGAGGAGTACTAGATCGCAGCTCGTTACTTGCAACTCCTGTCGATCGCGAACCCCGTTTGCCGGAATCTGCCGGGGCATTTCCAGGCCTGGTGGGACGTGGTCTGACACCCAGGGATGCGGCAGCTCGGAATTCTCATCCGATTTGACCGGAATCGCGACTTCGGAACACGGACACAGAAATCGGTTGTTGAAGATTCATCCGGTTAGCGACTGAACGCGCCGCCAGCAGATCAAAGCACATCCAAGCGAGAGGAATGCCTCGTGTATGTCGGACCGCCTTTCGTACCGAACGCGGAGTCGGCGGAATTGACAAAGCCATGCAAAGGTTCGTTCTACCACCCACCGCCATCGGCCCAGCCCGCTACCATGTTGTCTTGGCTGGATTCGGTAGGCACACCAATCGGGATCCAGCAACGCCTGATGCGTCACTCGGATATAAGGACGACGATGAATGTATACGGGACCGCTGACACTGCAGATATGCGAGAGGCACTTCAGAAGGTCGTTAGACTCGCACTAGCACGGGCCTAAACGGATCGCGAAGCGGATCGCAAGGGCTGGAAACAATTGAAAACATGGCGGAGAGGGAGGGATTCGAACCCTCAGTACAGGTAAGGTTTTGCAGCTGTCGTCGCGCTTGGTGGCCGCAGCAGGCTCACTTTGGTCCGGGCCCAGTCTTGGTAGCACAGCGGTAGCACCGCAGTTTGTTCAAAACTCAAAAAATGGTCGACCTTCGTTACGGATTTTGAACCGGGTAGGGGCCCTGAAAGCGCTCCTGCTCCGATTCGGAAACCAGAAAATCGTTGGGTTATGAGTGCCCCCATCAACGGAATCTAAAGACAATGCGCGGCGCAAAGAGTAACGCATTGTTCTTAAGAGGAGCGAAGTGTAAGGCTGCCTGCACCTGCGTTGCCCTCGTTTCCAGACTCCTTTCGCCGTCGTCAGCGTGACCACCAAATGATTCTCCGGCGCTGGCATGGTGAACCCTTCGCGCGGTCGTGAGGACATGGCCCGCTGGCATTGCTCAAATGCGGGCTTTAAGGGAAAACAGGATTCCCGTGCCGCTCACTGCGTGCAGTGCCACGTGAGTTTGAGTATCAAACATCATGGGGCCCAGAAGTCCAAAAGAATGTTTCAGGCGTGTTCACTCCTGTTCTGGTGAACAAGACAGATGCTTATTGTCCGGCCGAATCTTCTCTTCCGGTCTTTTCTAATCGACCTGTTCGTCCATCCGTCGATGTAGACGCTTCTCCTGCAAAAAGGCTTCGTGTCATCACTCAAAGAACGTGCCCACATTGGGGCAGTGCCCTCGAGAGGACACGACAGAGCCTGGCAAATTAGGAAACGTCAAAGGAATTCAACGACTTACGCTCGTGCCTGATTGGCAGACGATCTGCACAGGAGTGTGTGTGTTTTTTATACCGGCTGTTACAGAACGTTGCGGATGCATCAATGAGCCGTCAAGAGAAAACGAAAGGTCATGGATAGCTCCCCATTTCCTCTCTGGCGGCGCTTATGTGGATGAGATCTTGCGCTGTTTGTAAGGCATTGTTGCTCAAGTTCCGGCTGTGTGATTCCGTGGCTGTAACTGTGGGTGGGGTTGGTAGGGCCGTTTGGATTCTGAAGCGTGATTGCAGCACCACCTCTTAGAGATTACAGACGAGTTCTGCCCGCTGACGAAACAATCAGCCTAGGTCAACCGGTTAGCCAATCGGTTATCCGGGAACTCGATGGAGGCCGAGAAGCGAGGCGTTTCCGGCCTTCAATGAAGATCGGGACAGCAAGACAGTCGGAGGTAAAGAACATGACGAAGAAGACGCAGAAGACAAGATTTTGGGTAATTCTCGAGAAGGGACTGCGTCGCGTATGGGAAGACAGTCTCGCCGCAAAGTCCGCGGCATTCGTCCGAGCTGCCATTCATGTTGCCCCCGAACCAACCCACCTTCGACCTAAGCCGGAGACAGCAGCCCTTTCGTCTGCTGGAGCCCGACACTCACGTCGATGCCATCATCACAATCGGCGCCTTGTGCCTTCCGGTGCAAACCGCCACTCAGAGTTTCCACAAATTCGAATTAGAGGAAGAGGTTAGAACGTGAAGAAAAGAACGATCAAAGAGGCCTCTAGAATCACTTGGCTGCGTCTCCTCTCAACGGTCTCCATATGGGCATGTGTTGTGGTTGCGCCCTCCGTATCAGAGGGCGCGGAGTTGAAGAAGCAAACCCTCAGTAGCTGGGATAACTATATTCAGGCGTCCACTGCCCAGATGCAGGATCACCTTCGGCCCAATGGCATATTCCTTTGGGTTGATGAAGTGCCCGAGCGCAGCCTTCAGGTTCGGGCCGGAAAGATTCTGGTCTCACCCGTCGGTGAGCAGGTTCCGAAAGGCGTAGATTCCGGCCTTATCCATGACTGGGCTGGGGCAGCATTTATACCGGGTGCCACGATCGCCGACGTCCTTGATGTAGTTCGTGACTATGACCGCTACCCGATGTTTTACAAGCCAAATGTAACCGACTCCAAGACACTTAGCATTGATCCTACGGCGGACAAGTTTTCGATGCTCCTGGTGAATAAAGAGCTCGTGACGTTCGCTCTAGAGGGCGAATATCAGGCCTGCTACCTGCAAGTAGCCGACAAACAATGGTACAGCATTGGTTACACTACCCGGATTCAGGAGATCCGCGATTACGGTCGCCCGGGCGAAGAGAAGTTGCCTCCCGACCAGGGAAGCGGTTTCATCTGGAGGATTTACAGCTTGGCAAGATTCGAGGAACGTGACGGCGGCGTTTACATTGAGCAAGAGGCAATCGTATTAAGCCGGGACATTCCGACTACCCTTCGCTGGTTTGTCAATCCAATCGTGCGGCGCACCTCGAAAAGCGCGTTACGTGCGTCTCTTCAACAGACTAAAGATGCTGTGCTTTCAAGGGCCGGAGTTGCGAATGCATTAGGGACGCGAGGGACCACAAGTTCCACATGTACTCCCACACCGTCGCCTGACCTGTGGAGCGCGGCTCGTAAGGCACCGAATTTGGTTCGAGCGTTTAGCCGGCCCTAATGAGACCTGCGGTGTTCGTTTGTCGGAGTAGCCTGCAGGAATACAGGCCGGCCTAAACTGGCGCACCCGACACCGAGGAAACCAGAAACGATGAGCAAAAAATCCAAGAGCGACAAGAAATCAAAATCAGTGTTCGACAGCGAGATTCAACACTCCGGCGTCAACAGCCAACCGAAGGTCGGCAAAAAGGAGTACGAGGCCGAGATTTTTAAGCTACAAGTTGAGCTGGTAAAGCTCCAGGACTGGGTTAAGGCGACCAATGCCCGCATTGTGATCATTTTCGAAGGACGAGACGCCGCCGGCAAAGGCGGGATGATCAAGCGCATCATGGAACGCGTCAGCCCGCGCATCTTCCGCGTGGCCGCCCTCCCGGCGCCAACCGAGAGGCAGAAGACACAGCTCCATGCACAGCGCTACATTGAAGAACTCCCCGCCGGAGGTGAAGTCGCCATCTTCGACCGGAGCTGGTATAACCGCGCCGGTGTTGAGTACGTGATGGGCTTTTGCACCAAGGAAGAGCACAGGCAATTTCTGAGGGACTGCCCAGCGTTTGAGGGATTTCTGGTCAGCCAGGGCATCATCCTGCTGAAGTACTGGCTCGAAGTATCGAAAAGGGAACAGCACAAGCGCTTCCTCGCGCGTATTCAAGATCCTTCCAAGCGCTGGAAGCTTAGTCCGATGGACTTGGAATCACACCGCCGTTGGTACGACTATTCACGCGCCAGGGATGCAATGCTTGCAGCCACCGATACAGCAGCGTCGCCCTGGTTCGTCGTTCCATCAGACGACAAAAAGCGTGCCCGCCTGAACTGCATCGCGCACATACTCAGCAGCATCCCGTACGAGGAGATTCCTTATACGCCTCCCAAGCTTCTGCCAAGGCAAAAGCCGAAAAGGTACATAGAGCCGAAGCAGAAGCATCGAACCGTCCCGCAGGTCTGGTAGGCCTGCAGCATGTCAGAGCATCGCTGGTTCCGTCTCTTACCGGAGTGGCTGGTCTCTTGCCGTACGGATTGGCTGCAGCCCGATATCGTCGCGGGGCTGACCACTGGTGCAGTGATCATTCCCAAGGCGATGGCGTATGCCATGATGGCCGGGCTGCCAGTGCAGGTAGGCCTCTATACCGCCCTGGTGCCGATGGTGATCTACGCAGTGCTCGGGACCTCGCGGGTGCTCAGCGTCAGCACGACCACAACGTTAGCGATCCTGACCGCCGCTCAGTTGGGGCAGGTCGTGCCCAACGGCAACCCCGCAGCCCTGTTGAGAGCCTCAGCGACGTTGACGCTGCTGGTGGGAGCTGCGCTTTTGCTGGCGTGCCTGCTGCGCCTCGGGTTCGTGGCGAACTTCATCTCCGAGCCCGTACTCGTTGGTTTCAAAGCCGGCGTCGGGCTGGTCATTGTGGTGGACCAGATCCCGAAGATCCTTGGAATCCACTTCACAAGAGGCACATTCGTTCAGAATGTCCTCTCAATCGCTCACGATCTTCCGAGAACGTCTTTCGCAACCCTGGCCGTCGGGCTCACGATAATCGTGTTTCTGCTGGGAATAGAACGGTTCCTACCGAAGCTCCCGGCGCCGCTGCTGGCTGCAGCAGCTGCGATAACGGGCGTTTACTTGTTGAACTTGCAGCATCGGGGTGTCGAACTGGTGGGTCACATACCGCAAGGACTCCCTTCGTTGATGAGGCCAGACCTTTCGTTGATAAGCGTGCTGTGGCCCGGGGCACTCGGGATTGCTTTGATGAGTTTCACGGAGACGGTTGCGGCCGGCCAAGCCTTCGCGCGAAAGGACGAGCCCGCGCCGCGAGCAAACACAGAGCTCTTTGCCACAGGACTCGCTAATATCGGAGGCGCACTTCTCGGTGCGATGCCGGGCGGCGGCGGCACCACGCAAACCGCAGTCAACGTCAGCGCGGGAGCACGCACGCAATTAGCGGAGACGGTGACTGCGGCGATGACGCTAGTAACGATGTTCTTTCTCGCCCCACTCGTCGCGATGTTGCCGCAATCTGCATTGGCAGCGCTAGTGATTGTTTATTCCTTCGGGCTTATCAAACCGATCGAGTTTCATGACATTCTTCGTATTCGCAGGACGGAATTTTCCTGGGCGATCGTGGCTTTCGCGGGCGTTGTGGTCGTCGGCACGTTAAAGGGAATCATCGTCGCGATAATCGTTTCCCTGGTGACACTGGCATACCAGGTAGCCGATCCTCCGGTGTATGTCCTGCGCCGCAAGCCGGGAACCAACGTGTTCCGGCCACAATCGGCGGAACATCCCGACGACGAGAGTTTTCCTGGTCTCTTACTGCTCAGGCCGGAAGGTCCAATTTTCTTTGCGAATGCCGCACAGATCGCACACAAGATTGAGCCGCTGGTCAGGGAAGCGCAACCGAAGGTCGTCGCCGTGGACGCTAGCGGAGTCCTCGATATCGAGTACACCGCGGTGAAAATGTTCGCACAACTCGCGACGAGGCAAAGCCAGCATGGCGTTCGACTGTGGCTGATTGGCATGACTCCCAGAGTCTTAGCCATCGTACAACGATCACCGCTCGGGCAGTTGCTGGGACGTGAAGGAATGCATTTCAATCTGGAGATTGCTGTTGCGCGCCACCTGGATGAAGAAGCCGTACGCGACCAGTCCTGAGGTATGGCGCATGGAGCTAATGCGATGAACGGCTACTTCGACCGTTGGGCGGTTCCGCGCTGTCGGCGATCTGTTGATGAGCGCTTCGTGGGAAGAAAACCATGCAGCTTGTCCGAATCATAAGAGTCATTCGACTGATTGGTCTTGTCAGCGCCTGCCTAGTGCTTTGTTCGGCGCAACCTTTTGAGCCCGCGCCGAAACTGTATCGCGCCAAGCTGGGGAACGTGCCGCCCTGGGCTGAGCAGGGGAATTTTCGTTTCATCCGAATCGACGGCGGACAAATCGAGAGCTGGAAGGCCGAGCGGACCTGGTGGGGAAACAAGTTCAGCGCCGAAGAGAAAGACGTGTTGAGCCACATCTATGACCGCGATTTCGAGCAAATGCTCGGCTTGCTCAAGCAGGCGGAGTTCAACTGGATCTGGGTCACCTGGAGCAGCGGCTGGTCCCTTAAGGACGAGAACGCGAACCGGGAGAACCTGAAAAGGATAGTCGCCCGCTGCCATGCGAACGGCATCTACGTCTCAGCCTACCTATCGGCTTCCAATATGTTCCGCACGAGCGCCTACCGCGATGACCCGGAAACTAAGGAATACGGCTTGTGGATGCACCGCATCCCCATGTTCTATGCAGGCCCGACCAAAACCGACCTGCAGATTTCCTGGGATCGCCGGCTGGCCGACGCGCGCAAGCCCGGCTGGCGGGCCTATCTCTTAAAGAAGGTGGAGTTGGCAGTGGACGCGGGAGTGGACGCGATCGCATGGGACAACATGATCGGTTACAACCGCGGCCTGGCCCAGTTGCTCGATGACACCCAGCGGATGGCGGAGCGGAAGGCGCGGGAGACCGGCCGGCCCAAGGTCATGGTTTATGCCAACATCCATATTTCGCCCGACCGGTTTGGGATGAACGACATGAACGAGGTGATCTGGGAGGAGGACGGCAAGGACACTCCGGGAGTATGGAACGGTCATTGGCAGGTGGACAACGCGCGCAAGATCAAATTCCTCAGCGGCGAGAAGCAGCTCTGGCAGTCCCTGAAGTATGAGAACGACCTTTACCACTGCGGCCCGCGTGAGCGCTGCATCCCCAGCTCGGCCGAGCAAAAGCTTTCTATCGCCGAGGCCTACGCGTTCGGGGCGGCCACATCGCGCAACATCGAGGGCCGATTCCTCTACGCGCTGATCAAGGGCGAGCCGGAGGCCCGGGAGGCATGGACAGCCATCGCTCAATACAATCATTTCCTCGTTGAGAATCGGGAGCTGTATCACCAGGCGGAGCCAGCGGCGCGGATCGCCTTAATCTCCGCCGAGCCTCACAACCTGCTGGCCAACGAATTCCTCAAGCAAAGCGTCTTTTTCGAGACCAAAGTGCTCGCGCACCTGGACAAGGGAGTCCCATTGGACCGGTTCAAGGTGCTGGTAATGCCTGCTGACCTGCCCAAGCTCAGCGCCGAGCAAAGGGCCCGGTTGGATACGTTCACCACCAGCGGGGGCGTCATCATCAGAGCCGGAAAAGCGGGGCTGGGGATTGCGGCGCGCGCCGAAGCCGCGACCGGAGGGCCTGGCCTCACCCTGGAGCCGCGCGGTTACGTGCTGGGCCAGTTAACTCGGAAACCCGATGGTCAGACTTTCATTCTCCACTTGCTCAACTACGATCGCCAGGTCCCGGCCGAGAACGTGAAAGTTCGGCTGGACCTGAGCGGGCTGGTTCAGGACCTGAGCCGCTGGGAGGTAAAGGTCCTTTCGCCGGACACGCCGCAGCCTCGGTTCACTGGCCTCTCTCTGCACGGATGCATCGCCGAGTTCACCCTGGGCCAGATCGATCACTATATGGTGGTGGTTCTCTCGGCCAGACCGGGGCCGCAGTTGTCGAACCGCCTGGATTGACATGCGTGTGCCTGCCTCACTTAAAATACTCGCCTGACGTCGCAGCACCACGAGTAGATCGGACGCTTTTCCCAAGGGGGATGGCACCGGACCTTTGAACAGAAAGGTAGAGACTTCCGTTGCGCCTTGAACGATGCGGTCGAGTCTTATTCCTAACTCTGACATTTGATGTACATCTTCTGTACCACAAAGTCTTGAAGGTCGGTTGTGCAGTGCAACGAGAACCTTGCGCGGCTTGTCAACTGTGCCCAAACCTGGGGCAAGTGACCTCACAGGGTGACAACAACAGGGCACCAGTTACCATTGCATCAGAAGCAGGGATTTCGGAACAGGCCAAATTGACTGGCAATCACGCTTCGACTAGGACTGCGATGCCTTTGCGGCGACTTCCACCTGCGCGGACGTCAAGTCGTTCCGCTTGAACTTGGACAGACCAGTCGCGGGAGACGCCAAGACAAACGAATTGGAAAACGTAACCACATTACCCGTGGGCTGCTGAGTTCGAGTGTCGATCTCTCTTAGATGGAATTGGAGCCAACCGATATCGGTGACGTCGCCGGTCACGCCCGAAATCTGCACTCGGTCCCCGATTCTTATTCCGCGTTTTCCCACCAGCACGAAGTAACCGACGGCGGAGAGAACCACACTTTGAAGCGCGACTGCAATGCCTGCTGCCAATAGCCCAAAGAAAGTAGCCAAAGAGGTCAAGTCCGAGGCGAAGGCAAAAGCGGCGACGGCTACAATGGTTGACCAGAGGACCACTCTCTGGATTACCAGGGCGATATGGCGGCGCTCAGTGTCGCGCATGTGACGCCGCGTCACTCTGCGCACAACCGCGCCGATGATCGCGAGCGAACCAATCACCACGGCAGCACCGAGCAGCCGCGAGATCAGGTTCTTCCACGTCTTCTTGTCCTCCGCGATGATGGCGGCACGCCAGCTTTTCAAGCGCGATGTGTATGCAGCGAGCAATACTCTTTGCTTGTCCAACGCCACGATCGCTGGAGACAGTGTCTTGACCAAGGCTGCAAGCTCATCAAGTCTGGTTTTCTGCCGCTGCAGTTCGGCGGGATCGCTCCCCTGAAGAGCGTTCTCAGCGAGTGCTGGAAGACGTTTATTAAGGGCAGCCAGAAGCGGATTGCGCAGTTGCTCAGAAGATTGCTTCAGGGTATCGGTGCGGCGGATCTCGTCGTCTAGAATGCCAAGTTTTCTTCCCAGCGCTGATACTTCTGAGCTGAGGGCGAGGATTCCGGCGTCGCCCGACTTGGCAGACAAAGAGACGGCCGAAACCTGCGTTTGTGATACCACGGTCGTTGGGCCGGTCACATCGGGAACAGTTCGGGCGAGGTCGTCGATAGTCGATGCCAAATCTCCGATCTGGCGACTTGTGAACGCTTGCATAAATTCAACTAACTGCCGAAGGGTAGCCAATCCCGCCTGCAGAACATGCAGCCGGCTTTGCGTGGCATCCAGCGCGGCCTGCAAATCACGACGGTGAGCACCATGCGCGGTCTTGATGCTTTTGCTGATTGCCTCGATTTTCTCGCTCGCTTGACGGCTCTGTAACTCGGTATTGGTTTTTAACTGTACAAACTGCGCGAGGTCTGGCGAGTCGGTCGCAATCCCAGCGTTCCCTTTCTGAGTATCCGCCTGTGACGTCACCGAGAACTGCGCACCAGCTCCGGCAAAATCAAACGATAATTGGAGAATCTGCACTGCACCCGGCTGATTGGCTTCTAGGAACACAAGGTCGACCGGGTCAGTTGCAATCTGGTGCTCGATCGCGCAATGGCGATACCAATCGATTGACTCGGTCAAAAACGCGATTACCTGCTGGCTTGATGGGAGATCGGACGCCGCAGGCGAAACCTGGGCGGAGAGCCCGACCGTAATCATTGCCATTATGGGCAGATAATGTAATTTGCGTAGCTTTAAAATGTTCGAGAGCCGTTCAGATACAGTCCGGAACCTCATCCGCATAGATTCAGCCTTCGCTTCTGACTCCTAGCTCATCGTGGGGAGTGGCCGCTGCACGTATGCTCGAAGTGCAATCGGCGACCGAGCATCGCGAGCGTGATCGCGGGCCAGGTCACCGCATGGGCTGGACGAGATGTCCCCAGACCCGGGACTTAGAGCTTCTCGTCGCCTGATTCGCCCATTCCCATTCAGCAAGCCAGTTCCTGCGGCATCTCCCTTCACATTGGAATTCCGACATTCTTCCCCCGCATTGTGGACAGACCAAGTTAATGATCGACGAGATGATGCTCGTATTCGATTCGCCCGGTAATGTGTCAAGGGTTCTCATAATCACTCTCCCATTCAGACATCCGACAAATGTGCGAGGGGCAGACTCGGCCACAAACAACGGAAATATGCCGCGCGGGTCTTCTACGCTCTCGGGCGCTCCGAACTGGTTGGCTGCGGAGTCCGTCTCGGCCACCAAATGCCTGCCGCCTCGCTCAGCCACGAGAGTGCAAGCTCAATGCCAATACCGCATCGCGAATAAGAGCCGATAACAAACCAGTTGATAAGCGCGGCGCTGGTATTAAAAGTAATGCCGCTGCCCAGCACTAGGCATTTGCCCAAATGCGGGCGAAACTTGGCACTTGAGTTGCGGTCAATCTGCGACCGACGCCATGCAAAGACGTGAAGATTCAAGCGCGTTGAAGACTCCACCTCACGCTGTGGCCAATTTGGCATTGGGATTGCGATCGGACACAAGTGATCAGGGTTTGCTCTTAGGCGAACGGTTGTTTCTAGCACCGAATTGCCCAAACAAGAAAGAGCAAACGGGAGAAGTGAATCATGCAGAGGCTAATAGCTGTAATCGTTTTGTGTCTGCTCACATTTCCGGCTCTTTGCCAGTCCACATCGAAGTATCAAATAGGATTTATCACTGAGGTCAAGCCGCGTCCGGCTGCGGGAGGCAGTGCGTCTGATCCCACCAGCTATGACATTTCCGTCAAAGTGGGCGACACCATTTACGTGGTTCTGTACACCCAGCCGTTGGGCGAACTCCCCGCGAAATACTCAACAGGGCACGAACTGCTAGTGCTGGTCGGAAAGAACACAATCACCTACAACGACATGTTGGGCCAGTTGCATCAAGTGCCAATAGAAAACCAAAGGCCCGTTATCGAACCTAAGCAATCGAGATAGCTCCTGTGCCTGGGGGAGAGTCACGCTTGCAGCAATTGCATGTCGACCGAGCGATTCGAGTCGACTTGGAGGAAGAATGTATCGCTTGTTTGTCCTAAGGAAGAACACGAGCGGCTGCTTCGGCGGACACGCACTTATCACTTTTTGGGCATTACTGTTGTGCTCCGGCATTGGCGCATTGGCCCAGAGCACCGTTCCCCCGTTGAACGCGAACGCACCGTTCAGCATTCGGGCTACTCACGTCCTGGGTATGCCAAACACAAAGAACAACTGCGAAGGAATGCTATCCATTCAAAACAGTGTGTTGCGATTTCAGAAACAGGGCCATCCCGACGCACAAGTAGACGTCGCTTCGATGCGGGCTCTTTTTCTCGGTGAGGAGAGCGAACAGGTCGGCGGATTGCCAATGAACATAGGCAAGGTAGCCGCTCCCTACGGAGGTGGCCGAGTGGTTAGTCTCTTTGCTCACAAAAAATACGACACGCTCACGTTCGAATATGTTGACAGTAATGGCGGAGTCCATGGTGCGATCTTCCAATTGAAGAAAGGACAAGGTGAACTCGTGAGAAATCAACTCGTGGCTCGGGGCGTATCTTCCAACTCTGGCGAAGACCAACCAACGAAGCAAAGCATGTTGGAGGTCACGCATGAAGACAAGTAAACCGAATTCACGGACCTTCTGTGTGGCGGCCAGCGTCACGATTGTACTCGCATTGTCGGGAGGGCTGGCCGGCCAAACTGCAACGGGGAAATCCTTCGGTGGAAGCAGTGGTTCTGGCACGCAATGGAGTGTGCAAGTGGAGCGGATTGATCCCGGACACCTGGACCTCGCGCATTCCTTTCAAGTCGCGATCTACGAGAACCTCTTGGAAGAGTTGAACAAGACGGGGCGATTCAAGTACGTCCTCCGCGAGGGCGACAGCAAGGCGAATGAGATTCCGGACTTGCTGACCTTGAACACAATGGTTGTGAAATATACGGCTGGGAGTGAAACGCAGCGTGCGGTCACCACCGTGAGCGGCGCAACAATGTTAACTGTGCAAAGTCAACTCATCACACGGGACGGCAAAATTGTGCTGGAGCGCACGGTGAACGGGAATGTTCGCTTCTTCGGCAGCAATTTGCGCGCCACCCACAATTTGGCCCGCAATATCGCCACAGTGATCAAGCAATCAAACGTGGTTATGGTCCGGGCATCGTACCGCGATACCCAGCCGCCAACTGTGCATGCCGACGGCACGCAATGATCAGGCGGTCCGTTACGATGTGCAGCTTGCCAGAGGAGCGCCCATGAAAGTTCGACCATTTCTTTTTGCTATAGCGATTCTTGGCAGTGTGTTCCACCCTGCCGCAGCCCAGCCGAAGAAAAAGATGATCCAAGTAGATGCGCCTTCGCTGGAGCGAGTTCTGTCCGGCTCAAGCATGCAGTCTAATGCGGTTCTATCCGATGTGCTTGCGCGCAAGCCCGAAATGCCACTGGGCCCGCGAGACATTCTCAAATCGTACGAAATCGCCATGAGCTTAGTAGTGGAAAGGACAACGGCTGATCTCTCAGTAATCGTGCAGACTCAGCAAGCGAATCAAATCAGCCGCGAACAGGCGGAGTATGTTTTGCAGCAGAGCTACCAAATGGCAATGATGCAGTATCAGGTGCTTAGTGCGCTCCATGATGTTCTGAAACATGACATCGACGAAGCCGCAGGGCAGCAGGCGAGGCAATCGCTGAAAACGACAAGCTCCGATACGGCTTTAGTGGTTCCTTTTCCGGGCGCCACTCCTACATCCAGATGAAATCGAAACTCCTCCTCGCCAAGTCGCATGGAACTTCACGTGCTTCACTGGCGAAGAGGAGCGCGAACATAGCATGCCATCCCAAGAGAAATCAATTGAGTGCGGTGAGGGTGTCTCCCTGGAATCGGGGACAACTTCTCCTGCACAGATGATGGCTGTTCTGTCCCACCGCTTACCATATCTCTATCGATACGCGTATAGACTTTTGGGAAATGAAGCTGATGCCGAGGATGCGGTGCAGGATGCGCTCTTGGCAGCGTTCAGGCATTTGAACCAATTCAGACGCAAGGCCCAACTTTCCACGTGGCTGACCGCTATTGTTATCAATTGCGCAAGAATGCATTTGCGCAAACGGTCGCGCTATATCCATGTATCCCTCGATTCGCGAATCGGAGAAGAGCGGGAGTATCCGCTATCCGACACTCTGGTGGATCACCGGCCCAACCCCGAGGATGAATGCCACAAGGCTTGGGCGAATGCGCGCTTGATAGAGTCGGCAGCGAGACTATCGCCGATTTTGCGGAGAACGTTTCACCTGCGATATGTGGATCATCTTTCGATCTGCGAGACAGCTCGCGTTCTGGGAGTTCCCACCGGAACCGTGAAAGCGCAAACAGCTCGGGCGCGCGCCAAGTTGATGAAGTCGATGGGAAGATCGCTGCACAAGGGATCACGCTCTCGTGGACGTCAGCGCTAGCGCAACCGTTCCACACCCATGCTCCAGCTTTCGACAGGATCCTCTCCAGCTGGGCCAGCAGATCCCACTCGCTCGGACGATCCCATTGGTCAAGACTGAGCCTCCAAAGCTGAACCCTAAGATGAAGACCGAACGCAATTTCCTAAGACACAGCGCTGAACTAACCGCGGGGTCCATGGTTTCTCGACGTAAGAACACCCCGGGCACTCCCTGACCCGCTAGGGTCAAGATCCAAGCACAGCTGACCTCACTTGCCCGTATTCGGGCAGCCGGCTGCCCTGATAATGTCTAGATCCTTCGCATCGGCCCCTCTCCTGCGCAAGTAGTTGAGTTTCCTACAACTAAAACTAACCGGTAATGGCCATGCTCTTGCCCACAGCATTGTCGGGTTGATCTTGGCGATTGTCCGTCATGAGGACTGCGAAATTGCGCCGAGGAGGAACCGTTGCCTTTCCACGCTGACAGAAAGCGCGTCGATAAGCCGGAAATCGATTTCGTGGACACCGAGAATGGCGTTCTGGCGTCTTTGAAGGGCCGCATTGATATGGATTCCTCTCCAGCAGTTCGCGACCAACTTATCGCCCTTTTGCACGCGCCACATCCGAGGACAGTGAGCATTGACTTGTCGGGCGTCACCCATGTCGACAGTTCCGGCGTTGCCACTCTGATTGAAGCGTTAAAGATCGCACGAAACTATAAGACCGAGCTTAGGCTGCAGGGATTGAATGATCGCTTACATCGCCTGTTTGAAGCGACAGGCATTCTATCCCTGTTCAATGAGGGCATTCGGAGATGAACCACGTCTGGTGCGAGGCGGTCTGATGGCCAATCTTCTCGAAATTGCCGGCAGAGAGACTCTCAGTCAACTCGACTATGTTGGGAGTCTGAACATTCAATTGTGGGCCACCCTGCGCGGGATGCGCGCGTCTTTGCCCCTGGCTGGAAATCGACATCGGTGGCGTGAAGCTGTTCACCAAATGCTAGAGATCGGGGTTGACGCGCTCCCGATGGTTGCTCTGATGGCTATGTGCAGCGGATTCATCCTGGCGATGCAGGGAGCCTCTGAATTGCGGCGGTTCGGGGCCCTGCACTTCGTCATTGATCTGGTCGCAGTCGGCTTCACACGAGAACTTGGTCCGCTACTGACAGCGATCGCTGTCAGCGGACGCTCGGGGTCCGCATTTGCAGCTGAGATCGGCACGATGAAAGTGACCGAAGAGATCGATGCCCTTAAGGTCATGGCGTTCGAACCGGTGGAGTTC
>Ga0210406_10004192_pt1 | contig 15568 bp, 15 predicted proteins | sample IncBWC30MmetaG_FD_155454 | JGI IMG/M metagenome (GOLD analysis project Ga0210406, IMG submission 155454) | Forest soil microbial communities from Barre Woods Harvard Forest LTER site, Petersham, Massachusetts, United States - Inc-BW-C-30-M | ecosystem: Environmental > Terrestrial > Soil >... | reverse complement strand
GCGGTTCGGCACGAGCTATCGCATTATCAATATCGTCGTGGCGCTGCAGGTCCTCACCATCATCATCAGTCGCGGCAACGTCACCTTCCTCGCGAACCTCTACGCTTTCGGCGTGATCTGGAGTTTCGCGATGAACGGCCTCGCGGTTCTCGTTCTCCGCTACACCAGTCCCGGCCAGCGGGAATTTCAGGTTCCGCTGAATTTCACGTTCCGTGGCGTGCAGATTCCCGTGGGACTTGGGTTGATCACCTTAATGCTGTTCTTAATCGCCATCGTAAACCTGTTCACCAAGCCCGTCGCCACGATGGCTGGCGGTGCCTTCTCCGTCTTGCTCTATATCGTGTTCACGATTTCGGAGCGCCGCGGCAGGCGCGGCGGCGCAGCTCACGTCGAGATGGATCAGTTCAATCTCGAGTTGGAATCGGAATTGACTCCCGAAGCCGTGGGTGCGCGCCCCGGCAACATTCTGGTCCCGATCAGCAACCACTACGCGCTCTATCATCTCGGAAACGTGCTGGACCGCATTAAGCCCGGGCGCCGCGATGTTGTCGTGCTCCACGTCCGGCTCTTGCGCCGCTCGGCTTCGGGCGAAAACGAATTCGAGGCCGATCAGCTTTTCGGCAGCATCGAGCAGCAGCTCTTCTCCCAAGCGCTTTCCATGGCCGAAAAACGCGGCAAGTCGATCCGCCTCGCCGTCGTCGCCGCAAACGATTTGTGGGACGGCATCCTGCGTGCCGCGACTTCGCTGCAATCCAGCACCATTGTTGTGGGGCGTTCGACAAAGGAATCGAATGAGGAGCAAGCGCGACAGATCGGTGAAGCCTGGGAAAAACTTGGCGATCAGAAACCGCAATTCAATCTGGAAATCCACTTGCCCAACGGGGACAAACTTTACAAAGTCCTCGGGCCGCACGCGCCAAATCTGACCGCTAACGAGGTCAACCTTCTGCACCGGTTGTGGCTGCGTTTCAGCGACGCAGTGGCGCCCCTGGAAATGCACCATCATGACGTCGTGCACTTCGCGCTGGAAGAAGTAAAAAAAGAGATGGAGGAAGGGCACGAAGACATCGTGGTCAACCGTTTGCGCGCGCATCTCGAAGCCAACCAGAAGAAGAAAGCCCCGAAGACTTGAAGCGAACGGTTCTTAGTTCTCAGTGTTTTCTTGAGCGTTAAATGTCGTCTATCACCGCTACGGTTCTCCCGGTCAGGAACCAATCATCAATCCTTGACCACGGTTCACTGCCTCATGCGAGCTGCGTAGTGCAGTGACCGCAGCGCTTCGCCGCCAGCGGAATTGCCATCGCGCACTGCGGGCAATCTTTCGTCGTGGGGGCCGGCTTCTTGGTCCAGCGGTTCAGCAGCTGTACGATCAGAAACACGGCAAACGCCACGATCAGAAAAGTGATCACGTTATTGATGAAGATCCCGTAGTTCAGCGTCGGCTGTGGCGGGGTCGCTGCCTTGGCCGCCGCAATCGAATCGAAATGTGTGCTGCTCAGGTTGATGAACAAACCTGAAAAATCGACGTTGCCGAGCAGGCGGCCGATCGGTGGCATGATCACGTCTTCCACGAGCGACGAGACAATCTTTCCAAAGGCCACACCGATAATCACGCCAACCGCTAAGTCCATGATATTGCCCCGCATGGCAAACTCTTTGAATTCCTTGAGCACGGTCTTCCTCCTTTGTTCTTTTGATCAAGGCAAACGACGGCCCGGGGCAGATTCCCAAACACAGGTAGCGCTGTCTGATGCAGGGATTATAGTCGAAGCAGAAGAGAAAGAAAGACGAGAAGGCGGCCGAGCTTGGGATTTGCTGCCGCGCCCTCTGGGAGATGCTTCTTCAGCGCGCCCGGAAGATCAAGAACGCGGCTATCAAACCGCGCAGTACGAGCAGGCCGCCCCCGGCCGCCAGCATCGGACCAACCCAGAGAAACGGTACGCGTGAAATCACGAGCATGAGGACGCCCAAAAGCGACAACGAAAGTCCGCGCGTCCAGTTCTGCCAGCGCGCCCACCACTGGCCAGGCTTGTACAGCGCGCGCAGGCCCCACAAGATCAGGGCCACGCTGAGAATCAACCAGGCCGCGCTGTGGCGGTCCACATAAATGCGCCGTGCCAGCCCCAGCCAGATCACCAGGGAGCCGAGCAAAACGAAGATCAATTCGATCGTGAATCGGAATAGCCGCTCGGGCGTGAGCACTGCCATGGCGTCCGCTTACGCGATGCGTTCAATGCGAAGTTTCGAGATGGACACCGGTGTTTTCGGGCGATCGTTCGAATCGCGCGGCACATTCGAAATCTGGTTGGCCACGTCCTGCCCTTCGATGACTTCGCCAAAGATGGTGTGCTTGTTGTCCAGCCACGGTGTCGCTGCCACGGTGAGAAAGAACTGGCTTCCGTTGGTTCCCGGCCCGGAGTTGGCCATGGAGAGCTTTCCGGCCTTCGAATGCTTCAGCGAAGGGTGAAACTCATCGGCGAATTTGTATCCTGGCCCGCCCATCCCACTGCCCTGCGGGCAGCCGCCCTGAATCATGAATTGCGGAATCACGCGATGGAAGATCAATCCGTCGTAGAAAGGTCTCTTTTCCTTCTGTCCGGTCTTTTCATTCGTGAATTCCTTGGTGCCTTCGGCAAGCCCGATGAAATTCGCAACCGTCTTGGGCGCTTCCTTTTCGAGCAAACGCACCACAATGTTTCCCTGTGAAGTCTCAAAAATAGCGTAGGTTCCCGCCGGTCGGCTCATGCGATCTCCTTGTCTGCCGCATCATCGTACACGAGCCGGAGCGCGCCGCGCCACTTTGCGCAGGGGAATCGCCTACGCTCCGTTTTTCTAAACCTGCTTCATGGCCGCAAATCGCAATCGCACATAGTCGGCGGTCCATTTGCCCTCGGCATCCGTGATCTCAGGTCGCAAGGCTTCGCGTACTTCGGCGATGTAGGCGGGACGTTCCGCGGGCGGCAAACAGGTTATGAAACTCTCTCCAAAAGTCTCTAGCCAGCCCGTGACGTCTCCAGGAAGCGGCGTGGGACGCGGGATGAGCGCGATTGTGGATATCGAGAATCCAGCCTTCTTCAGCAGGGTCGAGTATTCATCGACGGTCGGAAAGTACCAGGGGACCGCGGCCTCTCCATCCTGCCCTCGGCGATTTAGCGCGTCAACCAGCGCCTTCTTGATTTTTGCAACGCAGCCATGTCCGCCGAACTCGGCCACAAACCGTCCCTTGGGCCGGAGCGCACGCCACACGCCGGAGATCACTGCCTCGGGGTTTCGCATCCAGTGCAGCGCCGCATTGCTGAACACGGCGTCAAACTCGCTGTCGAAGGAAAGTCGTTCGCCGTCCATCACGCGCGCGTCCAGCCCCAGTTTTCGAGCCGCTTCAATCTGTGCACCGCTGCCGTCAACTCCAACGACACTGCATCCCATCGCCGCGAGCTTCGCTGTCAGTACACCGTCGCCGCAACCGAGGTCCAGGATACGCTCTCTCGGCCGGGGATTCAGTAATTCGACCACGGCTGCGGCTAGATCGCTGACAAAGCGGGCGTTGCGCGCATAGCGTTCCGGGTCCCAAGTCTGCGAGGCAATCATCTTGTTCAGCCAGAATGCAGAAGAGCTACCAGCCCTTTTGCTTGCGGAGCTCCGTGATGTGCGCGGCGTGATGCCTCCCGTGCCACTCGTAAATGAACAACAGCCAGTCAACCGTGCGCTCCCCATGCTCCGGGTGGACGAGGACTCTTGCAAAATGTTCGGGCTTCAACGAGCGCCACAGCCGGTCCCAGCGGTTGTGTACCGAATCCAGCAGAGTCTGTGAAACTTCGATGGGCGTCGTCTTTGAGTCGGCCAGTTCGGCCCAGGCCGCTTCGTTGTACGGCTTAATCGTCGGCTTATCCTCGGTGAGCGCCAGTTTCAATCGGACGTAAGCATTGAGGTGGCTGTCCGGAACGTGATGCACCACCTGGCGCACCGTCCAGCCGCCTTCGCGGTACGGTGTATCGAGATGCGCGTCTTTCAGGCCCTTCACGGCGGCGCGCATTTTGGCCGGTGTAGCCGCAATCTCTTCAATGGCCTGCTGGCGCCGGGCGGACGTCACCTGCGCGGGCATCTCAAATTTCCCAATGGGGTAGCGCGGATCCATCTTGAGTTTCTCCTTGGGCAACCTGGTATTTCTCTGGACTATAGCGGCCGCTGTTCGTCCCGGTCAACGACGCCCGCGGGAAAAGGCCTTTCCAATTTGGCCGTCCTCATGGCCGCCCTCATTCCGAGTCGCCGGGGAGGGAATGCTACAATACCGGATTGCGTTGAATCTGGCAGGCGCAGTCCTGAATCTAATAGGTGGAGAAAGATTGCATGTACAACGTCCTCATCATCGGCAGCGGCTGTGCCGGCCTAACTGCTGCCATTTACGCTGCGCGCGCGAATTTGAAGCCGCTGGTTCTTGACGGGCACGAACCTGGCGGACAGCTTTCCCTCACCACCCACGTTGAGAATTATCCGGGGTTCCCCGACGGCATCATGGGGCCAGAGCTGATCGAAAACATGCGCAAGCAAGCGCAGAAATTCGGCGCGGAGTTCAAGGCCGGGGCGGTAAACGAAGTTGACGTCAGCAAGCGCCCATTCAAAATCATCGCCGGAAAAGATACTTACGAAACGCAATCTTTGATCGTCGCCGCGGGCGCCTCAGCGCGTCTGCTGGGCCTGAAGGGCGAAAGGGAACTGATCGGCCGCGGCGTTTCCACCTGCGCGACTTGCGACGGCTATTTTTTTCGCGGCAAGCCCATCGCCGTAGTCGGCGGCGGTGATTCGGCCATGGAAGAGGCCAACTTTCTTTCGCGCTACGCCAGCAAAGTCCATCTGATTCACCGCCGGAATGACTTTCGCGCTTCCAAGATCATGATCGACCGCGCCAAGGCCAACGAGAAAGTTGAATTCGTCACTCCTTTCGCCGTGGAGGAGATTCTCGCTCCCAATGGCCACGTCGAGGGCGTGAGTCTGCGCAATCAACAGAACAAGGAAACGCATAAGATTGCGCTCGATGGCGTATTCGTTGCCATCGGCCACGATCCGAACACCATCGTCTTCAAGGGAAAACTCGAAATGGATTCCAACGGCTACCTGCTCGCCAAGCACGGCAGCCTCACCTCGATTCCTGGCGTTTTCATTGCCGGTGACGTGCAGGACCACCGCTACCGCCAGGCCGTCACCGCGGCAGGCTCCGGTTGCATGGCCGCCCTGGACGCCGAAAAGTTTCTGGAAGAGCACAAAGGCTAGTTTCGCCCTGCCTACGCTGCCATAATAATTCCGCATGCTCCGCTCGACGCTCCTCAAGCTTTCCGAAAGTAAAAGCTTCGCTAATTGGGTCACTTCCAATGGCACCACCCGCCGTATGGCGCGCCGGTTCGTCGCCGGCGAAACACTCGATGAAGCGGTCGCGGCCGCTCGTGAATGCAACAACGCTGGCATGTTCGTCAGCCTGGATTACCTCGGTGAAAATGTTGCTACCACGTCGGATGCACAACATTCCCGCGATGCCTACCTCGAGGTTTTTGAACGCATCGCTCAGGAAGGGCTGCACGCCAACGTTTCCGGCAAGCTCACGCAACTCGGCCTCGACATCAACGTTGAATTTTGCGAAGGACTGGTTCGCTCCATCGTGGAGCGCGCCGCGGGCTTCGATAATTTTCTGCGCATCGACATGGAGGGGTCTCTCCACACGCAGCGCACCATCGAACTCGTCAAACGCGTTCGCGCACGCAATCCTGCCGTCGGCACGGTCATCCAGTCCTATCTCTACCGCAGTGAAACCGATATCACGGATCTGTTGGCATATGGTTGCCGCATCCGTCTGTGCAAGGGAGCGTACAAGGAATCAGAGGAAGTTGCGTTTCCGCAGAAAGCTGATGTGGATGCCAATTTCGTCCGGCTGATGCAGCTTCTGCTGTCAAGCGGCTTCTATCACGGCATCGCCACGCACGACCCGCGCATGATCGCGGCAACCATTCGCCATGCCGCGGCGAAACAGATTTCCAAGGACGATTTTGAATTTCAGATGCTATACGGAGTGCGCACCGACCTGCAGCGCCGGCTCGTAAAGGATGGCTATCGCGTTCGCATCTACATCCCCTTTGGCCGCGACTGGTTTCCTTACTTCATGCGGCGTCTCGCCGAGCGTCCCGCCAACGTCGGCTTCCTCGTCCGCAATTTCTTCCGCAAGTAACGTCCATCTTCCTTCATCGCACTTCCGGTCCGATTCGCTTGAGCGGAGTATCTGGGAGAGACACGCGGAGGGTTACTTTGTGTCTGCCGTGCGGCGCTGCGGGATCACCCGAATGCCATGTTTGGGACGCAGCGTAACCGACGCGAAGATTTCGATGGGATGTTCTGGGACAACTTCGAGATGATATTTCTGCTGAATCATGGCCAGCAGCAACGTTGCTTCCATCATCGCGAAGGCTGCGCCGACACAAACCCGTGGCCCGCCCCCAAAGGGAAAATACGCGAAGCGCGGAATCTTTCCTGAGCGAACCGGGTCATCCTTCCAGCGTTCGGGGTCGAATCGTTCCGGCTCGGAGAAAAATCGCGGATCGCGTTGCGTGCGCCACTGCAGAATGAATATATTCGAGCCGGCCGGCACCCGGTATCCCCCAAGCTCGCACTCCTGCATTGCTATCCGGCCGATGCCCCACACCGCGGGATAGAGACGCATCGCTTCCTTGAGCACCATCTCCGTATAGCGTAATCGGGGAAGGTCTTCCGGTGTCGGCACGCGATCGCCGAGGACCGCCTGCAGTTCTTCGGCGAGCTTCACCGCTATGTCCGGGTTTTGCGCAATCAGGTAGCAGGCCCAGGAAAGCGCAATGGCCGTGGTCTCGTGGCCAGCGAGAAAAAGGGTCATCACTTCATCGCGCAATTGCGCGTCGCTCATGGGGTTACCATCCGCGTCGCGCGCCCGAAGCAACATGTCCAGAAGATCTTCGCGCGGCTGATTGGAAGAACGCCGCTCTTGGATGATGCTGCCGATGATCCCGTTCAATTCGCGGATGGCCCGCCACTCCCGGCGCGCGAAAAGAACAGGAATATCGAAACGAAACAGCATGGCCAGACTTGCGTTGACAATAAATCTTCCCATCACCACTTCCATGGCCTTGCCGACCCGCTCAGCGGCATCGGTGACCTCCGCGCTATACAGACACTGCGCGACGATTTCCAGTGTCACGCGCATCAAGTCCCCATGAATATTCCGCTCGCCCTTTTCCTTCCACGATTCCAGCATGCGGCCGGCGGCGCGGGTCATCACCGCCGCGTAAGCCAGGATGCTTTGGCGGTGAAAGGCTGGCTGGATGAGGCTGCGCTGGCGCTTCCAGAATTCTCCCTCGCTGGTCAACAAGCCTTGGCCGAGGACGCGCGCCAGCGCCCGATAATCTGCGGACTTCGTGAAATTTCCCGCGTTTGTAACCAGCACGGTTTCTATGTCGCGGGGATGCACCACCAGATATACGGGAACATGGGCGAGATGGATGCAAACGACGTCCCCGTATTCCTCGGCACAGCGCTTGTAAAATCCCAGCCAGTCGCGTGATACCTCGATCAGGCTACCCAGCAGGAATCGCCCTTTCGGCCCCGGAGGGCGGCCTGGAGGAACTTTCGGCGCGGCGGTGGCGGTTGTGGTGGCCATAAGTTGCGTTTCAGTTCTTCCGGCAGACGGTGACGCCGTCACGCAAAGGGATCAAGACGGGGTAGAGCTCCTTCGAAGCGTAGACGAGCCGGTTGAATTCCTGTATACCGCGCGTTTGGAGGTCATCCGGCGCTGCCGGCCGCGCCGCCTTTCCCGACCACAGCGTATTGTCGGTAATGAACAAGCCGCCGCGGCGCAGCTTGGGCAACGTCACGCGCAGCGACTCAGGATATTGGTGCTTGTCCACGTCGTTGAAGATCAGGTCGAACTTGCCTGACGTTTTCTGCAACAAATCATGTGCGTTGCCGACGCGCACATCTATCCGTTTGGCGACGCCCGCGCGGCGAAAATAATCCTTCGCCCGGCGCGCCTTTTCCGGATCGCCATCCGTATAAATCACCTTTGCCTTCGGCCCGGCCGCGCGCGCCAGCCAAATCGTCGAATACCCGATGGCTGAGCCCATCTCAAAAATCCGTTTTGCGCCAGAAACTTGCACGAATAGCGCCAGCATTCGCGCCACCGCCGGCCCGATGATGGGAACACGATTCTGCGCGGCGTAATCTTCTATTTCCGTGACGACGGCATCGCGCTCCGGAAGCAATTGGTAAAGATATTCTTCGACGTCGTCCTGAATGTAGCCGCTGCGCAGATTTTCGCTGCGAATCATAGTCTCTCTCCCGGCTTCAACGCGTGAATTTTCAGCCCTTTGATTTTCTTCGTCTCTTTTCGCAATTCTTCCGCCGTACCAGTCAGGAAGGGAAACGTTGCGTAGTGCATCGGCACCACGTGCTTCACGCCGAGCAGGCGGATCGCATGCGCCGCTTCGCGAGGGCCCATCGTAAAGCGATCGCCGATCGGCAGCATCGCGAGGTCCGGCTTGTAGAGCTCGCCGATTAATTTCATGTCGCCGAAGAGCGCCGTATCGCCCGCGTGATATACCTTGAACCCGCCGGGCATGCGGATGATATATCCCGCGGGTTCGCCGCCGTAGTGCCGCTGCCGGTTATCGTCGATGGAATTCGAATGAAATGCGTGCGTCATGGTGATTTCAAAATCACCGATTTTCTGCGAGCCGCCCTTGCCCATCGGGCAGGTTTCCTGTTCGAAGCCCTTGCTCTCAATCCACAGACACGTCTCAAAGATCGCCGCAATTTTCGGTTTGTGCTGTTTCGCCAAAGCCAGAAGATCGCCCATGTGATCGGTATGCGCGTGAGTCAGGAAAATGGCATCCAGCCGCGCCACTTTCTTCAGAGCCTCCGGACAGAAGGGATTCGTCATCACCCACGGATCGATCAAAGCAACCTGCCCCGAAGGCGTCGTCAGCGAAAACGTGCTGTGGCCAAAATAGGTGATGCGATTGCCCTCGGTATTGAGCACCGGCAAGCTCCTCCAACAGAATTCTTAGCCTAGGCAAAAGCCTTGAGGTCGACGGTCTTGATTGGCGCTACTAGTGGCCCGAAGCCAGCAGTGCCTTAATGGCCGCCTCATAGCTTTCCCGAGGACCTTCGCCGAACATGTGCCCCGACTGCCCGCCGTCTTTGCTGTAGAAGAACGTAGCGGGAAGAGACCCATTCCAACTTGGATGTATTGCCTGTGTGAATTGTCTGAACTCCGCATCCTCGCCAGCTTTTTTCCGGTAATTGGGAAACACCGGCTTATAGCGGGCCAGAAAACGCCGCATCAAGATTAAGTCGCCATCGTCATCCATGCTCACGCCCACGACTTTCAGCCCTTGCGGCGCGTACTTTTTCGCCAGTTCATTTAGCATGGGGTACTCGTCGCGGCAGGGTTCGCAATAAGTCGCCCAAAAATTGACGAGCAGCGGCTTCCCGCGGTTTTGCTCGAGCAATTTCTGATAAGCCTGGGCGTCAATCAACTCTGGATCGCGGGGCGCCGCTGTCTTCGAGGCCTGCGGTGCCGCCACGACAGCCGCCGCTGCCAGCAAACCAAGCATGACAATGCCAGTCTGGATTCTCATGGTCCTTCCTTCTCCCCCCATTCTATCCGTACCACTGCCGGTTGAGAAACGCCCTCTCACCGCGTACAATTCTTATAGCTGCTTGTCGCTCCGGGCGGTCGCATGGTATAAGGCATTTTTGCCGGTCGTGATGTTTCGTCCGATGGGGCGCCGGTCGGCTGTCCGAACAAAGGAGACCCTTAATGGCTTACGTGATTGCCGAGCCGTGCATCGGCACGAAAGACACCGCCTGTGTGGATGTCTGCCCCGTGGACTGCATTCATCCGCGCAAGGATGAAGCGAATTTCGAGAGCGAGACGCAACTGTATATCCATCCTACGGAATGCATCGACTGCGGCGCGTGCGTCCCGGTCTGCCCGGTGACGGCTATTTTTGCGCTCGAAGATCTGCCGGAAAAGTGGAATAGCTTCACGCCCATCAACGCCGATTGGTACGCAAAACAAGGAAAGTAGCCTGTTCTGCTAAGGCGCGATCGTTTGCTTGCGGATTTGGCGGCACGCTTCGGCGTGCCGCTTTTTTCTGCTCCGGCTTCCCAAAATTCAAGCATTGAGTCACTTCCAATCCTTGATTCGCGCGCTCCGCCCCGGCGTGATGCCAACTCTTTTGGGCGAGGAATCATCTACCATCCTGAGAGTGGTGTGCGGGGGTTTTGCGTGAAGCCTGCTAACTGGAGTCTGGCCTTAGCCATCTCTTTCTTTAGCTTTACTGCTTTTTCGACCGCCTCCGCCCAAACTCCAGCCGTTCACAAACCGCAGCCGCAACGGACCTCCTCCACCCTGGAAGGCCACTGGACCGGTTCGCTTCCCGCGGGCGAAGCGGTACTTCATCTCGTTCTGCATGTTTCAAAAACACCGGACGGCTCTTTCAAAGCCACCATCGACAGCCTGGATCAAGGCGTCTACGGCATTGAAGTGACCTCGTTTACGCAGAAAGATTCCAATCTCCATTTCAATGTCTCTTCCGTAGGCGCTTCTTATGAAGGAAGGATTGCGACCGATCACCGCAGCATTGAAGGTGACTGGACGCAGGGCAGCGCAAGCCTGCCGCTTGTTTTTCATCGCCAGGCCGCGTCAGCCGGCGCAAAGAAGCCTTCCGATGCCATCGCGAGCGCCGAGGGAGTGTGGCAAGGAGCGCTGGAAGGCAACGGCATGCGTCTCCGCTTGCAGTTGCACGTCTCGCATGACGATCAGAAGCAACTCGTCGCCGCGCTCGATAGTCCCGACCAGGGAGTTAGCGGCCTCCCCGCCATCCACGTGAGCCAGAAAGAGGCCGGCTTTCATTTTGAAATTCCAGTCGTGAACGGAGTCTATGACGGCACGATCAACGCCCCAAAGACGGCCATTACCGGAAACTGGGCGCAAAACAACGTCGAGCAGAAATTGGATTTTCAACGCTCGGACCAGCTTCTCGAACTGGTCCGCCCGCAATACCCTGTGAAGCCGTATCCGTATAAGGAAGAGGAAATCGCCTTCCCGAACGGCAAAGCGAAGGTTTCACTCGCAGGCACGCTCACCCTTCCGCCTGGCCAGGGGCCGTTTCCCGCCGCCGTTCTCCTCAATCGTTACGGGCCGGACGATCGCGATGAATCTATCGTGGGACATCGCCCTTTTCTCGTCTTGGCGGACCACCTGACGCGAAAAGGCGTCGCCGTCCTTCGCTTCGATAAACGCGGGATCGGCAAATCCACCGGCAACTACGCGAACGCGACGACCGAGGATTTTGTCGCAGATGCCGAAGCCGCCCTCGCTTACCTGAAAACCCGCAAGGAAATTGACCCAAAGAAAACCGGCCTTATTGGCCACAGTGAAGGCGGGTTGATCGCGCCCATGGTTGCAACACATTCGCAAGCCGTCGCCTGGATCGTGCTCCTGGCAGGTCCGGGCCTGAAAGGCGAAGACGTCCTATTGCTCCAGTCAGAACTCATCTTGCGAGCCGCCGGCGTAAACGATGGCGAAGTCGCAAGGACCCTTGCCTTTAACAAACAGACATACGCCCTTGTCCGGGGGGAAAAAGATCCCGCAGCACTCGAAGCGAAACTGAATGAACTTGTGCAGACCACCAGCACTGGCGCGGCGCTCCCGCCAGCCGCCGTTCAGTCGCAAGTTCGCATGCTGGTTTCGCCATGGTTTCGATTCTTCCTCGACTACGATCCCGTTCCAACATTGCAAAAGACTCTTTGTCCGGTCCTCGCTCTCAATGGCGAAAAGGACCTCCAAGTCCCGCCGAAGCAGAATCTCGCCAAAATCGAAAAAGCCCTGCAAGACGGCGGCAACAAGGATTTTCAAACCACCGAATTACCCGGCTTGAACCATCTCTTCCAACACTCCCCGACGGGCTCGCCCACAGAATACGGCGGCATCCAGGAAACCATGGCCCCGGAGGCTCTGAATGCCGTCTCCGATTGGGTGTTGAAACACAGCGCGCCCTGAACGCTGAACGAACCGCGCGCTCGCGCCCATAGAAACGCGCCGCGCATCTAATCGAAGTACGCAATTCGCGGATTCACCACACGCCCGGAATTAATTCACAATTTCGCATGGCGGGTTATGATGGCAGAGAGAAAAAACTGTCCCCATGCCGCAGAAATTCCATCTCGTCCTGCTCATTCACGCGCACCAGCCCTGTGGCAATTTCGAGCATGTCCTCGAAAAAGCCTACGACACCTCCTATCTCCCCTTTATTGAACATCTCGAAAAGCACGCTGGCGTCCATCTTGGCCTTCACTATTCCGGACCGCTGCTCACCTGGATCGAAGAACATCGGCCTGAATATTTTGTTCGCCTGAAAAAGTTGGTCCAAGCCGGCCAGGTGGAACTGGTCGGCGGCGGCTTCTACGAACCGATCCTGGTTTCGATTCCGCCCGAAGATCAGCGCGAACAGATTACGCGCCTGGCAGCTTATCTCGAGAAACACTTCGGCCGGCTTCCCTCCGGCGCCTGGCTTGCCGAGCGCGTCTGGGAGCCGCAGCTTCCTACCGCTCTCGCCACCGCAAACGTCGCTTATACGCTTGTCGATGACATCCATTTCCTCTCCGCGGGTTTCGAACCGGAAGAACTCTTTGGCGCCTACATCGCCGAAGACCGTGGCAAGACCGTGTGGCTCTACCCCGGGCAGAAAGCTCTGCGCTATCTCGTTCCATTCGGCAAAGTCGAAGACGTCATTGCTTATCTGCGCGATGCTGCCAGCGTCCACCCCGGCGGCGTGGCCGCCATGGGTGATGACATGGAAAAGTTCGGCGTCTGGCCCGGAACGTATGAGCACTGTTACAAGGGCGGCTGGCTCGCCGATTTTTTTGCCGCTCTGGAGAAGAATTCGGATTGGCTGGCAGTTTCCACACCAGGCGATTATCTGGCAACACATGCGCCTCTCGGCCGCGCCGATCTCCCGACGGCTTCCTACACCGAAATGATGGAGTGGGCGCTCCCGACGCGCGTCCGGCAGCGCTATCACGAGGTACTGAAGGAGTTCAGCGCGCGCCCGGAAATCCTGTCCTTCCTTCGCGGCGGTTCCTGGCGAGGCTTTTTTCGCAAATACGCCGAATCCAATCTTCTGCACAAAAAGATGCTGCGCGTTTCCACGCGCATCGCCGCTGCGCCCGTGCGGCACGATGGCTCAAAGGCCGCCGATGAATTGCTGCAAGCGCGCGATCTGCTTTTGCGCGCCCAGTGCAACGACGCCTTTTGGCACGGCATTTTTGGCGGAATTTATGCCCCGCACCTCCGCACCGATCCCTGGCGCAATCTGATCCGCGCCGAGGCCATCGCCGACCGGCAGACGCCCGGTGCTCTCGTCCCGCGTGTCGAACTCTTGGACTACGACGCCGACGGCACGAACGAGTTGCTCTTTACCTCTCCCGAATCTCAGGCGCTCTTGAAGCCCAGTGACGGCGGCACCATCGCCGCGCTCGATTTCCGTCCCGCGGCCGCCACACTCGTCAATTCCATCCTGCGCCGTCCCGAAGCCTATCACGCACGTTTGCGCGAAGCCGCGGGCAAGCCCGCCACCGGCGCGGTCGCCTCCATCCACGAGCAAACCCGCGCGAAAGAGCCCGGCCTTGAGAAATATCTTCGTTACGATCGCTGGCCTCGCCATGCCTTCCGCGTCATGATTTTCGATCCCGCACGCACCCACGCGGACTACGAAGCTCTGGAGCTGCGCGAAGACGCCGGATTCGCCGGTGGCGCTTTCACCGTGAAAAGCTCCGCTCCTCACGAAGCGGAGCTCTTCCGCGCGGACTCCCTCTTGCTGTTGGGCAAGACGGAAGCATCGGCGCCGAAGATGTTGCTCACGAAGCAGTACTCTTTCGGTCCCGCGCCCCACGGTTGCGAAGTCGCCTGCGAGATAGGCCTGAAGCTCAAGGTACCGCTCGAAAAGCCGGTCACCATCGGCATCGAGTCCGTCGTCAATCTTCTCGCCCCGGCGGAGCCCGACCGCTTCTTCGAGACGCCCACCGGCCGCGTGAATCTCCGTTTCAGTGGCTCGCTGCCCGGTCCGATTCTGCGCATGGAAGACGGCTGGCAGCGCGTCCGCATCGCCTTGCACGCGCCGCTCGTCGAAGAATTTTGGGTCGCCCCGATTGAAACCGTCTCCGAATCCGAGGAAGGATTCGAACGCGTCTACCAGGGCTCGCAAATTCTCGCCCTCTGGCGACCCCCGCTCACCACCCAAAAAACCTGGTCCACTCGCCTCGTCTGGCGCATCGAAGCCTTGTAACTCTCCGTCTCCACGCGACGCGTCCGTATCGGATCATTCGACTGCAAAATTCCTGACTCTTACTGCATGGCGATTCCGCGCCGGCGTGCCGGCCCGGAATCCAACGGCGGGTTGAATTCCTCCAGCTGAACCGCTCATGGACGAGCTTCGTAGACGACGTTAAATGGTGTTTCCGCGGCTCGCCGGAAGCGGCTGAAGCCAGCTGCGGTAACGACCTCGCGAATGCGTTTTTCGCCCGACTGCGCGCCCAAGCACAGCGCGACTTCCTGCGAACGCGAGCAGGGCGTGCATAATAGAGTCGAAAAAGAGTAGTACACGCGGCCAACCGGATTCAGGTTGTCCTTCAGCTCGTCGTTGGCAAACGGCTCGACGATCATCCACGTGCCATCTTTGCTCAGTGATTTGCGCACATGGGTTGCGGCTCCTACCGGATCGCCCATGTCATGGAGACAATCGAACACCGTAACCAAGTCATAGTCCTTGCCCGGAAACTCCTTGGCCTTCGCGACGCCAAAGTTGAGGCGAACCTCGAGACCTTCTCTGGCGGCAGTGGCCCGGGCGCCCTCGATGGATTTGTCGTGATAGTCAAATCCGAAGAATTGTGATTTTGGGAAGGCTCTGGCCATCAGCACCGTAGACGCTCCCTTGCCGCAGCCCACATCGGCGACGCGCGCGCCGGCCTCAAGCTTGGCCTTTACACTGTGCAGAGAGGGGATCCACGAACTTATAAGGTTGGCTGCATAGCTCGGCCGGAAGAATTTCTCGCAGCCATGAAACACGTCTTCGTCGTGTTCATGCCAGCCCATGCCTGCGCCGGACCGGAAGGACTCGGTAATCCTTGGAACAGCGGCAAGGGAGCCGAGCGCTAATTGGAAGGCCCCAGGAATGTAAGCCGGACTGTCTTCGTTCGCCAGCGTGAACGCCTGTTCTTCGCTCAGACTAAACTTGCGCGTCTTTTCGTTGTATGTGACGTAGCCGCCGGCAGCTTGGGAGCTCAGCCATTCGCGCACGTAACGCTCATCTGTTGTGGTTCTTGCCGCCAGTTCAGCGGAGTTCAGGGGGCCTTCGGCGAGAGCCTTGTACAAACCCAGTTTTTCGCCAATTACCACCATGCCGGAGTGCACCGCGGCTCCCAGATCCCCAACGAATTGCCCTACGAACGCGTTCAGTTTTTCCATGTCGAGTGCCATTCCTTCTCCTTTGAG
>Ga0210406_10004190_pt1 | contig 15570 bp, 17 predicted proteins | sample IncBWC30MmetaG_FD_155454 | JGI IMG/M metagenome (GOLD analysis project Ga0210406, IMG submission 155454) | Forest soil microbial communities from Barre Woods Harvard Forest LTER site, Petersham, Massachusetts, United States - Inc-BW-C-30-M | ecosystem: Environmental > Terrestrial > Soil >... | reverse complement strand
CTGGTCGCGTGCACGCTGGTGATGGACCCTGGATGGCCGGAATTGACGTTGCGCAGATAATCGAACGCCTCTTCGGCACGCAATTCGGCCAGCAAGATCCGGTCGGGCTTCATGCGCAGGCAGCATTCCAATAGCTGCTTCGGCGTGACACGCGCCGCGCCTTGATCGTCCTTGGAATAAAACAGGCGGACATGATTGGGATGGCGGTCGAGCACCAGTTCCTTGGCATCCTCGATGGTCACCAGGCGCTCGTCGCTCGGAATTTCGCGAATCAGCGCTTTGGTCCACGTCGTCTTGCCGGATCCGGTCGGGCCGGAGACGACGATATTCTTGCGGCTGCGGACGGCGAGGCGCATGAACGCCTCGAAGTCGCGGCGACCCAGCAGAGTCAGAAGTTCCTGTTCCACGGCATCGAGCATTCGCGAGGCCGGCTTGGCGCGACGAAAGATGCCTCGAGCCGCCAACTCCTCAATGCCCCAGACCCTATTCGCCGGCCGTCGAATGGCAAGTGCGACGCAGCCTGGAGTGGTCGCAGGCGGCATGACGATCTGCACCCGCTCGCCGGTGGGAAGCGACGCGGACAAGAGAGGCGAAGTCGCATCGATTCGTTGCTGGGTGGAGTTGGCGATCAGCTTTGCCAGCCGGCAGCACCAATCAAAATCCGCAAACAGGAGATGTTCGCGGCGCCAGCCGCCTGATGTCTCCAGAAAGGCCTCGTGCGGCTGATTGATGCACAGTTCCATCACCTCCTCGCCGAGAAACGGACGCAAGGCGCGCAGCGTCAGGGCGAGCGCCGATGCGTCGGTACCCGCGCTAGTGGACGGCAACGGTGGATTTGAGTTCATAGACCGACCTGAAATCCAGATCGCGTGCGACCAACACTTGAATCCGATCGCCCTGATGTTTCACGACCGTCGGCGGAATGTTGATGGTGCCTTTCAGAACTTCCGTCATGACATCCTGGGTCGCGGCAGGATTGACGACCACCGTGCCGTTGCTGCCGCGGCTCGACTGCACGGCGGCCTGAATGGCGCCGTCGATCACCGAGACCAGCATGGCGGCGCCGAAGCGCTCCCAGAAATGACGATCGACGCTACCCGGCAGACCCGCGCGCCCCAGCTCATCGGCGCCGGGCGATGCCAGCGGCACAATGACACCGCTCGGCGTGCGCGCCTCGTTCCACAACACAAATACCCGCGCGGACCCTTGTTGCACTTGACCGCGAGTCTCGCCTACGAGCTTGGTGCCGCGCTCCATCAGCACGACCTCACCGTCAACGCCGAAGGCGTCGGTTGCCATGACGCAGGTAGTCATGCCCGGCAAGGTGGAATCGATGGCCGTTTCCAGGGTGCAGTCCAGGAACGCGCCCTTCGGCAGCAACAAGCGCTGCGTCGGCAACACTTGGGCGCGAACCGCCGTACTCACGCTCGGTCTCAGCAATGCGCTCAGCTCGCCGGGTTCCTGCGGCCCGACCAGCGGCGGCATCGCGCCGGTTGCCGGTGCGGACGGCAGTGAACTCTGCGATGAGAATACGGCTCCCGACAACTGGCGCTCCAAGGCGAGTTGCGCCGCGGTTTTTGCCGGCGGGACGCCATATACCGCCGCGGCCGGCGTGGCCTCGAGAGGAGTCTCCCGAAGCGGGGCCGCCGACAGGGGGCTGGGTTGCGCGACAGGATCCGGCGGCGGCATTTGCGCCGTCGGCGGATCGATCCTGCCCAAGCTCGGCAGAGGCATGTCGGCACCCTGCGCGCGCTTCGCGGAGGAGCTTTCAGCGCTTTGCCGGGCGTGACTTTGACGCGTCATGGCATTGGCGTAGTACCAGGTGAGCATTCCCAGTCCGAGCGCGCTCATCAAGCCGATGGCGAGAAGATTGCTGACGCGCGACTGCAACGATGGCGCGTGAGTCAGCGCCGCGCTGGTCCGTTCGCCGCGCACCGCATCTTCGGATTCCGGTTCTTTCATGGCACGCTCCCTTGCACTCGCCGCTCCACGTCCGGCGCCACCGTGCCGGAGTCCAATCGCTTGCCGCCCCCGGCGTAGCCGCGGTTGACCACGCAGCCGCTGAGCGCTCCGCGCCGCAGGATGAATCGCTGCGCCACGCGATGAATGATCACATCGCCCGCATCCACGCTGAAATTCAGAAGCGATTCGCTGTCGTCGGCGTTGCGCACGAAGATGGCAGGCAAGTCCGCGTTCGCAGCGAACGTCAGGCGCGTGTGCACGCCGTCATCGGAGGCGCCGATCGGCCGCAGCCCCGGCTCGCCGCAATACCAGTAGTCGATGTTCTGAGGCCGGCGGCTCGATGCACTGTCGAGCTGGGATTCGAGCCGCTTCGCCGCAGCCTCGGCGGCGCTGACGGCGGGCGTTTGCGCGTAGATGAACCGCAGCGAATAGACGACCTCGTCCTCGCTTGGCCGCAACGCCGAGGCGGCGTAGTCGATGTGATAGTGCCTGCGGCTCGTCAGCACCGTGAGATTGGTCGCAACCTTCGCCGCCTTAGGTTTTAGGAATAGGTGATTTTCCTGGCCGATGAACGACAGGCCCTCCATGTCGCCGGCGCCAAGCCCCACGAACGTCTCGCCGGGCTCGAACTCCAAGTCGATTTGGTAGCCCACGAATCCGCGCAGCCTGTAAACCTCCGCGCTGTTGTACGCGGCAGCGCGAATACGCGAATCGACGCTGCCCCGTGTGGGTGTCGTCTCTGCCCATGCGCCGCTGCCCAGGAGCAGCGCCACCAATGCACCTGCCAGACAAAGGCGGCGCATCGCGCCGAGCGCCTGCGCGCTCATCGGGCAGCCTCGCCGAGGACTTCGGGTTCCGTGCGGAAATCAATGATCTTGAATCCCAGCGGATTCCAGCGGCGCGTCTTCGGATCCTTCGCAGCTTCGCCGTACGCGTATTGAATCGTGGCGACCCAGTGGGTGAACGATTCCTCGGAACCCGCACCTTGGCGCACCGCCTTGAGATATCGCACCTGCGCCAGGTCGGACAATCCGCTCGCTCGCGTGAAGAAGCTGACCGCATTGACCTGTACGCGGACGCTGCTGCCGTCCTTGTGCAAATTCAACGGAGAATTCGCGTTGGTCGAGGTCCACAATGCATACCACGCTTGGTTGCGTTGCGCTGAGTGAAAAGCACCGCATTCCTCGTAGTCGCTTTCGGCAGTGGAGAAGTTGAAGCGCTCGCACACGCTGACGTAGTGCGTCAAAAAATATCGAGTAACGGATTCTTCAGGCGTCGTGCGGCCGACAAAAACCGGTACGACATCGACAATACCTGTGCTGCCGTCAACCCGCACCAGGTAGGGAATCACTTGCTTCAGAGGCATGAGCAGCACCAGCGCCACCGCGCCGGCGACTGCGCACAGCCATCCGGCCCCCGCCACCCGCCAGGCAATCCGCGTATTGCGTCGCGACTGCGCGACTCGATCCGCATCCCAGCTTTCCGCCGCGTCGAAATAGTCTTGAATCTCGGACGCGGCCATCACGGCACGCTCCCGACGGCCGCCACAGGCTGTTTCGCCGCCGGCGCATTGATCGGCTGAAGATGCTTATCGCAGCGTACGAGAGGCGAGGAGCACGCGCTCAGCACAAGTATCAGAGCAAGAATCAGACGCATAGCCACCCTCCATGGTGTCGGAAGTTTTATCGATCCCGACCGCGCCAATTGCGAGCCAGCGCCCCAATGCCGGCGCCGGTGTCGCTCGCCACGGTACCGGGGATGCGTGCCGCAACGGGGACAGCCACCGCACGCGCCGGTCGCGCCACCCGCGCGGTCGTTCTCGCGGCCCAGGAAAATCCTCGGCCGGCCATTCCGAAGGAATTGAGCGACGCACCGCCGGCCAATCCCGCGGCAATAGGCATCACCTGGCGCAGGACGAGAAACACCAAGAGCGCAATCAGCATCATGTTCAAGGCATCCACCGTCAAAATGGCGGCGCCTCGCGCGGCGGTCTGCGCGGCGTAAGACTGGACGATTCGCAGCAGCAGCGCCGACACCATCACGGTGAGCACGGTAATGAGTCCGTAGTTGGCCAGCTGCGCGATCCACGCGGTGAAGAACCGGCGCGTTGCGTCGAAAAACAGCATCGCGATGAAAAGCGGTCCTAGCGCCAGCAGCACCGCGAGTGCGATGCTCGATAGCGCGATGAGAAACATCGCATAGACGCACAGCACGCCGATCAAGCACCAGACGACGGCGCCGGCCAGGTAGAAGCCGAAACCGCCCGAAAGGAAGCCGATACCGCTCGCGGCTTTGTCCCAAAGGCTTCCCGCGACCGCGCCGCCGCTGTCCCAAATCGCATCGATGGTTCCGACCGGGTCGCTCGCGCCCACCACCGCGGCGGCGAGCTGAGCCGGCGCGTTGTAGAACGTGTCGACAATTACTGTGTTGTAGAGCCAAAGGCGCAGACCCACGCCCAGAATCAGAGCGATCAAGGCGATGCGCTTCAGGCCGGCTTCAAATGGCTCGGTAATCTTGCCCACAAGATGCAGATAGCCCCAGGCCATCACGTAGATCGTCGCCAAGGTGAGCACCGCTGGTTCCAACGCGCTCGCAAGGCGTGCGGTGTTGTCGCCGATGTAAGCGGCCAGCTGGCCATTCAGCCACGACCAGAATGTTGCGAAAAATCCCATCGCTGTTCAAGGAACGGGCTGAAAGCGGGCGCTAAAGCGGCCATGCCCGTCGATCACGTGTTCCCAGGCCTGCTGGCGCAGGGATGACTCTTGCGCCTGAGCCGACTGATAGAGAATCTGCAGCTTGGTTTGCTCATTTTGCAGCATGCCGAGCTCGGCGCTGATTCTCGCCTGCAAATCAAGGATAGCCTTCTGATCCGCGGCGGACGAAATTGCGGTTATCAGATTCTGCAGCGAGGCAAATCGGTCGCTGGCATTGGAGAGCGCCTGGTGGGTCAGCGCCTGCTGCATGGCGCTCCATTGGCGTGAAGCTTGGATGAGTTGCTGCGCGGCGGGCGACAAGGTCGCCAGACGCTGCTGCGACAGCACGGCGTTGGCGGCGATAAGGCTCTGCACATCGGCCGACAGGGCACCGTAGCTTCCAAAGCCCCGCAATGCACTCGTAATCTGCGTCCAGTCCGAGGGCAAGTAGTTGCGCACCGTTCCCTTGAGCAGTTGCTCCATGCCGCGATCGCCCGTCATGGTTTGCAAGGCCTGTCTTGCCTGGAGCAGCTGATCTTTTGCCGTCTGTAGCTGCTGCGCCGTCGTCTGTACTTCTTGAATGAGCTGGACGATGGCGGGCGCGTCAACTACCGCCCATTGCGCCCAGGCCGCGGGCGCGGCAGCGAACGAAGCTAACAAGCACGCGGCCAGCATTCGAACCTCGAGACCTCGCATAGCTTTCTCCTTTCATTGAGTTTGTTCTGCCAGAAATTGCGGCAGCCAGGCCTTCGGATCCGCTCCTCGCGCGGAGATGATCCGCTGCATGCGCTGAACTTGATGGGCGCGTCCCGAAATCACGGCCAGCTCGCCATCGAAGCCCTTCAAGTCCAGCTCGCACACGACGCTGTGATGCGCTTGCTTGACCAAGAACATGCACGAGCCGGGTTCCAACTGCTCCTTGATCAACTTGAACTCTCGCTCCGTGAGTCCGAAGCCCTGTGTGTACTCCGACGCGTCGGCGTCGGCGTTTGGAAAGAAGATTTTGGTCGGGGTTTGTTCAACCAATGTGCGGCTGATCGGGCTGCCGAGCACGTCGCTGGGGCTTTGCGTCGCCAGGCACATCACCGCGTTCAGTTTCCGCCAGGTCTTCGGGCCGTCTTTGGCGAAATGCTCAAAGGCTGGGTCGGCGAGCAGCCGCCAAAACTCGTCCATCCAACAAACGAATCTGCGCCCGTCCAGGAGCTGACGCACCAAATGGAACAAGTACAAAGTGATGGGTGCGCGGGTCAGGCTGTGATCGAGAAATTCCGTGACGTCAAAGCCGACCAGTGCCGCGCCCGACAGCCGTGACACAACGGTATCGCGCGGGTTATCGAAAACCCAGGCGTAGTCGCCGCGATGCGATTCGCACCAGCGCGCCAGCCTTGCATGCAGGCCTTCGGGGTCGGTCGGATCGAGGAATTCCACCAGCCGCGACAGGCGCCGTGCGGCCGGCTCGAGCGATAGCGTGCCGCGCAACGCCTGATCCAAATCGGCTGCCTGCCGAACCGCGCTCGCGTCCAGGTGCGCGGACCTTGAATCTCCCCTGGCCAACTCCCGCAACCAGGCTTTGAGAAATTCGATGTTTGCGGGCGTGATCGGCAGCTGCAGCGGATTGAACCCGGTGGGAAGCCCGTTCTTCAGGGGCAGGTAGTCGCCTCCCAGCGCGCGCACCAGAATCTCCAGACCGCAATCCTTGTCGAAGACGACCTGCGTGGCGCCCTGCCGGCTAAGCATGGCAATGAGGAAGCCGATGAGTACCGTCTTTCCCGAACCGGTCGGCCCGCAAACCAAGGTATGGCCGGTGTCTTTGCGGCTGCCGCCATCAGGTTCAACCGGATTGCTGGCGTGCAGCGAGAAGTAATACGGCGAGCGGGCACTCGTGACAAATGTGCTGAGCGCATCTCCCCAGTGATTACCGTGTGCGCGGCCGATCGGATGGTTGTGAAACGGCGCCATGGCGGCGAAATTTCGCGACGTGATCGGCGCCTTACGCGGCCTGAACGAAAAATTTCCCGGCAGCTGAGCCCAAAAGGCGGCCTCCAAAGCCAGGTCCTCCCTCGCCACCAGCATCCCCGTATCGGCAAGACAACTCCGCGCCAGCGCGATGGCATCATTCAGTGCCTTGAGCCGAGTGCCGCCGGCGTCCATGTCCTTATCCGGGACGTCGGCGAGCACCTGCAACGAGAAATGATGCTCGCCCATCACAAATTCGTTGCTGGTGAGCGCGTCCAGCGCGTCTTTGAGCTGCGCTGCCTGTGTGACGGCGAAATCGCCCGCATTCGACATGCGGTTGAATTGACGCTGCAGCAATGATTGGCCGGACGATTTGGACAGAAATGCAAAGGACTGCGTCGCGACGAAGGCGAACGGCACGGACAGCAGCCGGTTGTACATGCCCACCGCGCTCGGCGTCGGATATTCCTTGATCCCGAGCATCCCGCTTACGCGCGTGGCGCAGGGCAGCCGATATTCAATCGTCTCCGTGCCGAACAGCAGGCGCGAGGTGGCGAGCGCGCGATTGACCGGGCCTCCCGGCAGCGGCACGCGCTGCCACTCGCCATTGACCAACAAGCCCAAATACTCGAGCAGCGAAGAGCACGTTACGCTGCCCGCGCGATAGACGCCGAGCGGCTCGGGGTCATACCGCGCCAGGGACGCGAGCAGCGCCTGCGACAGCTTCTCGCAGGCGTCGAGCGCATCCATCAACGCCATTTTCGAGCCCGCATGTTGCGACCTCGCCAGCGCTTTCGAGACGACGCTCGTCGCCGCGCCGGAGGCCGGCCGATGCACGGCCGCCAGATACAACTCGTTGAGCATCAACTTTTCGTTGGTAAGCCGACGGTGATATTTGCTGTGCAGGGCATCGGCAAAGGCGCCATGGGGTTGCGCAGGCGTCGTTGCGGCCGCCTCGATTCCGGCGCGATGGCGGATGATGTGGGTCCAAAGCGCCACGTTGGGACTGCCGACATTCCGCCATAGCACGTTCAAGCGCTCGTGCCAGTTGTTGAGCCCATCGTCATCGCTGCTCTCAAAGCTCGCGCCGCCGAGCCGAAATGCCTGTACATAGTCGCCGACAGCGGTCCGCACGATCGACGGGGCCACGTGAGCAACATAGGGAATCCGTTCGGCGGCGGTGATCTCACGCTGCAGGGCGGATGTGCGTTTCAGCGTCCGCACGATCCGGCCTCCTTGCTCGGAGCCGCGCGAATGCCTACGGCTGAAACGCTGAAGCTGCTCATGGTCACTTCCTGACTGCTGTGCTGCGCGGGTGCGAAAAATTTTCGTCCGTCGCGTGCCAGGCAGTCTGGAAGAAGCCCCACCGAAATTGAATCCAATTAATTCGCGAATTCGCGCAAAAAGGGAAGTCGCTCGTGCTTCGGCAATCTGCGCGCGCACGAACCTCGATCGCCGAGGCGTTCAGTCAGTGGACGAACGTTTTCGAGGTCGGCCACCTTTACGACCGTTAGCTCGCGAGCTTTTGCGCTTCGCGCGCGAGGTCACTTGGCCGCCACGGCTGGCAAAGATCGCTGCAATGGACCGCGAGGGCAGCATCGCCGGCAGGATTGCCGTCAGTAGCCCATGCACGCCAATGTGGATGTCTCGGTCTTCGAGTTCAATCGCCGACCCGTCCGGCCACACCTCGAGTTTATCCAACTCTCCGGTAGGTACGTCCTGCAACGCACCTATCCACTGTCGTGGAATCAGGAAACCAGCGTTGCGGTTTGTGACGATCTCGATGGCATCGCGTTCGGGGACGTAGCGAACTGCTTGCGCCCGAATTTCGATCTCTGCTTCGGTTTGGCCGGCGGCAAGCGCCGCGGCGTACTCCGCATCACTGATTCGTTGAGTGTTCGTCGTCATAATTTCAGTGTTGTGCCATCCCGAAAGATCAAACACGCGGCTCAAGAAAAAGGATAACCTATCGGCTTAGGTTTTTCAACTGCGCGACCCCCAGGAGTGAATCCGGCGCGGGACTCAAACCTGGCCCTTCACGAGTGGATCGCGGAAGCCCTCGGCCTGCTGTGTAATGCCGAAGGCTAACGTTGCGCGAGGCTAAACTCGACAAGTTCAGCCAAATCACTATCATCTGACGCACCATGACCACCCCGAACCGCATTGTCATCGATCCTGCCATCTGTCACGGCAAACCCGTCATTCGGGGTACTCGCGTGCCGGTTACGGTGATTGTGGGCAGCCTGGCCGGGGGCATGACATTCGAGGACGTACAACGTGAATACGACCTCACCGCAGACGACATCCGGGCTGCGCTCCGATTTGTGGGTGAACTGGCTGAGCAGGAGTCGTTTCATCCATTGCCTGCAGCCTAGCTCGGCATGCGTCTTCTAATCGATGCGAACCTGCCGCGGGCAGCCATCCTCGTGTGCCAAAAATTCGGGCATCAGGTGGAGTTCGCGCGAGATATTGGGTTGGCTGCAGCTACCGATCAACAAATTGCCGCGCGTGCCCGCGAGACTGGCGCGGCACTTCTCACTCGGGACTTGGATTTCGCTGATGTGCGACGATATCCGCCGGATCAGTACCAGGGCATTGCTGTTCTTCGTCTGCCGGACACCACTGTGGCGCAAGAAATCGTGCGTGTCCTAGAGCGGTTTCTCATGGAGCCTCGATATCTAGAGCGACTCGCGGGCAGGCTTGCGATTGTCGAAGTGGACCGTGTTCGCTTCCGTCCCCCGTTGACTTTGGGAACACCCACTTAGCAGGCCCACCCTCAGAAAAGCGGAATTGAAGCGCCCGACAAGCGCCGCCGTAGTGCCGAAGGACAGGCGGACGGACTGCAGAATGCAGCCATGACTAGCTGCGCCTGCCGCGCCGTCCGCGGCGATTCGGCACGTCGATCGCCAATGGGCAGTAGCTGCTCGCCTTCCAAATCCGCACATTCGCAAACCAAGCGGGCAACCGGGTCCGCCCCCACAGCAGTACAAGATCGAAGAACCGGGCATCGCGGGCGCATAACAGCATGCATACGCCGTGAATAGGCGCGCAGAGCAGCAGTACCAGCAAATTCTTCGTGAGAAGAAAGGCCTCCAAGCTAAAAACCATGTTGAACAGCAGGGCCGAGTACGTCACACCCCATCGCATCGATGGCCGGGTTGCCCCCACAAAGAGCGGATCGGCGGTGAGCCCTGGATTACGTTCGCTCAACTTCTTCTTCTCCGTTAGACGCCGAACATGCCGCGAACCCAAGTGACGATCTGCGGCGCACCGAAGCCGATGGCTATCCCCAAAATCGCGCCGATACACCATCCCCACGACATTCGGTTTGCCATGGCCATGCCGCCCAGCACCATTACAAGAATGATGGCCACCGGCGTCAACCACGCCAGAATGTTGGTCTGCAAGGAACTCGCACCGGTCAGAAACGGCGAGGCTTGCGCCAATGCCATATCGGGTGCACTGATCATCGCGACCAGCGCCGTAGCGAGCACCAGCCGCGCGAGTCCGCGCATCGGGAGGTGTTGCATCTTAGATCTCCGTCTCCAACGCGCCGATTTCGTTCTCGCCACGCCGCGCCGCCAACTCTTCACGTTTCGCCCGGCCAGGAGCGCCGAAGCGGAAATTTTGCACGACGAAGTCATGGTCGTATCGCTTCTCGCCCTCGCGGTCGGTCCAGATGTTGGAACGAACCTGAGCTTGGAGAATCAGCTGATCGCCCTTGCGCGCGTTCTTCGCGATCGCCTCCCCGAGGCTCTCAAATGCCACGAACCAGAGACTGGTAACCGCCTCGCGCGCGTTGCCATGCTCGTCTTTGCCCGCGTAATCATTGCCGACCAGACAAAACCGTGCGTAGCTGGTATCGCCCTTGACGGCGTATTCCGGGTCTTTGGCGAGGTTGCCCACGGCGGTAAGGGTAAAGCTATTCATGCTGACTCCTTGAGTGTGTGTTGCGCGCCGACTAAAGTTTTCGTCGCGTGGCACTAGTCTCTTAGGAGCGGCGACAAACTAGAATTCCATTATGTGCCGGGTTTACGAAGATTCTGTTGGAGCGCGCGGACGGAGCACGGCGGTTCGTCCCAAGTCACGCGCAATTTTGCCGACGATTGCCCAGAAACCGGCACCGGGCACGATGAGCAAGACTAGGGGCCGTGTCCCATCGTCACCGGCGGGCTTGCCAGGGCCCGGGTGCATTTCGGCGGGACGACAAGGCGATCAGCCGATCATTCGATCGGTTGCCATTCGGGCAGACCGGCGCGCCAGAGCACGAACGCGATGATGTCCGCCTGTAGCTCATCGCCCTGCGTCTTGGTCGAGCCGATCCCGTGTCCTGCCTCTGCGTCGATGCGCAGCAGTACAGGCTTCGTCGTGCCGGAGGCCTGAAGCGCGGCGGCCAGCTTGGCCGGTTCCCAAGGTGCCACGCGCGGATCGTTGAGTCCCGTGGTGATCATCACCGCCGGGTACTGCGTCCCCTTCTTGATGTGCTGAATGCTATCCATCTCGTACAGATTGGCAACACCCTCTGCGGTGGTGATTGAGCCGAATTCCGGAATATTGGCGGGTCCACCGGCGGTGAATTCCGCACGCAGGGTGTTGGCCGAGGGAACCTCATCGAGTACGCCGGCAAACAGGTCCGGACGCTCCGTCAAGGAGCGCCCCATGGTGATGCCGCCCGCCGAGCCCCCGAGGATGAACAGTTTCGCCGGCGTCGTGACGCCGCGCGCGACCAAATATTCGCTGCAGGCGATGAGATCGCCCCAGGTATTGTGTTTTCTCGCGTCCTTGCCGCCCAGCCGCCACTGCTCGCCCAGCTCACCGCCGCCGCGCACGTGACACACCGCATAGGTGATGCCCTTGCGCGTCGCGGCCGCGCGCCGCACGCTGAAATCGGCGAGCTCGGAGATGCCGTAGGAACCGTACGCCTCGATGATGGTGATCTGCGCACCGTTGGCGTTCTTCGGCTGAACCAACGACAGCGGCACCAAGGTGCCGTCCGAAGCCTTGGCTTGCAAGTCGTTCAGCACATAGTCGGATGCGACCCACGCGCCGCGCGTGCCTATCTTCAATTCGTTGAAGCTTTTATTCGCAGGGTTGTAGACGAACTCGGTGGGAGGCGTGATGAAGCTCGACAGATTGAGCGCGACGCCCGGCGTGCGCGGATCGGTGAAGGCCTCGTCGATGTGGCCGCGGAAAGGCAACGCCACCTCCTCGATGGAGGTCGACCCGGAAGGAATGCGCAGCAGTTGAGAATAGGCGCCATGGCGCGCGAGTACGTATAGAGCGTCGGCCGCGGCGTGAATGCCTTCGATCACCCGATCGGCTTGCGCCGGTACCAGTGCCGATGCCGAGGCCAGCGGCTGGCCCGCGCGCAGCGTCAGGACCTTGAACGTCGGTGCATCCTTGTGCGACAAGAGAAAAATTTCCGCCCCGCGCATGTCGACGTTCGTGACCGCATCGTCGCGCGTAATGAATTTGGTCCATGTGACCTTTGCATCGCTCACCCGCGCGGCGGGGGCCAGCCACATGGCGAGTTCATTCTGGACGCCGTTGATCGAGAGCGCCGCTGCCACGGGCGCACCGACGCTGATCGCGATTGCGGGCGCCTCGACCGGCGTGAGCGCAGGGCCATGACCCAAGGAGGCCCCGAGGATCGCCACGGGTTCGGACTTCAAGTCCCAAGCGTCCGCCGTGGCATTGAGGTACTTGTCGGTCGCCGGCGCATTCGCGGCGGTCTTTTGCAGCCGAATGAAGTACAGCAGCTTCGAGTCGTCGCTCCATGAGGTCGCGCCAAATTGCGCGCGATCGACGGGTCCGCCGATCTTGGCGCCGCTTGCCGCGTCATATACCGTGATGGACGCGTCTTCCGAGCCTCCCTCGGAAATTCCGACCGCTACCTTGTTGCCGTCGGGCGACGCCAGAAAATAATTGATTGCAAAGGGCTTGCCGGCGTTCGCGGCGCGCAATGCCGCGACGTCGACGATCTTACGGATGCCCGCGCCGTCGGACACCATCAGGTCGAAGTTGTCCGAGCCCGGCGCACGCTCCTCGTAGAATCCCCGTGTGCCGAAATGCACATAGCCTTGGATCAGTCCAAAGCTCGCGGAGAATTTTGCAACATCGATCTTCAGCTGGGCGAGCGGCTTGATACCGTCGAGCAGCGAGCGGGTATAGGCGCCCTGCGATTTCATCCAGGCGATCGTGGCGGGATCGAGCGCTTCCATATACCGATAGTTGTCGGTGACCTTCCTGCCAAAGAGCGTCTCGACCACCGGTTTTATCGGCGCCGGCGCCGGCATTTTGTCCGCAGCGGACGAGTGGAGAGATGCAAACAGCAGCGGCGCCGCAATAAAGGCACTTTTCGCATTGCGCATCGCTTGAATCCTGTGGAAAGAAGGGTTCGCGATTCTAAGGCGCATCCCAAACTTCGGCAAACAGGCGCGCGCCGTTCGCGCCCGGCAATTTCTCGACGCGGCCATGGGCATCCTTTACGGTGCCGCTACCCGTTCCATGTGCACTTTGAAGCCCGGCGCCCAACCATCCTTGGACTTGAATTCGGTCACCACATCGTAAGCAGATTCACCGCTGCGTTGCCAACGGCTGCGATACACCATGGTCTGGCCGTTTTCCACGAAACTCGTGTCGGGAAAGACCAAGGATTCCCGGTCGATTGACACGGGGCCGCGGCTGAAGCCGCCGTCGCTTTCGATATAGAGATATTCCAATTGCTTCGCGGCGGAATTCCAAAAGTAAATTGACTCGCCCATCGCGTCCGGTTTACCGCTGGCGCGAACGGTGTGCCGATCGCGCAGGAATTTGCCATCGTAGATCCAGGCAAAACAGTGCTCGTCGGTCCCGCCGCCCGGAAACGCTCCCTTCCAGCAATGCTCCGCGAGGAACGCCAGCGGCTGGTAACCCTGATCCGGATGCGCGAACCCAAAGCCTGGCGCGAACACAAGCAAGCAAATCCACTTACGCATGGTGTTTCTCCCGTTTCGCATGGTGCTTCTCCCGTTTGATCAAGCCTTTGAAGTAGTGGCGAAGCTGGCGGACGGCGGCATCGAAATAATCGATGTCGCGGAAGGTGCGCGCCTGCATGACGCCGCCTTCCATGGTCGTCAGTACGAATTGCGCCAATTCCCGGCGGTTGAGGTCCGCCGGCAATCGCGACTTCGCCTGCAGCAAACACTCCGCGACAGCCTCGATCCAGGCGTCGAAATTCCTGGCCAGCCGCTCGCGCACCGCTGGGTCAGGCTCATGCAGTTCGAGCGCCAGACTGCCGATCGGGCAACCATAGAAACAGTCGGTATCGGCCAGCGATTTGCGATAGCGGGCGAGCAGCGCGAATATCCTCTCGATGGGATCCTCCACGCCTGCCCATGCCGGTTCGAGCAACATCGGACCGATGCCCTCGTGGTACAGGTCCAGCACCGCGGCCAGGAGATCCGCCTTGCTCGGGAAGAAATAGTAGAGGCTGCCGCTGTTGACTTTGGCGGCCTGCAAAACGTCGGCGATGCTGGTCGAGTGGTAGCCCTTTTCCCAGAAAAGCTGCATGGCGGTAAGCAACAAACGGCTGCGCGTATCCGACGTGGGCGCGACTTGATTGATCATTCAACTAAGTTACGCCTCAAACGGCACCGAATCAAGAGCCAATCTCACTTATAGTGTGCGGTCCTGCAATTCGATATAAGAACAGGATGAAACAGGGCCTCGAAAAAAATCCAAGCCGAGGGATAACCATGAAAACTGACGCCGGGCTTTCCAAATCATTGCGTACTGGTCTCGTGGCGGGTGCCGCGACCTTGAGCGTCTCGGCCTCCTTGGCCGGGGACAGCCAAGCGTCCAAACACTACGTACTACCTGCATCGACCGAAAACGTGCAATGGGGTTGGTACGACATCAATGAAAAGCCAAAGCTGACCATCAAATCAGGCGACACCGTGTCCATCGAGACGCTGTCCCATTCACTGGGCCAAATCAAGCCCGGGGTTCCGATGGATGAAATCGTGCGGTTGCGCAAGGCAAATCCGGGCGGCGGACCCCACTCGATCACCGGTCCGATCTACGTCGATGGCGCGGAACCGGGCGACACGCTGGAAATTCACATTTTGAAAATCGTGCCCAAGGCGGACGGCTTCAATTTCAACGTGCCGGGTAAGGATTTTCCGACCGTCGGACAGCTCGCGTCCGAATTTCCTGAAGGCTTCGTGCGTTACTACAAGCTTGACCTGGCGAAGATGCAAACCCAGTTCAAGCCCGGAATCGTCATTGACCTGAAACCCTTCCCCGGAACCTTCGCCGTCGGTGTGGACCCCAACGAACCGGATGCCAAGGCCGGGCCGCCCATTCGCGATGCGAAGGGCCGCACCAGCACGCTGCGTCCGTGGAAAAACGGCTCAAACATGGACGTGAACGAGCTGCAGGCGGGTGCGACCATGTATTTTCCGGTGTTCCAGAAGGGTGGCCTGATCTGGACCGGCGATTCGCACTGCCGGCAGGGCAACGGCGAGGTCAATTTGACTGCGCTGGAATGCTCGTACAAGGAAATCGAAATCAAACCGGTCGTTCGCAAGGACATGAAGACCGAGTGGCCTTGGGCGGAGACAAAAGCCGATTGGATCTTCATGGGCTTCGACGAAGACTTGAATCAAGCCATGAAAATCGCCGTCGACCAGACTGTCAACTGGCTGTCGAAACAAACCATCGTGCCGATGAGCCGCGAGGAAGCCTACGCGCTCACCTCAATCGTGGGCGATTGCCGCGTGTCGCAGGTCGTCGATATCCGCAAGGGCGTGCACTGCATGATTCCGAAATCGGTGTTCGTGAACTACAAGCCGGGAGCGCGCTAACCAGCCGGGAGCGCAAGCCGGGTTCGCTAAGGTTTAGCCAGCTGCACCACCATCTTTCCGGTGTTCGCGCCGGTAAAGAGTCCGATCAATGCAGCGGGTGCCTGCTCAATGCC
>Ga0210406_10004187_pt1 | contig 15573 bp, 13 predicted proteins | sample IncBWC30MmetaG_FD_155454 | JGI IMG/M metagenome (GOLD analysis project Ga0210406, IMG submission 155454) | Forest soil microbial communities from Barre Woods Harvard Forest LTER site, Petersham, Massachusetts, United States - Inc-BW-C-30-M | ecosystem: Environmental > Terrestrial > Soil >... | reverse complement strand
CAAGCTCCACCGGCGGGACTCGCACCCACTGGAACGTCAACTAGCAACGCTGCACTATGTTGTTCATTTCAAAGGCGGTCTTAATTCTGGCGAAGCACAGCTCACGCCGAAGGACAGAGACAAAGTGAAACCGACATCGTTGAACACCGAGGAACATGGTGGCATTACATGGCTTCGACGTGGCTGGTGTCCAGCGACAAGTCGTCAGAGGATGTGGCAACCGCGCTGCATGCCTTCATGGACCCTCAAGACTTCTTGCTCGTGGCCGAACTGAGCGCGCGCTACTCAGGCTACCTCCCACAGCAGGCCTGGGACTGGATTACCGAGCAGCGCAGGTTGGAAACAGAAAGAGCAGAAAAAGCAAAAGCATGGATGCTTCACGCCGCCAGAGGGGCGCCCCCCGACGCGCTCAACCCACTGCGGTTACTCCCAAAGGACTTCCCACAGCGCCACCGAAACCTTTCCCCCCCGATTCCTCGCGACCCACCAGGCAAGAAAAAAATAGAGTGGTGACCCAGGCACCAACGGACCTGCAAGTTTTTCGATCCATCCCATTCTAACCACCAGGAGGGACACCAACAAATGCGGTTCGTCCCTACTCCCGTCGCTCCACTCGGCGGATTTGTGCTTACCACTTGCGGCGGCGTCAGATCCGCGCCCGTCCCCGTCGCGAACAAATGGTCTTACATATGGGGACAGGACTTTCTTTCTCTCTGTAGACCGTGCCTCGAACTGCAAGATTTGCCGGCTTCTGCGTTCTATGGTGTGGAGTTGAAGCATGTGCTCGATGATGGAATGTGTAAAATACAGCCGCTGCCGACCTCTCTGCCCAATTCATTACGAGGTCATGGTAGCTGATCCCGACGTCACCGCACTTACAAGACTGGGCAACCCCACTACAATAAGGAGTCATCATTACAGTTGCGTTAGAGCTGCGTGCCGACTGAATTACTCGCCAGATTTAGGTTACTTTTTTCTCGAAGAAAACGACGACTATTGGTATGTTACACGGTCGCCGAGCTTACGAATTCGAAGGAGTCCAACCCAAGTGCTGTGCGTCGAGCAGCACAAATCTTTGATGTACCTGGAGTCAGTAGAAGCAAACGGAAAGGTAGAGAACTTTCGCTGTCCCCAGCAGGGGTGTCATCGAGCCCTCCAGGTGCGGTCTGGAGCGCCTCCCGCATATTGGCTGGGCGAAGGGTTCTCTAAGTCTGGTAAGCAATCTTTGAGTGCTCAAGAAGGATGTTCTGTCGAGATTATTCTTAACCTGCCCTACCTAGAGTAGACATCAGGATCCAGGCTGCGCCCGCCTTGATTTCGGTCTACCAAGGCGTCGGTTCGTTGACTTATCTCGGACAGGCATTGGGCTCTGGGAGTTCGGTACAAATTCGGTACAGGGTCGAAAGACGTTATGGTCGAGTCACAGCCGCATTGAAAATAAAGGGCTTGGTGTTGCCGCTGGGTTATTGTTGGGCTGCACGGCTTTCATGAGGTTTCGCGGGCCGCAGGCCCTAAAGGACAACTGAGGGAGAGAAAGAATGGCCCTCTGGCTCCTAAGCGACACCAAATGAAGCACTTGGATTTTTTGATTTTGTTGTTGGAATCCAGGCGGTCACTGGGGAGCTGGGTTCGATCCCCACCGCCCCTACCAAAAGTCTGATGATTCTATTGACCTTCGTTCACCCACACTCGGGTTGGGTAACGGTGTAGGTATTCTTTGGTGGCATGGTGTCCTCTTTTCGGTGCTGCCACTGGTTCGTTCGCAGTACAGTAACTATGGGATCAGGGACTATAGCCGGGTTGCGGTGGGACGCAGCCCGGTTTTTTTATTTGTGGCGCGTGTGCTTGGCGAATTGTAATTTCGTCATCCACAAGACGTGTAACAGCACAGTTTTCGGGTTGCCAACCGGGAAAACGGTGTCTTGCTGAGTTTTCAGCTGATCAGAGGAGCTTGTTGCATACCGATAGCGCTCCTTCTAATTCATTCGGCAAAGGCTCCCGGAGGTTCTCGATTTGTTCGGGCCTTTGACGCGCTAATCGAGTTTCAATGAGCTGGAGTTTCTGGCCCGCGCGGTAGAAAATCAAAGCCTAGAGCCTCCGTCGGGCAAGACCAGTTTATTCGAATAACGCGTGCGAGAAGAATTCAGTTCGACTTATTTCGGCGATAAAAGACTCTTGAGCGTATTGATTTCTTTACATGTCTTTTGTACTAGCTCATGTATCTCATCCCTTCGATTTTGTGCCTGAGCCCGCGCCTCACGATCAGCTTCCAGGTCAGCTTTAAGGGTCTCGCACTGACTGTCCATGTTGGCAGCTAGAGCTGCGGCTCGCCCGTTTCCAATTATGATTTTGGGATCGTGCGTATCAGGCTTGCTGACGATCCGGCAGTTGAGCACAGAGAAGCGTTTATCTGAGTTAGGAAGAGGATTGCCCCTCAGTGTGCAAATGGCGTCAGCTCGCCCGTAACGCGGACATAGGGTCGATGCGGGAGGCGCGCCGCGCGGGGAGATAACCTGCCAGGGCGGCGACGGCTGTCAGCAAAATGAGCATACCCACAAAAGTGGCTGGGTCAGTGGCCGTTACCCCGAAGAGGAGGCTGCTGATGGCGCGAGCCAGAGCCCAGGAAGAGGCAATTCCGATGAGGATGCCGATGGCGGCGAGAGCGAGCGTTTGAAAAAGGATACTGGCCTGAAGTTTTTGCGCGGAAGCGCCGAGGGCCATGCGAATACCGATTTCCTGCGTGCGCTGGCTGACGGAATACGAGATGACGGCATAGATGCCGAGCGAGGCTAGGACGAGGGCGAAGGCGGCGAAACCTGCGAGCAACAGGACGACGAAGCGGCGGGGTGAGGCGGCTTTGTCGACGATTTGCTGCATAGTACGGAGCGTGCCTGTGGCGAGCGTGGGATTGGTCGGTTTGAGAGCTTCGCGGAGGCGCGGAACGAGTTCGGAGTTAGGGAGCGACGTGCGAACGACGAGATCGACCGAGCCGAAGTCCTGCGTTTGCCGGATAGGAATGTAGAATTCGTTGCCGGACTTCTCTTCGAGAGCGAGATGGTGGACGTCGCCGACGACGCCGACAACCTTGCGGTCGGGATCATCGGCGTTGACGATCTGGCCGATGGGGTCTTTTCCTGGGAAGAGAAAGCGGGCTAGAGTCTCGTTGAGGATGATGACTTTTTCCGAGTTCATGTCGTCGCGCTCGGTGAAGTCGCGGCCTGCTCGAAGAGGAACGCCCATAGCTTTGAAATAGCCGTCACTGACAATACGGACGTAGCCGTCGGGATATTCCTCCCGCTTGTAAACCTGACCTTTGCCGCGGACGCCCCAACTGCGGTTGTGGCCGAGAGGAACGGCGTCGGTGAGCCCGGCAGCTTCGACTCCGGGAATTTCGAGCGCACTGTGGAGAGCTTGCGTGAAGTAGGCGTTGCGCTTTTCCTGGGTGTTAAAGCTTGAGTTGGGATCGACGCGAAGCGCCGCAGCACGTTCGGGATGAAATCCGAGATCGAGATCGAGGACGCGAAGGAAGCTGCGGATGAGCAAGCCCGCGCCGACGACGAGCACGCACGCGAGAGCCACTTCCGATACAACAAGAGCGCTGCGAATCCATGCGTGGCCGTGCCCTTGGCTGGAGCCACGATTGGAGTCCTTCAGAGTGTCGTGGAGCTTGATGCTCGGAACCTGGAAGGCGGGGAAGAGACCGAAGAGGATTCCGGTGAGAATGGCAATCAACGCAGTGAAACCTACGACGGAGAAATCCATGCGCACGTCGGAGAGGAGAGGAATGCTGACGGAGGTCAAGTGCGTGAGAACACGTGTACCGAGAAAAGCAAAGAGCAGGCCGAGCGTGGCACCGCAGCAGGAGAGAACGACGCTTTCGGTAAGCATCTGACGAATGAGACGGGCCTTTCCGGCTCCGAGCGCTGCCCGAATGGCGATTTCTTTTTGGCGTGAAGCGGAGCGCGCGAGAAGCAAGTTGGAAAGATTGGCGCAGACGATGAGCATGACGACGCCGACTGCACAGGCGAGGACGATGAGTGCGGGGCGAAGACGTCCACTGACATGGGAGGCGAGAGGAGTGAGCGAGGCGTCTATGTCATTGCGCTCAGGATGATCATGAGTGATGCGCTTGGAGAGGACTGTGAATTCGGCTTGAGCGCTTTGGGCTGTTGCGCCGGGTTTGAGACGCCCGACGACGGCGAGCGTGTTGCCCCAGCGATTGGTTTCCGGCGTGAGAGGAAACGGATTGAAAAGATCGATGCGGCTGCCGGGAGCGAAAATCGCGGCGAAATCCAAGGAAGCAGGAAGAACACCGACGACGGTGGCGGGTTGATCGTCGAGCGTGAGCGATTTACCGACGATATTAGGATCGGAAGCAAAGCGGCGCTGCCAAAGACCGTGGCTGAGTAGGACCACTCGTGGACCGTTCCACTTGCACTCGTCGGCAGTGAAGAGGCGACCGAGTCGAGGCTTGACGCCCAGGAAGGAAAAGAAATTTTGCGAGACCGGAACACTGGTGAGGCGCTCGGGTTCGCCACCAGTGCCAGTGAGTTTGTTATCACCCACACCGTAGAAAGCGAAAAAAGCGGCCATGTCGCTGAACGATTTATTTTGTTCGCGCAGATCGAGAAAGTGACCGACCTGCATGGTTTGGCCGGAGAGCCCAAGCGCGCCGGGAGAATTGGCCACCCAAACGAGGCTTGTGGGATCGCGGAAGGGAAGAGGGCGGATGAGAAGCGTGTTGACGACGCTGAAAACGGTGGCGCTTGCGCCGATGCCGAGGCCGACGATGAGAATAGCGAATGTGGTGAAGCCGATGTCACGGCGCAGAGTACGGAAGGTGTAGCGGAGATCCTGCAAAAGACTGTCAAGGAATGGCAGGCTGCGGGTGTCACGATGTAGCTGTTTGGCCGGTTCCACGCCGCCCAACTTGACGAGGGCGGCCCGGCGGGCTTCTTCGGGAGTCATCCCGCGCTGGATGTTTTCTTCGGTGAGGAGTTCGATGTGGGTTGCGAGCTCATCGCCAAAGTCGTGATCCAGGCTCGTCTTGAAAAAGAACGCGCGCAGGCGTGAGAAAAAAGCGCGCAGAGAGTCATTCATTGCTGGGGCTCCTTTTGGGCGGCGAAGAACCGTCCCATGACAATCGAGAGCTGCTCCCAATTTTGGGCTGAAGAGGCCAGGCGGCGGGAGCCATACCGCGTGATGGAGTAGAACTTGGCGCGGCGGTTGTTACTCGAAGCGTCCCATTCGGAGTGAATCAGGCCGCGCTGCTGGAGGCGCACCAGAGAGGCATATATCGTGCCTTGATTCAGTAAGATAGTGTCTCCGCTAACCTGCTCGATGCGCCGAGCGATACCGTAGCCATGCAGTGCGCCCATGACCTCCAGGGTCTTGAGCACCATGAGGTGGTTGCCCTTCAAGATGTCGAGTTGAGTTGACAAGAACCCTCCTGTGCAACCCCCACAGAAGCATAGACGATAGCCACGCCAGAAAGTTCCGTCGCCATGCAAGATTTCTTGGGCGTTGTCTCTTATCAAAATGTTGAGTGCGCTCACTCTACGGACATCCGTAATGGACAGAATCGGCACGAGGGACAGAGTCATTCCGAAACATTCGACAAATAGTTGTTACTACATCACGTTCTCGAGCAGCGGTTGTAATTGTGAGCTGGCTTCCTCCCGACAATCTAGTGGTACATGATCTTGAAGACGCTCGCACTCGAGCCACTGCACGGAGATGGCATTGGCATCCGAATTGAGCAGATCAGCAAGGAAGTCTTCCAGGTCAATGCCGGCTCACTCTTCCCAGCGTTGCGCAGGCTGGAGCGTGCGGGATTGCTGAATAGCGAGTGGCGCGAGACCGAGAACAGCCGGCGCGCGAAGTACTACATCTTGTCAACCGAAGGCCGAAGGAGGCTAAAGGCTGAAACTCGCGAGTGGGAAACCCAGACTGCCGCCATAGCGCGCATCCTAAACGCGACTCCGAGGGAGATCTGATGAGTATCTTCCGAAATTTCATCGCTGGATTGCGAACCCTCTTCCGCAAGGGACAGGTCGAACAGGAACTCGACGAGGAAGTACGTGGCTACATCGAATCACTGGTCGAGGAAAGGATTCGCGCCGGCATGCCTCAGGAGCAAGCGATCCGCTTGACACGGCTCGAAACGGGCAGCGTTGACGCGCTAAAAGAAAACGTCCGCGATGTGGGGTGGGAGCAAGTTGTCGGATCGCTCTGGCAGGACGTGCGTTATGGACTGCGGATGATGCGCAAGTCGCCCGGTTTTAGTGCGGTCGCCATACTGACCTTGGCGCTCGGGATCGGCGCCAATTCTGCAATATTCGGCATTGTGTACGGGCTTCTCTACCGGCCGCTGCCCTTTCCTGACGAGGGTCGCATCGCCCTGGTGCACATGCATTTTTCCCCACAGAATAATTCAAGGGGAAACTTGTCAGTGGCCGACTTTGTGGATTGGAAGAACGGCAACACTGTTTTTGAGCAAGTGGCCGCGTACAGCCGAAGCCGCTTCACGCTCACCGGCGAGAGCGCGGCCGAAGAAGTGGCCGGCGCCGCCGTGACCGCGGACTTTTTCTCCATTCTCGGCATGAAGCCGATTCTCGGGCGCACGTTTCAGCCGGGCGACGATTCCGCCGCTGGGCCCAACCTAGTGGTAATCAGCGCATCACTATGGCAGCGGCGTTTCGGCGGCGGCCGTGACGCCATTGGCCGCGTGATTGAAGTCAACACCAACCTGGCAACAATTATTGGTGTAGTTGGTGAAGGTTTTGGATTTCCCGGCGCGCACATTGAGCTGTGGCAAAACGTGCGTCTCAAAGTCACTCGCCGCGGGCCGTTCTTCTTCCAAGGTATTGGCCGTCTGCACCGGGGCATGACTCTCGATCGTGCTCGGGCTGAAACGAATTTGATTGGGCGCAACATTGAGCGTGCCAACTCGGGTGTGTACTCCAATCTGACTATGCCAGTGGAATCGCTGCGCAACTACTTGGTAGGCGATCTGCGCCCCGCGCTGCTCATGATGTTTGCCGCCGTGCTGGCAGTGCTGCTCATTGCCACCGTCAACATCGCCAACCTGCTGCTGGCCCGGGCCACCACACGCGAGCGTGAAATGGCAGTTCGCTTGAGCCGGGGCGCGGCCCGGCGCAGGCTAGTGCAGCAACTGCTCACGGAAAGCGTTTTGCTTTCCCTCACCGGCGCGGCTGCGGGATTGCTGCTAGCTTTTGTCGGCGTGCGCATGTTTCGGGCCTTCAATCCGGCCAACGTTCCGCTGGCCTTTCAGGTCCAGCTTGACTGGAGCGTGTTGTTGTTCACACTGGCAATCTCAGTGGCCGCGGGAGTTTTGTTCGGTGTGGTCCCGGCCATCGAGAGTGCACGAGGCGATTTGCAGGCGCCGCTCAAAGAAGGAGGACGCGGCGGCACGGCTGGGACCGGCCATCATCGCACGCGCGCCGTCCTGGTAGTCGCAGAGATTGCTCTTTCGCTCGTGCTGCTGGTTGCGGCAGGGCTCTTGCTGCGCAGCTTTATGTTGCTGCAAAAAGTGGACGTCGGGACCAGCGCGCCGCCAGCCAACGTGCTGACCATGATGATCACGCCCAAAACGTTGCGCAAAACAGGAATCCAGTTCACTTCTGACAACGGGATCATCAGCTTCTACCTGCGCGTTATGGAAAGTGTAAGCCGGCTGCCGGGAGTGCAGTACGTCGCAATTTCTGACAGTCTTCCGCCCGACCAGGGCGGCGAGGACGACACGTTTAGCATCCCTCTTCCCTGTTGGCAAGTGACCGCTGGTCCCTGCCGCCGTCTGCCAGGGACAAGGGCTGGTGCCCCGGGCCGGCCGGAAGCATCCTTTCAAAGGCCCATTGCGCAAAAGCTCTGCTAGAATCGTTGCCATGAAAAGACGCGAATTGCTTGGGTCGCTTACCGCAATAGCGTTGTTCCCGGCAGCGGATTGGCTTGGCTCGTCGCAAGAAAAGTCAGCCTCCGCGCCAAACGCTGCATCCGTCTACGAACTCCGTGTCTATCGCGCTTACGAAGGCAAGCTCGATGATCTCCTACGCCGTTTCCGCGATCACACCATCGCCCTCTTCAGCAAGCACAACATGAAAAGCATCGCCTACTGGACGGCCACAGACGAACCCCTGAAAAGCAGGACGCTCGTCTACATCCTCGAGCATTCCAGTAGGGAAGCCGCCACCGCCAACTGGCAGGCCTTCCAGGACGATCCCGAATGGAAAAGCGTGCGCGACAAGTCCGAAGCCAACGGGAAACTCGTTGAGAAGGTAGATTCCACTTATCTTGTCCTGACGGACTTCTCTCCGCCGCTCCGCTAAGAGCGGATCTTCTTATGAAGACGTGTCCTGCCTGCGGACACAACTCCCAGCATAGCGGTCCGCATTCGAAGTGATGTTCGACCAATGGGAGTATCGCCGGTTGTCACTAATTTCGCATGTCCCGCCGACTTCAGTGTGCAGTTAATGACGCTGGACGATGGATAAGAACAGATGCGGACAGCATAAAGCAGTAGGTGACGGCTGACGACAGCTCACGGTTCTGGCGATCTTAATGGTGGTTTGTCACCTTAAGGCGAGCGCCTTGACATTCCTTCGGCTAACCGATAGCAACTGAGGGGGCCACAAGGCCCATTCATCTATGAGCCAAGGGAATGTACGGATCATTTTCCTTTGGCGGCGTGTACGGCTCGTTCTTAACGGGAGGCAGTTGCGAGAGTAGCGTCTGCGAGGGTATCTGAGCGCACTCGCTCGCCCCAAGCGTCGACTGAAATCCCATCGCACCCGCCCCTTCTTCCGGGAAGCTAAGGAACTTCGTTGCTTCGGCAGGTTCAAGTGTTTCGTTTGCTATTTCGGCGTGGAATCCCGTATTCCCGGATTCAGTGCCTTTCGGCGCTTGTGAATGGTTGACTGGCGAAGACGGCATCCGACTGAGCGGCTGGAGCTTCTTTTGATTAGCGTGGTTGAGCTGAGTTAATGCTGGGCTCGGAGAGTAAATCAACGGCAGAAACACGCAGAGAGCCGCAATCATCCCGATTCGCAGGGTTCAGCCTCCTGTCCAGAATCTAGCACAAACTGGAGATTTAGACGTGCGAAGTTAGCGTCTAGAATTCGACAAAAGTCAGGTCCACTGCTTCCGAGTGCCGGGTTTGTCGTGCGCAATCGGAAACTACAAATCCACCTGGATAATCTGGCCGTACAGTCGGGAGTGTTGGATTGGCCATGGCTAAACGATCCGGGCGGACGGCCTTTTGGCTGGGATTCTTGGTTTATGCAGTGAGCTTCTTTCTTTCCTTTGTGGGAGGACCCGGCGTCTACACGCCAAAACCACCTTCCGGTGCCGATTGTACATTCGATTGGTTTTTCTTCCCCTGGATTTATGTTCATTGGCACAGCATGGCCAGCTTCTTGACGGATGCGCCGATTGAAAACCTGTCGATTGCCATCAGTGGATGGATCAATCCTGTCTTTTTTCTTGCGGTCATTTTACAAGTGATCGGCAAGACTCCCCGGCTAAGCAAAGTCTTGCGATATGTCACCCTGCTTATGCTTCCATTCTCCTGGGTCCTATTCCTGGACCAGCACGTATACCCGCGTGAAGGATATTTTCTGTGGATCGGCGCAATGCTGTTGGTTCTGTTCTCAACCGAGCTAGAAAACCGGCAATTCCAGATGGAATCAGTGTCGCCTTAAAAGTCTGTTCACAAATCTTTATGCCTTTGCCCTGTCCGCCTTTCTAACTCTGTGCAGTCGCGTACTCGGAAACTGGAAATCCATGATGGACATGTTAATCGGGACTTTCCTTTTTGCGAACGATGCCTCGCTGAGAATCAACCGCAAAGTACCCGTTTTTTTCCTCTTAACCGTCATACAATTGACAAGGCATAATAGCCAACGATGAGGTTGCGCCTATGAGCCCCAATTCTGCCGTGCCCTTGCTCTTTGGCACTTGTTTTCTTATTGCCCTCCCCATCTCCGCCCAGGATTCTGGCCAATCTCGAGAGAGACACGAAGGCACCGCTCCCCGTGTGTCTGCCGCAAAGTATCGCTCGCATGCGGAAAAGGACGGACTCAGTCTCGGCGCCGAGTTTCTTCCGAAGAAACAGGCATCCAAGGTGTTTGTCGCAGACGTTAACAGCTGCTGCCTTGTTGTGCAGGTAGCTGTTTACCCCGAGAAGGGCGACACCGTAGACCTCTCCTTATTCGATTTCTCGCTCGTTGAAGTCAAGACCGACAACTCCGTGCGCCCGGAAAGTCCCACCACTGTGGCCGCAAGGCTTGAACAGAAAAAGAATCCTCCACGTGGCGTTGGTGTCGTTACCTCTGGAGCAGTGGGCTACGAGTCTGGCACCTACATCGACCCTGTTACTGGCCAACCTGTCCACGTTCGTGGTGTTTCGACATCAGCCGGTGTTGGTGTTTCAAATGGCAACTCGGTCCCTGCCGACATCGCTGACCATGACTGCGAGATGATTGAGCGTGAACTGTATGAAAAGGGTCTGCCCGAAGGAAAAGTTTCCGTTCCCGTAGCTGGCTACCTCTATTTCGCTCTGCCGAATGCTAAGAAAAATGCCAAATATCAACTCGTCTACTCTGGCCGCTCCGAGCCACTCATACTTCCGCTTCAATAGACTAGAAACTAGCAAACGTTGGAACCAAGCACGCCTCCTACACAAACTCCTGGTTGCGTCGCGAAATCGGAAAAGTAAAGTAGTACTTCACATTGACCGCGTTTACCAGGAGCTACCCGGCCAATACTTTTAATCTCTTTTTTAAATAAAAGAGAAGTGACATTTTGTTTCGGGCTGGATCTGCCCAGCAGTAAACCGTATGAGGTCACCACGCGGCGAAGTACTCTGCGTTCAAGGATTGGGATCAGACCATCACCTCACGGTACCGGTCGCGGCCCACTCCACGCCACGCACAAAAGTTGTGGCGAAGCCGGGCATTTCCATGGCTTTCACGTCGTGACCGAGAGCTGTATAGAAAGTTCTGCCTTTCCCGTAGTGAACCGTCCAGAGGATGGGTTCGTCCTTGCCGGTTGGGTTCATGTCCAGGGGTGGCATTTTGCCCGGCGCAGGAGAGGATGCCGCGCCTTGGTGGCTCGAGTCCGGGACCTTTCCGGCCGCGGGTTCGGGCGCGTTGCGAGGGTCGTCATAGGCTGTCGCAAGAACGTGTACGTTTGGAGCCATGTGCATATTATGGTAGAGCTCGTCGTCCGCTTCAAACGGCGACTCGACGCCCGCGGTGATCGGATCCTTGGCGTCCACAATCTTGACCTGAAACTTGTGACGCGGAGCATGCCCCGAGGCCGGAGGCTGGTCCGACCACACTCCGCCGATCATCAACTTATATTCCGGCCAGGGCAGTTCCAGGATATCGGTAGGCCTGTGATTATCGCCGAGCACCACCAGACCGCTGAACGCCCAGTTGGCGCCGTGCACGCCAACCAGGCCTTTTCCCGAGCGCACAAAACTCTCCAGCGCCTTTTCCGCCACGCGGCCCAAACGAGGCCCGTTGTAGTTGAGGATGACGACGTCGTAAGGCGTCAAAGTCTCGGAAGTCATTCCGGCGGGTTCCTCATTAACTCTCACGTCGAAGCGTCCCGTGGTCAGAAGCAACTTGCGCAGGAAAGGAGTGGTTGTGCGCCAGTCATGATTGTTCTGCCCGCTCAGGATCAAAGCGCGGATCGCGCCGGGCTTGAATAGAGAGACTCGTGCGGCAGTGCTGTCCTGGCCACTCGAGACCACGACCGGTAGCAGGAAAAGCGCGAGGCAAACGGAGAAAATCTTCATCAGCTTACTCTGCACCGCACCTTGCGGAGGCTGGGTCTAGTGCTCAGGAAGGGCGAACGCATAGAGCTTCCCACCCGCCGCGAGCAATAAATATTGCCGGCCATCCAGTTCGTAGGTGATCGGTCCGTTGAACATCCTCTCATTCAGGTTTACATGCCAAATCGTCCGACCGGTCAACGGATCGAGCGCCAGCGCGTTCCCGGATCCATCACCGCCAAAAACGAGCCGGCCCGCCGTCGCCAAAAGTCCGGACACCGCGTCTACGCCGGTAGGATGGTCCCAAACGACCCTTCCCGTTTTGTAATCGATCGCCGCGATCGAAGAAGGTCCCCGCTGAACGGTTTTGTCAAGGCCGCCCCATGCCTCCGGCTTGGAACTCGTATCGGTCAGATAATAAACCGCAACCGACCGCGTGACGCGCACATAAAAGTAACCCGTTTCCGGGTCGAGACTTGGCGGGAACCAATTCGTGCCGCCCTCTTCCGACGGCATGACGAGCGCCCCCGCGGGTTGCGGATCCTTCTTCGGATCGCGGATCGGCCGGCCTTGCGCATCCAGGCCCTTGGCCCAGTTGTTCGGCGCAAACGGGGCGGTAAGAATGTGCTCGCCCGTGGTGCGATCCAGGACAAAGAAATACCCGTTGCGGTTGGCCTGCGCCAGCAACTTCCGTATGCTCCCATCGAACTCGGCATCGAAGAGAATCGGCGTCTCCGCGGAGTCCCAATCGTGCGTATCGTGAGGCGTGGTTTGATAAAACCACGCAATTTTGCCCGAGTCCGGATTGAGCGCAATGATGCAATCCGTCCAGAGGTTGTCGCCGAGCCGCCCCTGACCGGCCATCACCGGCTGTGGATTGGCCGTCCCGAAGTAGTAGAGGTTCAGTTCGGGATCGTACGTTCCCGGTACCCAGGCTGCGCCGCCGCCGTGGCTTCTCGCCTCATCATTCGGCCAGGTTTCCGCGCCGCGCTCGCCGGCATCGGGAGTGGCATACCAGCGCCACTGCAACTTTCCGGTTTCCGGGTCGTACGAGTCTAGGTAACCACGGTTGTCTGTGGATTCAATGCTGGGGCTGACCAGAACGTGGTTCCGAATAATGACCGGAGCCACCGTAGAAAAAAAATCCAGCTTCAAGTCGGCGATTTCGGTGCGCCACCGCTCTTTCCCAGTGGCAGCATCCAGAGACACCAGATAATTGTCCGGCGTCACCAGGAACAGCCATTTGCCGAACATCGCTATGCCGCGGTGCCCGATATGCGTTCCGCCACGGCTCTTGTTTTCCCAATGCCAGAGCAAGCGGCCCGTCCGCCCATCGAGCGCCCAGGCCTTATCGGGAACAGAAATATAGATAACGCCCTCGACTACAAGAGGAGTCGCCTTGATTGGATCGTTTCCCGAGTCAAAGGTCCAAATAAGCCCTAAATTCCGGACGTTGGCGGCCGTAATCTGAGACAGTTGGCTGAATCGACGCCCGGAATAATCGCCGTTATATGTGGGCCAGGAAGAGCCCAAGGGATTCAGAAGGTCTCGTGGATCCAAATTTTGGGCGGTTGCGGTCTGCGATGAAAGGACCGCGAAAAGCAGCAGAAAAAGGGTCCTCACTTCAACGTCCCCAGAAAGGTTGTCACGTCGTGCATCTCCGGATCACTCAGTTGCTCGAGCAGCTTGCGATGGCCGTCGAGGGGATCCTGGATTTCCACTTTTGCTTTCGAGTTAAGCGTAAAACTACGGTAATTTCCCTGTGGGTCATAGAGCGACACGCTGAATTCATCGAGATGCTTTAGCTTGCCGCTACATTTCTCTCCGGTGAAGAGGGTGACAGTCACGGTCACGTCCGCCGAGTGTCTCCCAGGATCAAGCCATCGTTGTTGCAATTCATCGCCTTGGTATTTTGATGCGATCCCGGCCAAGCCGTGGCTGCCTGCGTGGCAAGCGGCGCAATGCGAGTCGAAATAGGCTTTTCCCGCCACGGAATCACCGACTGCGACGCTGGGGACTTTGTAGGTGAACCGCAGGCGTGCATCGCGATTGCGCTGATGGAGAAAGGCAACGAGGTCCGAGATCTGACTGTCCCCCAGATTGAACCCCGGCATTCCTTTGCTGGTCCGGCCCTGACGGATGACAGGACCGATCAATTCTCCCTTCTCATCGTGGTTCACCAACACCGAGCGCAGCAGGTCCGGCCCGGAGTTGCCGCCAGTGGCTTCCTTGCCATGACAGAACGCGCAGTTGCCGCCGTAGAGGTCCTTGCCCCGCGCTACGGCCGCAGGATCCTGGTCTGGGGGCAGGTTCGGATAAATGTTCCTGAGAGACTCGTCGATGGCTCCCGCGTTTGCGGGTTCGGGGGCGGTGGCGTTCGGTTCCTTCTTTTCCTGCGCAGCTGTCCGGGTGGGCCAGGAGATCAACATCGCGAGTAATCCACACAGAATGACATCTGCTAAGCGTAGCGCCTTTGTTTTCGCAGAGCTGGCGTGGAGATTTGAAAGGAAGCGATTTTCCTTAAACATGTTCAACCCTTCTGGAGAAGATTTCTTAGGTGCGACAAGCTCTTCTCCGCCTGAGGGGATGTTCCACATTCAACCGATAAGACTCCTTTGTAATCGCTAGCGCGGAGGATGTAAATCACACGTCCCCAATCGATGACGCCATCCCCACACGCACAACCAACGGGTGTGCCGGTGACCTTGCCTTTCTCAGTCTCCGCCTGCGTTAGCGCGATGTCCTTCGCATGAACGTGGACCAATTTCGGAAGCACACTTTGCAAACCGACGTATGGGTCAGCACCACCAAGAAAGGCGTTGCCAGTATCGTAATTCACCCTGAGCATCGGGGAGTCCACCAAGTTGGCAATGCGAAGCAGACCCTCTGTCGTTCTTGAAATGCTCTGGTGGGGTTCGATCCCAATGAATATCCCGTGCCGCTCCGCCACCTGAAGAGCTTTCTTCAGGGTGTATTTCATGACTTCGAAACACTCTCGATCATCAAGCCACTCTGGGCGAATCCCCTCGTCAGTTGCCAGAACGGGTGCGCCAATCGCTGCGGCGAAGCGGACCGCCTTTTCAAGGTAGGGCACACTGATCTCCGGTCGCATGAGAGGACAATGAGAGGAAAGCCCCGAAGGCTGCACTGAATAGCGTTCCAGGATGTCTTTCATTTCCAGCGGATCGTTCTCCATCGAGAAGGAATGAAAATATCCGGCTTCGCTGAGCAATTCCCGGCCGTTGTGCACCATGGGCTCCACCCACTTGTAGCCGAGGGCCGCCGCTCGCCGGACTCCTTCCTCAAACGATTTGTCCTCAGAACGGATGAACTCCATGTTCACGCCGATCTCAATCTGCATAGGCCCTCCTGACCAGCCTGAGTTTTTAGTCCAGGGGAACTGAGAGAGTTTTATATCACTGATCGGTCCGGTTTTTTTGAATCCAAAACCGGATTCTTTCGCGACACGAACTCCCAGTACTTTGATGCACTCGCGACTGGGACGAGGCAGAGACTTCCAGTCTTCAGACTGAGATGTGCTGGCCAACAAGGAAAGTGCATCAACGAGATCTGCGATTAACGTGCCACAAGTATGCTGCTTGATACGGACAGAATTGTCGGTATGCACAGGCCTCTCTACAGAGCTGGTACAACGCCGCCATCGATTCGCAGGTCCGCCCCGGTGATGTAACTGGCAAGCGGACTGCACAAGAAGACGACAGCGTGCGCGACCTCATCAACACGACCGATTCTGCCAAGCGGAACCTGGGAAACCTTCA
>Ga0210406_10004186_pt1 | contig 15577 bp, 10 predicted proteins | sample IncBWC30MmetaG_FD_155454 | JGI IMG/M metagenome (GOLD analysis project Ga0210406, IMG submission 155454) | Forest soil microbial communities from Barre Woods Harvard Forest LTER site, Petersham, Massachusetts, United States - Inc-BW-C-30-M | ecosystem: Environmental > Terrestrial > Soil >... | reverse complement strand
ATAGAATGCGGGGAAAATGGAGCGGGAGACCGGGATCGAACCGGCGACATCCAGCTTGGGAAGCTGGCGTTCTACCGCTGAACTACTCCCGCTCGCCGGTGATACTGAAGCGAGACTACCACTGTGCTTGGCCTGCTGCAACGACCAGGAGCCCGAGGTCAGCGAGAGTTTGGGGCCTCGTGAAGCTCGGCATCGCAACGTGCGATCTGGGTGAGGACCTGCTGCCGCTCGTCGCGCTCGTCGCTTTCCAGTTCATTTCGCTTTTCTTTGTCCGTCCACAAGGCGAGGCTTTTCTCGTACCAGGAGCGGGCTTCGCGCCACTTCGCTGATGCCTGTGCGCGTGATAGATGTCCAGCCAACGAAGCGCACGCGTTGCCCATGCTGGAGTTGGCCGCGGCGTATCCGGTGCGCACGTAGCGATTGCTGGATGTGTCGGGGGACATGGCGCGAAACGTGTCCAGCGATTCCTGAAGAATGGGGAGCGCGGCCGCGGGCTGGCCGGACTGCACAAGAGCATCGGCGATGCCATTGTCGGCAAACGCGACGTTCGCTTTGGCGAGTGAATTGTTGGAGTCGGCGGCGAGCAATGATGTGAAGATTTGCCTGGCTTCGCGCTCCGTGGTCAATGAATCGGCGAATTTCCCCTGGTCTCGTTGCAGGCCGCCTAGCTTGTTGATGGCTTCGCCGAGATATTCCCGGACGGAAACGCTGTTCGGTTCGCTGCTGGAGAGCTCACGAAGAATCTCGATCGACTGGGTTTGCATGGCAATCGCCTGGACAGGATCTCCCAGCGAGCGCAGAGAGGCGGCCATCCCGCTGTAGTCGGCGGCGAGATGAGCGCGCAAGTTGATGTTGGACGGCTGGATTTGCAGGACGGGTTGCCGGATGGCGGCCGCCTGGCGGTAATTCTCGAGTGCTCCTGCGGGATCTCCGGTCTTGGAAAGCAGGACTGCGATGAAGTAATGACTGCCGGCGAAAAGATCGGTCAGTTCCGGGTCGGTTTTGCCGGCAGCCAACTTTTCGGTAATGGGCAACGTCTTGCGTAGAGCGTCGAGAGCACCGTGAAGGTCGCCGGTAAATTCCAGTGCGTGGGCCATCCGAAAATAATTTTCGGTGAGTTGGCGCCGCAGCTTTATATCGTTGGGGGAAGAGGCTGCCAGCGCCTCGCGAATGTGAAGCGCTTTCCGGTAGCTCGCAAGTGCGCCCGCGCTGTCCCCCAAATTGGGCGCGTAGGGATAGCCGAGAACATCGCCGACTCTTTCGTATGCCGTGGCGAGCTCGGTCTGGAGGGATTTGTCTCCCCTGGCTTGCTGGCTCAGATTGTCGAGGTATTCGAGCGCTCGGCCAACGAGCAGTTTGCGAGCGGCCGTGGAGCCGGGAATGTCGGCGATAGCGTTGTCGATTTCGAAGATGAGCGAGTTGGCCAGCTTGCGGACGTCGTTGAAGCGGCGCTCGGCAATGCGCTTCTCGCGTAGCGTGAGCGCCATGCCGATGGCCAGCGTGAGGATGACAATCACGGTGGCCGCAACGATGGCGGTGTGGCGGCGGATAAACTTTTCCGTCCGGTAGGTCCAGGAATCCTGGCGGGCGCTGACCGGCAAGCCTTGCAGATGGCAGCGCAAGTCTGCGGCGAGTTGTTCCGCCGAGGCGTAGCGGCGTGCCGGCTCCTTGCGCATGGCTTTGAGGACGATGTTGTCCAGGTCGCCGCGCAGATGACGTTGCCATTTCTGGGGAGAGCCGTCGGCCGTTCTGCCGGAGGAACTCTTTCCGCCACTGGCTGCGGGGGCGGCCACCGAGCTGGGTCGTGCCGGTTCAAGTTCGCAGATGGCGCGGGCAAGATCGGGCGCGCTCGCGGTGTACGCAGAGAAGGGCGTCTGCCCGGTGAGCAACTGGTAGAGAACGACGCCGAGGGAATAAACGTCGCTGGCGGTCGAGACGGGCTGGCCGCGCAACTGCTCAGGGCTGGCGTATTCGGGAGTAAGGGCGTGCATCATGGTGGTTTCAAGGCCACCCGCGGGGCTTACGATTTTCGCGATGCCGAAATCAAGCAGCTTCGGCACGTCATCGGGCGTGACCAGGATGTTGCCGGGCTTGAGATCGCGATGAATCACCAGGTGCTGGTGCGCGTAGTGCACGGCGGCGCAGACCGGTAGAAACAGCTCGAGCCGCTGCTGGATGGAGAGCGCACGGATCGTGCAGTGGGCGTCGATGGGCGTGCCTTCAACCAGCTCCATCACCAGGTAGGGGATGCCATCGTCGGTGGTGGCGCCATCGAGCAGGCGCGCGATGTTGGGATGATCGAGTCCGGCGAGGATTTGCCGTTCGTGGCGAAAGCGCTCGAGGATGAATTGTGAATCGAAGCCGCTGCGCACAAGCTTGACGGCAACCTGGCGGTCGAACTCGCCATCGGCGCGGACCGCGCGGTACACCTCGCCCATGCCGCCGCGGCCGATTTCCTCGAGGACGTTGTAAGCGCCGATGCGGCGGCCGGTGCGCGCTTGATGAGGAGCATCGAACTCAGGAAGGACGGCCAAGGCGGGGTCGCGCAAGAAGCTGCTTTCTACCTGTTCATGGGAGCGCAGTAAGGTTTCTACTTCACGGTGCAATTCGGGGTCGCTGGCGGAAAGCTGCGCGAGATAAGGCAAGCGTTGCGCCGAGTGCATCCCGAGAACGCTGTCGAGCACTTGCTTTACCTGCTGCCAGCGCTCGGGGTTCATGCGGGCGCTCGCCGCGAAATTTCGCGATGCAGCCAGATGCGCGCGGTGGACCACTCCCGGGACACGGTCGCGGGCGAGATACCCAGCACGACCGACGTGTCGTCGATGGAGAGGCCGCCGAAGAAGCGCAGCTCGACGATCCGGCTCTGCTGCTCGTCGAGCTTAGCGAGGTCTTGCAGAGCTTCGTCAAGAATGACGACATCGAGATCCGCCTGTGGCGCGATCAGGGACCCTTCTTCCAGGGTGACCTTGCAGGCGTTCCCGCCGCGCTTGGCGGCCTGGTGTCCGCGAGCGTACTCCACGAGAATTTGCCGCATCAGGCGGGCGGCGACGCCGAAGAAATGGGCGCGGTTCTGCCACTCGGGCAGTTTTTGTCCAACCAGGCGCACGTACGCTTCGTGAACCAGAGCGGTGCTCTGCAGGGTGTGGTCGGAGCGTTCGCGCTGCAGGTAGCGATGCGCCATACTGCGCAGCTCGCTGTAAACAATGGGCATGAGAGCGTCGAGGGCTTCCCGATCGCCGTCCCGCCAGCGCACCAGCAGTTGGGTTACCTGGTCTGAAGAGTCGTGCAAGGCAGCCGTCCGGCGCCAGGGGGGTGGCGCGATGTGGGCGAAGCATAGCTGTTTTTCGGCAGCCTGTCAATTAGTTGAAAAGAAGTGGGTTATGCGATTTTAACCTTGAGTTGGCAGACGTTAGGGAAAACCTCTCGAACGCAGAGGGTGCAGAAAAAGGCCGCTGAGTTCGCAGAGAAGGACTTGGGGTTCATCCGGTCTTACGGGGTTCGTCCGGTCTTGCGGGATTCCTTCGTTCGTTTCGGTCAAAGCTGTTCCTCTGTCTTATTGCCGTTACCCCTCCCAAGAAATCGCCTGCGCCCGTGAGGTGATTTGCCGGGCTTTTGCGCATTACCTCTCAGGAGAGCAGTCGTTCCCCGGCTCGACCCATTTTGAGGGGAGGTCGGCCGGGGGGCTCATAGCAAAGCTGCTTTCCGCAAGCCAAACCATTTCCGAAGGAGTTTCTATGAACTGCAAGTGGTTGCGACAGCTCTCCTGCATGCTCGCACTGCTGCTGGCCGCGATGGCGGCGCAGGCTGAGGATCTGCACCTGAAGAAGAACATTTCTGTGGGTGGCAACGTGGTTTCGAGCAGTGAAACATCAATCAAGGGCCAGCGCACGCGCGACGTCATGCAGACCCCGGCGGGCGCGACGGTGTCGTTGCGGCAATGCGATTTGAAGCGCACCGTCACACTGAACGACCAGACGCAAAGCTACCTGGTGGTGAATGATCCGCAGGATGCGGCGGCCGCGCGCGCGGCAGCCATGGTCACGGGTGCGCCCGTTCCGGAAGAAAAGAAAGCTGGAGGCCGCGTTGAAGTCACGTCGGCCATCACCGATACCGGTGAACGGAAGCAGATTTTCGGATTGAATGCGCGGCACTTGAAGACCAAGGTCACGGAAAAATCGTCCGACGATGCCTGCTCGAAAGTTGATCAGACTTTTGAAGTCGACGGGTGGTATGCGGATCTCGGCAAGGACGTAGCCGGCTGCGCCACCTCTATGGCTCCTCCCGTCCGGCAGGGCCAAGGATGCCAGGACGCGGTCGTTGAGCATCACAGCGGCAGCGGCAAGCCGGGATACCCACTGGTGCAGAACGTCACCATGCACAATCCCGATGGCAGCACAATGGTGGTGAGCATCAACGTCACAGAAGTCAGCAAGGCGCCGCTGGATGCCGCGCTGTTCGATGTGCCGGCGTCCTACAAGCAGGTGAACTCCCTGGCCGAGTTGCAAGGCATTCCGCAGATGCAGCAAGCCGTTGCCCAGCAACCTGCAGGCCAGGGCTTCGCTCAGCAAGGTCAGCCGGGCGGAGGATTTCCCTCGCAGGCAGCGGCGAACGCCATGACCCAGCAGATGATGTCGCAGATGGGGGGTCAGGGACAGATGGGCGCCATGGGCAACATGGCGAACATGATGCATCCAGGGGGAGCCAATCAGCCGACCGGTGCGCCTATCGCGGTCCCGCAGGCGCTCGGGCCGAAAGCGCCCGGAAAGATTCGCATCGGCGTGGCGCCTCCGGAAGCGCAGGTCGGCCAGGGCAGCCAGGCGCAAGCTGACTACAGCACTCCCATTCGCAATGCGATGATCCTGCTGATGAACGGCCCGGCAGTGGAAATTGCCGCACTCGACTCTCGCGTCGCCATGCAACTGCAAGCGGAAGCACAACAGAAACAGTGCGACTACATCCTGTACTCGAGCGTGGCAGTAAAACATCCGCAGAGCAGCGGCTTTGGCAAGTTCATGAAGATGGGTGGCACCATGGCGCAGATGACGCCGATGGGCGCAATGGCACATGGCATGGGCGGTGCGATGGCGGCGAGCGCGGCTTCGGCAGCGGCGTCGGCCGCAGCGCAGGCTGCTCAGCAGCAAGCCATGAACCAGGTCATGAGCCAGCTCTCCGGGTTCAACGGGCAGATCAAGCAGAAAGACGATGTCACCGTGCAGTATCAGCTCACTCAAACCGGACAGGGCGCGCCGCTTTTGCAGAATGCATTGCAGGGCAAGGCGAAGTCCGACGGCGAGGACGTGCTGACGCCCCTATTGCAGCAGACGGCAAACACCGTACTCACGCAAGTCAGCACGAAGAAGTAGTCATTCACTCGGGCGAAGCGTTTTGGGGAGACGCTTCGCCCTTTTTTCTTTCGCTCGGATGCAAGCCGCAGTCGAATTTGCCATTGGGGGGGACTCATGGGAGCAAGCAATCGGACACTGGTAGTCCTGGGAAGCGTCGTGCTGGTGGTGATTGTGTTGGCGGGTTGGGGATTGAAGGCTCTGCTGGCGCGCCCTAAGACACCGCAGCAAACGATGGAGGAATTTGCCCGCCAGGCACAAGCGCAAGCTCAGGCACTCGCACAGGCACAAAAGCAAGCTCAGGCACAAATGCCGGACATGGCTAAACTTGCCAGCATGGCTGGGATGTCAGCCAGCAATCTTTCCCCCGCTTCGCAAATCGCGATGCTCCAGCTTGTTCAGAAACACAAAGTCAGCATGGTCACTGCAGCCTATCTCGTGCAGGCGAAAGCCCAAATCCTCTCGCAATCGAACAACTCCGTCCGGTACTCGCTGACTTTTCCCGACGGCATTACCTCGGAAACCACGATCACGTTGACTCCCGGCCAAACATATTCGCCGACTCCCGCGGAAATTGCCCAGGCTCAGAGAACTGGAGTGCAAGCCTACCGGGTGCAGTTTTCCGCCAAAACAGAAAGTGAGACGAAGGCGCGCATGACACTGCGTTACTTCGTCCCCGCTGCTGCCATGCCTGCGAGTCTGCAGCAGCGTTTGCAGAACAAGTCCGCTTCCTACTTTCGATTAGTTCCCTACGCCTACGCGGAGGGCAATCTCGGCGCGGATGTTGCGCAGGATACTGGCATCGAAGTGACGAAGGAAATCCTGAAGCAGGCCGCGGAGGACAGCAAGTTGGCCAAGGAATTTCCCACTCCTTTGTCCCGCTTCGTGGACCTTGCAAACGCGTTCAAGAAGGAAACCGAACATCTCGACTGGATGGACCAGCTGAACTTTTTGGACTATTGCGCGAACAATCCGACGAATCCTCTCACGCAGAAGGCGTACCAGCAAGATCCCAACTATCAGAAACAAACGATGCAGGGCCTTCAGGACGCGCGCTCTGACGTCATGCAGATGACGGCGATGCGCTTTCTGAACCTCGCGACGTCGGTCGCAACCGACCTGGTTGAAGGGCCGATGGGCGCGATCACCGCTCCAGTTTCGTCCTATAACGACGGCACGCTGAAGAGTATGGCGGACGACCGCATCAATGAAATCAAGAAACAATTTCCGGAGTGCAAGCCCGCGGACCGCTTCGAGCCTGGCCAGTTCAAGCCGATGCAGGGGAACTTCACGTACTCCTACAACCTGACATCCCACGAATGCAGGACGCAGTGCGTGGACTACGAGGAACACAGTAAAGGTGAAGGCACCGTGCATCTTAAGCCCAACGACATGGGCTATCTGTACGGCGAGGGAGCTGTGAATATTACAGTGAAGAAGAAACAACACGCGTACGACCAGTACTGCAAAAGCGCCGGATGGCGCGATAGCTCGGACGGTAACGTCAACATCCAGCTCAAAGGCGGCGGCGATACTCCTTCCAAGGGCGTAATCCTGGCCAACTTTAACGGGGACTCATTGACGAGAGAGGGAGTGCAAATTGGCTGCGACGGCAAAGAGCAACCCCTGAATGGCGGAGCCTCAGCCGGCGCGAGTTGCGAGTTCCACAACGTGGATATGGTCCACGGAGGAAGTTATTCCGCTTACCAAACAGGGGACGGCCACGGGACTTGCAAGCTAGAGATTTTTCCGGAGTGAGTGAACGAATTTCCAATTTGGAAATTTTGTAATTTGGTAATTGCCCTGCAAAATGCAGCCCGGGATCTTCGGATTACCCGATTACAAAATTGCAAATATTCCATCCCTTCACAGCTGCGTGTACGTCGCCCGCCGAATGAATTCACCGGCTCCCGCCCGTCCCCGAAATTCATTCCCTTCCACCAGCACTTGACCGCGTGAGAGGACGACGTCGGGCATGCCGGTAACTTCAATTCCTTCAAACATCGAGTAGTCGACGCGCATGTGGTGGGTCTTCGCGCTGATGGTGTGCTTGCGGTCGGGATCGAAGATGACGAGGTCGGCGTCGCTGCCAATGGCGATTGTGCCCTTGCGCGGGTACAGACCAAAGAGCTTTGCTGGCGTGGTCGAAACAAGTTCCACGAAGCGGTTCGCGCTGAAGCGTCCCTTGGCGACGCCGCCTGAATAGATCAGGCTCATGCGGTGTTCGATGCCCGGGCCACCGTTGGGAATTTTGGTGAAGTCGTCTTTGCCGAGTTCTTTTTGCTCCTTGAAGCAGAAGGGGCAATGGTCGGTGGAGACGACCTGCAGGTGATCCTGCTTGAGCCCGTTCCAAAGTTTTTCCTGATGCCACTTTTCGCGCAGAGGCGGGGTGAAGACGTATTTCGCGCCTTCGAACCCGGGCGCTTCCATGTTCTCGAGAGAAAGATAAAGGTATTGCGGGCAGGTCTCGCCGTAGACGGGGAGCCCACGGTCGCGGGCTTCGCGGACTTTCTCGAGAGCCTCGTTGCAGCTCATGTGAACGATATACACAGGAGCGCCCGCCATCTCCGCCAGGGCGATCGCGCGCCCCGTCGCTTCGGCTTCGGCGGTTGTCGGACGAGTGAGCGCGTGATATTTGGGAGCCTTCTTCCCTTCCGCCAGCGCCTGCTGCACGATGACGTCGATGGCGTTGCCGTTTTCTGCGTGCATGCAAACGAGGCCGCCGTTCTTGGCCGTGGCGCGAAAGGCTTTGAAGATGCTGGCGTCGTCGAGCATGAAGACGCCGGGATAGGCCATGAACAGCTTGAAGCTGGTGACGCCTTCGCGGACAAGCGCGTTCATCTCTTCGAGTTGTGCCGTGCCGAGATCGGTGATGATGCAGTGGAAGGCGTAATCGCTGACCGCTTTGCCGGAGGCTTTCTGCATCCAGGAGTCGAATGCCGTGCGCAAGGTCTGGCCCTTGTATTGGATGGCGAAGTCGATGAGGGTGGTCGTGCCGCCGAATGCGGCTGCGCGCGTGCCGGTTTCGAAATCGTCGGCGCTGGTGGTGCCCCCGAAAGGCATGTCGAGGTGCGTATGCACGTCGATCCCTCCGGGAAGGACATAGTTGTTCTTCGCGTCGATAATTTTTGTTGCGTTATCGCGGGGAAGGTTTTTCCCGATGGCTTCGATTTTGCCGGCGCTGATGGCGATGTCGCTCGCGTAGGTATCGGTGGCCGTGACTACGCGGCCGTTGACGATGAGAGTATCGAAGCCCATTGCGAAGGTCCTCCGGGAAAAAGCCGAGTCGGCATTGTATGTTAAACTGCCCCACCTTCGGGTGGTTGCCAGGCAAGCTGCGGCAGAGACCGCATCGGCCCAGCCGGCCCCTAAAGGGGCTTAAGAAAGTGCGCGCCAACGGCATCGCTGAAGCGATGCCCTGATACGTATCGCGTTTCCTCAGAGCGAACCCGTTGGAACATCTTCCTTCGCTGCTGTGGGACGCAAGGAGAGATCATGCAGTTCGGCATTACGATCAAGCCAGACATGTCGGTGGAGCGGATTGTCGCATTGACGCGGCAGGCAGAGGCAGCGGGCTTCGAGTACGGATGGATTTTCGATTCGCACGTGCTGTGGCTCGAGCCGTATCCCATGCTCACGCTGATGGCCGCCAACACGAAGAAGATGAAGCTCGGCCCCTGTGTGACGAATCCCGCGGTGCGTGATCTGACCGTGACGGCGAGTTTGTTTGCGACTTTGAACCTGATCTCGGGCGGGCGCATGCAGCTTGGCATCGGGCGCGGCGATAGTTCGCGGCGCGTTCTGGGGAAGAAGCCCGTGGGTGCCGGTGACCTGGAGCGCGCGGTGAAGACGCTACGTGACTTGATGTCGGGAAAAGAGGTCGAGTACGAAGGCCAGCCGACGAAACTCACGTGGGCTCAAATTCCTCCGCCGGTGTGGATCGCTGGCTACGGTCCGAAAGTCCTCGATATGGCAGGACGCATTGGCGACGGAGTGATCCTGCAATTCGCCGATCCCGACCTGATCGAGTGGTGTCTCGGTTTCGTGAAGAAGGGCGCGGAGGCGGCTGGTCGCGATTACAAGAAGATTGAAATCATGGCGGCCGCTCCCGTGTGGATCAGCGCCGATCTAGAGCATGCGCGCAAACAGGTGCGCTGGTTCCCGGCTTTGGTCTCGAACCATGTCGTCGATTTACTGTCCCGCTACAAGCCCGAGGAGTTGCCGCCGGCTTTGACATCGTATGTCAGCAATCGCGGCGGATACGACTACCAGCAGCACTGCGAGGTCGACAGCAGCAATTCGAAATTCGTTTCCGATGACGTGGTGGATCGATTCTGCGTGGTAGGTACCGCGGAGGCGCATCGCGAAAAACTGCGGCGGCTGGCGAAGCTTGGGGTGACGCAGTTCAATGTTTACTTGATGTGCGGGGAAGAGGAAAAGACGCTGGAGGGCTATAAGAAGGAGATTTTGTCAGCGATGTCGTAGCGAGTTCGATTCGCACCTCAATAATTCTCGCATTTAGGAATGATTGGTTCAAAGCTTCTGGCCGACTGTGTTTTCCTCGCATCCTCCATTTTTCGGATCACTTCGCTGGTGGTATTTCCCTCGGTATGCTTGTCTGGGTAATACCTGATGTAGTCGAACACATCTTCCTCGCGTACTTCGACAACTTGCCCAGCACACAGGCTTGGAACGAATGATGGGTCGTTTTGGAGCAGACCCTTGATTTTGCCTCCGCTTCAACTAGTAAGCTCGATCCACATCCACTCCCGTCCACCACTCGAGGTCTGGAAGGGAGCCTTGACGTCGATAAACTCCATGGGTTTCAAGCCGGCCGAGAAAACCTTGTGCAGTTCAGGTAGCTTCGCTCGCGCCTTTCCGCTCGTTGCCAAGAGTTCCTGGTCGTCATACCGCACTCTTGCGGTAGTGTCCTCGGCGCCGAAGAACGAAGACACCATCTGATCCTGCTTAGCATGACTATCATCCCCTGGGTAGTTGTCGGCAGCGAGTTCTATCAGACTATTGTCCGGATCACCCTCAACACGTTTTCCAGGCTTAAGGGTGAGGCAAGCCATTGCTACGCCCTTCCCCTTTATTGACGTGACCAAGCTTTCACGGAGAGTTGAGTTTCTTAAGGACCGCAGCTCTAGCTTGAAGTCTCCCGGGATTCGAACGGCCTGACCCTCTGCAACGGCTTGGCAGAAGGCATTGATAAGGCTTCCCGTCTGACCGTTAGTGGACCAACTTGAGTCTTCGACTACTACGTCGGGTAGTCCCATCTTTGACATTCCTAAAGTGATCTCTCTAATGTTTTCGTCGTTGTTGTACGCGTGTATGACGGTCTCGGTCGAGATTTCGGGCACTTCATTTGTCCAGCCCTCATTTCTCCTCTTACGCCAGGCATCAGGGGTGTAGATTTCCCGGGTCTCTTCGTCCCACACGAGACCCTCAGTGCGACGGGCGAGCTCTCGATCAGTTCATTAGCAGTGCGTAACCCATTCCAAACGTCTTTCCTGCCATGCGCGAACTCCAGAATGAACGCCCGATCTGAATGTTGGAGGGCGTGCGCCTGTTCTGAACTCAAGCCTCTACCGAAGTATTGCAGCGACTCGAACGATGGTGGTGCATAGTCCTTGATGACGCTTTTGGGCGCATAGCCGCGAACAACCATCTGTTGTATGTCGGTTGGTCTCATATTAACTCGCTTCAGGCTTTTGAACTTGGCCGCCAGGAGTTCGTCCAGTATTCGGGAAGGATCAACTGAGCGTATCGGGGAGTTTGGTAGCAAGTAGACCGCGTATTGAAAATGAATCGATTCCGCCATAGGCGAGCTTGCAGGTATGGGATGGCTGTTTGACTTTTTTGAACACCCCCAGATGAACAGGCATACGCTTAACAGCAGCGCAGCGAACACGGCCTTAAATAGAGCAACTAACATGACACTAACTTAGTTCAATCTTGTGCTGCCACGACGTGCGACTCGCGCTGCATCTTCATCAATCCGTAGTACGCCGCCAACGAAACAGAAAATCCCACGAACCACGAGTAGTCGTACAACGCCCGCAGAGACGGCACAACCAATCCAATCAACGCAGTTGCCGCCCCTACCGCGAGCGCGATCAATGCTTTCCAGTTGAACCCGTGCCGATACTCATACACTCCGCCGCGCAGATACAGATCGTCCACCTGCAGCTCGCGCCGGCGGATCACGAAGTAGTCGCAGATCATGATGCCTGCGACCGGGCCCAGGAACGCCGCGTATCCGCCAAGCCAGCCCAGGATGAAGGTCTTGTAGTTGGCCAGCAGTTTCCACGGCATCAGCACGATGCCGATGAAGCAGGTGATGACGCCTCCGGTGCGGAAACTGATCCCGCGGGGCCACAGATTTGAGAAATCGTTGGCGGGCGAGACTACGTTCGCGCCGATGTTGACGTTCAGCGTCGCGAGGAGGATCGCGACCAACGAGATCACGACTGCGATCGGTGAATGGAAGCGCGCTAGAAGTTGGACCGGGTCCCAGATGGCTGTTCCATAGATGACGACCGTCGCCGAGGTCACCAGGATTCCGATCAGCGAATAGAGCGTCATGGTGGTGGGCAGAGCGAGGGCCTGTCCGATGACCTGCTGGCGCTGGCTGCGTGCGAAGCGCGTGAAGTCAGGGATGTTGAGCGACACCGTGGCCCAGAAGCCAACGGTGGCGTTCAGGGCTGGGATTAAAAACTTTAGAAAATCCGGGAAGCTTGCGAAGTGCGATGGCGCCGACAACATTGGACCAAATCCGCCTGCTGTCTTGTAGGCCCAACCGAGGAGCAACAGGCCCACCGCCAGCAACACCGGAGCACTGATGCCCTGCAGGAAGCGGATGTATTCAATCCCTTTCAGAATCACGGCCAGGTTGATCAGCCAGAATACAAAGAAGCAGATGGCCGTGCCGTGTTCGACGCGCGCCCATCCGGGGAACAGGATGGTCAGCAAGCTGCTCACCGCTTCCCCGCCCACCCAGGTCTGGATGCCGAACCATCCGCACGCGACCAGGGCGCGCAGAACTGCGGCGACGTTCGCTCCTAATACGCCAAACGAAGCTCGCGCCAGCACCGGGAACGGCACGCCGTAACGCGCGCCCGGATGCGAGTTCAGCAGCATCGGGACCAGCACGATCGTGTTGCCCAGAAACACCGTGAACACCGCCTGCTTCCAGTTCATGCCGCCCTGGATCAGGCTGGCGGCGAGCATGTAGGTCAGGATATTGACTGACATCGATATCCAGAGGGCGGCGTAGTTGTAGGTGCCCCAGTGGCGCTGGGCGGGAGTGGTGGGGGCTAGGTCGGGGTTGTAGAGGGGGCTGTTTTGGATTCGGGAAAGATCCATAGTGTCGAGTGTCAGGTCACAGGTGACAGGTCACAGGTTTCGGGCCCCAATTCCCAGTTCCCAGTTCTCAGTGAGAAACCCCAGTCCACCAACTGAGAACTGAGAACCGAGAACTGCTTTTCTCAATCCGCCGCTGCCGCTCTTCCCGTCTGCGCCGTCAGCGGCTCGTAGGTTTCCGGCCGGCGATCGCGGAAGAACTGCCAGGTGCGGCGGACTTCCGTGATCATATCGAGATCCAGATCGGCCACGACGACTTCGTCTTTGTCGCGGCTGGCCTGCGCGATGATCTTGCCGCGCGGATTGCAGAAGTAGCTCTTGCCGTAAAACTCGCCGATGCTCCACGGCTTCTCGGTGCCGACACGGTTGATCGCACCGACGAAATAGCCATTAGCCACGGCATGGGCCGGCTGCTCCAATTCCCACAAGTATTCCGACAGGCCCGCCACCGTTGCCGACGGGTTGAACACAATCTCCGCGCCATTCAAGCCGAGAATACGTGCGCCCTCCGGAAAGTGCCGGTCGTAGCAGATGTAGACGCCCACGTGCGCGTACTTGGTGTCGAAGACGCTGTATCCCAGATCGCCGGGCGTGAAATAGAACTTCTCCCAGAACCCCGGGTGCACGTGCGGGATGTGGTGCTTGCGATACTTGCCGAGGTATTTTCCATCCGCGTCAATCACGGCCGCCGTATTGAAGTACAGGCCCGGCATCTGCTCTTCGTATATCGGCACCACGATCACCATGCGGTGCTTCGCGGCGATTTTCTGCATCAGTTTCGTGGTCGGCCCGTCGGGCACGCGCTCGGTCAGCTCGTACCAGCGCGGGTTCTGCTCGGCGCAGAAGTAGGGTCCGTAGAAGAGTTCCTGCAGGCAGAGGATTTTGACTTTCTTTTTAGCGGCCTGCTCGATCATCTTGAGGTGCTTGTCGATCATGGCCTTCTTGATGGCAGACAACGGCTGTCTACCGTCCAGTGGAGTCTTTGCCTGGATCAGGCCGCAGCGCACGATGCGAGACATACAGCACCTCCGAGGAGTGACAATATAGCACTCTGCCGTTTGCTATCATACGCGGCGTGCCGCGCCCCTTCCTGATCGACACGGACACCGCTTCCGATGATGCCGTTGCGCTGATCATGGCGTTGCGCGCGCCCGACGTTGAGGTGGTTGCGATCACTACGGTCGCCGGCAACGTGCCCGTAGAACAGGCGACCCGCAACGCGCTGTATGTCGCCGAGATTTGCGGAAGCGACGTTCCTGTCTATGCGGGCGCCGACAAGCCCTTGCTGCGTGTTTATCAGAACGCGACGTGGTTCCATGGAGCGGATGGCCTGGGCGAGCACGGGTACCCGCCGCCAAAAAGATCAATGGAACGTTGGCATGCGGCCGATGCCATCATTGCAGAGAGCGAAGAGCATCCGGGGTTGACGATCGTCACGCTGGCGCCCCTTACAAACCTGGCTCTGGCTTTCGCGAGGAAGCCGTCGATTGCCGGCAAGATCGGCCGTTGCGTGATCATGGGCGGTGCGCCCTGTTGCGAAGGGAATGTCACGCCGGCAGCGGAGTACAACATCTGGGTCGATCCCGAAGCGGCGCGGATGGTGGTGCGCAGCGGGGTTACTCTGGAATTGATTGGCTGGCATTTGTCACGCGGCGAGTCGGTGCTCAACGATCGCGACATCGCGGCCGTCGAAGCGTTGAAGACGCCGCTTGCGCACTTCGCGGTCGAGTGCAACAGCCATGCGCGGGCCGCCTACAAGGTGCAAACCGGCGAGGATGGCATTTCCCTTCCCGACCCGGTGGCGATGTGCCTGGCACTAGATCCTACAGTGGGAACTTCGTGGAGCTCGCATTACATCGACGTCGAAACGCAGAGCGAGTTGACGCGCGGCATGACCGTCGTCGACCGATTGAACGTCGCAGAGGACGAGCGCAATCGGAGGGAATGGGACGCGGTGATTGCCAAAGGGAGAAAGGCTAACGTTTGCTGGACGCTCGATACTGGCCGGTGGAAAAGTGCATTGCTTGCGGCGTTGCGGTGAGAGATCTTAAAAAGCGCAGAGTACGCGGAGAACTTCCGCAGAGGATGCAGAGCAAAACTGGAACGACCCGGGACTTAAAGAAATTAGGAGACTTGTCTTGAGAAAAGATCGCAATCTTTCCTTGCCGGGCGGGACCCGCCGGAATTTCCTGAAGGGCAGCTTGGTAGGTGGAGTTGCCACGGCGATGTACCCTGCGCTGGGCGCAGCGCGCGAAATTCTCCCCGCACGACCGACTGCGGATGTCCCATCGTTCGAACTCGAAGAGGCGACGATTGACGACCTGCAGGAGGGAATGAAGTCGGGCAAATATACCGCCCGCGGAGTGACCGAAAAGTATCTCGCGCGCATCCAGGCCGTCGACAAAAGCAGTCCGGCCGTCAACAGCGTGATCGAGGTCAATCCTGATGCCATGGAGATCGCTGAATCGCTCGATCGCGAACGCAAGGAAAAGGGAGCACGTGGTCCCCTCCACGGAATACCGGTGCTGATCAAAGACAACATCGATACGGCTGACAAGATGATGACGACGGCGGGTTCACTGGCGCTGGTCGGCGCCCCCAAGCCGCCACGCGATTCTTTTGTGGCGGCGCAACTGCGCAAAGCGGGAGCAGTCATTCTGGGCAAGACGAATCTTAGCGAGTGGGCGAACATTCGTTCCGGCCATTCTTCCAGCGGATGGAGCGGGCGCGGTGGGCTCACGCGCAATCCCTATGCGCTTGATCGCAATCCCTGCGGCTCGAGTTCGGGGACGGGGGCGGGCGTTTCGGCGAACTTCGCCGCCGGAGGAATCGGCACCGAGACCGATGGCTCGATTGTCTGCCCATCGTCG